>TARA_R110000868_G_scaffold154729_1_pt1 | contig 23072 bp, 43 predicted proteins | sample TARA_R110000868 | Tara Oceans TARA_R110000868 (sample SAMEA4397489) | marine metagenome | biome: Polar Biome; feature: [SRF] surface water layer (ENVO:00010504); material: water (ENVO:00002006), including particulate matter (ENVO:01000060) such as... | depth 5 m | reverse complement strand
GCACCTACAGATATGATGGTGTTTATGGGAAGCCGTGCTTATCGTTTAATTTCTAAGTTCTTAAAGCAATTGGGTTCATCTTCAGTTGACTCTAGACGTTTGAATGTAGACGGTAAAGATTTTGATTTCAACGTAGAACACCTTTCTTATGGTGGATACGAGTTTGATTTCGTTCACGTTCCTATCTTTGACCACCCACAATTGTTCTCAGCTACATTAGTTGCTGACGTTAACGGTTCTATGTACTTTGTACCAAAAGACCAAGTTGACACAGTAGATAATGGTCGTCAGCCAAGAATGCAGATTCGTTACACACCTACTCCATTCATGGGTAGCGCAGCTAACAAGTCTTCTAATGGTATGATTACTGAGTGGAGAACAGGTGCTTTGGCTGAAATCCCAACTTCATCAACTATGCAATTGCATACTGACTGGGAAACAGCACAAGGTCTTGAGTGCTTAGCTGTTAAGCACTTCCAAAAATACAGAGTTATCTAATTGGTAAACAATAATATAGTAGGGGAAGAAATTCCCCTACTTACTTTTTTTAAAAAATAAAAAATAAATAAAATGGCAAATTCAGTAAGCGTAAGTGTAATAGGCAAAAATGGTAATGCCTATACTGCGGCTAAAGTTACAGGTTTCCCTACTCAAGGTGTGTTGATTGAAGCATATGCTCCAACAGCAACTAATCCTGATGGGACACCCAATCCACTTGCATCAGCTTTGACTCAATTAACATTGTTGTCAACTAGTGATAAGTATTACAGTGCAACAGCTACGGCTACAGTTATTACAGCAGCAAATGCTTAGATTTTAATGTTTTTCAGTTGGGGGAGTAACACTTCCCCAACTAATTTAACCAATTCAATAATTACAACCAATTCAAATTATGTCTTTAGAAAATTTTGCACACTTTAATGACCTTTCTCCTAAACTGAGAGAAGAGTTAGAACGAAAAGTAGAATCGTTTGGTAAATCTGTTAGGTACAAGTTTGATATAGCAAGACCTAACCCAGACCCAGAAAAATATAATGGGGGAATGGTATATCCTAATATGTATACATTAGACCCAACTAAATTTACAATACAAGACCCATATGAAGACAGGTCTGATAAAAGTAAAACAAAAAATATTGCGCTTGTAGATGATGGTTTTATAAATGATAGAGGTGTGCCAGAAAGATTTAAAAAAGTAAAAATTAGCGGTTCGGAAAAATCTATATTGAGATTGAATATAGCTGATAATAGAGATGATTTTTATATGGCAATGATGCTAGAAATGCATCCTAAATTAAAAGCTGGTAAATTTGCTGACAAGAATCTTCATCCAATAATTTCAAGAATAGATGAAAATGCAGCAGCAAGAGAGGCGAGAACAGAAAGAAGCGAAAGATTAAAGGCTTTGAATATTGCCCAAGCGATGTCAGACACAGAATTGATAGATTTTGCAGATGCTATGCAGTGGGATAGTTCTGAAAATTCAGAAATATTAAGAAACAAAGTAGAAGAGTTAGCAGACAGCAATCCAATATATTTTAATGACCTAGTTCAAGGTAAAGCAATAGAATATCAGTCATTAATAAAACAAGCAATAAATAAAGACCTCATTTCATTTGAAAATGGAGAGTATAAATTTGTATGGTCTGGCAATCAACAAACCATTACAAACCTTTCCCCAACAGGCAAAAGCAATGAAATTGAAAAATTATCAGAGTGGATGCAAACAAGTGGAACTAGAGGGGATGATTTTTATAAAAAATTAAAGTCATTAGTAAAAGGCGGCAAAGAAAAAAAGGCTGCTGAATAAGTTTTGATTTTGAATTGGTGATTAGCCGAAAGGCTATGACGGCTAAGTTGGGTACATTAGTACTACTGCCCTTATTTTATTAAGTAATAATTAAAAAAAAGAAAAATGGCTGTTACAACAATTACAAAGACAACAAACCTGATTAAGATAAAGACAGGTTCGGACTTGGAAAAATGTTATTCCCTAACATCTGGATATAAATTTGCACCTAGACATAATGTATTAGATACTGATTTGCAGAATGATGCAATTATATTTACTATTGGAGGGGAATCGTTTGATATGATGTGTTCTGGAGGTATAACTGTAGGAGCTACAAACTATACTACCTTAGCAACAGCATATCCAGCCTTAATTACTTATCTTACTTAAAATATAAAAGATGCCTTTTACACCAGGGTTCAGTACCTCCCAAACAATTGGGTTGCCAAACAAGATAAACTTCACAGACACTTCTACAGGGTCTGATATAAATATCGTTAGTCGCAGAGTGTTTATACAAGATGCGACTAACGCTTATTTGGTTGAAGTGGGAACTACCACTACATATGAAGATTGGGCAATCGTATCGCCACCATTATCTCCGTTGTCTATTTCTTTTGATGTACTAAAGAAAGACATGGCTTTGAATCTTACGGTGCAATGGCTAAACGCATCTAATACCGTCTTGTATGCGAAGTCTTACTTGACAGGTTTTACTCTATACAATGAGTCTTTTGATTATCAGCTTACGCAGGTATTGTCTGGGAATCCATTGCTCATAAACGACCACAACTTCTTTGCAAACAAGAGTCAGTTAAGGGTAAGTATAGACAGCGGTAACCAAGCAATATTCTTGGCAGCGGATATATATGCAGGGCAACAGTGTTACGATAGGGCAACAAATCTTAGATTAAATTCACCATACTTCTTTAACGCTAATGTATAGTATACTTGAAAAAATAAAGATTGCAAAAGTAAGCCAGTTCTTGGCTGAAAATGATATTGACAAGAAAGGTCTTTATGGTGGGGGAGTTGACGTATTGCTCCCCACAAAGATATACAACATTAGAAAGAGCGTAGAGTGGATGTACGGCATCAATCCCCCAACAAACGAAGTAAGAGCAAAGGGTTACATAGACATAACAAGTGTAGGAAGGACAGACCCAGGCATTATAATAACGGTATATGTTGACGACCCAGACTTAGGTATTATTGTCTTGGGGACTTACACCGTTCTCCCTTCTGACACCTCAACGGGCTTGGTTGCAATAGGTCTTGCCAATTCCCTAACATTAAACACATATGGGTACTACATAAGTAGAATAGATAGCACGATTACTATAGAGGCAAGGGCTGGGGTAGGCGCATCAATAAACGACAACAACAGAATTCAAGTTGTTCTGACCTTAACAATATTTGACAACACATTTGATAATACATTCAATTAAATAAAATGGCACAAAAAACAGACTTAGAATTAATCGCAGAAGCAAACGTCATAAGGGACGAAACTGCTATTGGTGCAAATACAGCACTTAGAATAGGCACAATGCTTGATAATTTAGTTGACAGTAAAATTAATAATGATAGAGTAAGTGACAGCACTTCGTTGGGGAACAGTACGACATTAGTTCCCTCACAAAATGCAGTAAAAACCTACGTTGATGCATTCGCTACAGGTCTTTTGACGGACAATGGCAACTATGACCCAACTATTACAAGTGAATACCCTACGTCTGGAGATACTTTGTCTGGTGGTGCTGTTCAAAAGGGCGACATATGGTACATTAGTGCTGACGGTACAATGAATGGCAACGCAGTTCTTGTAGGGTATAGTGTTCGTGCCTTGGTAGACAACGCAGGGGCAACTACAGACGCAAGTTGGTCAATATCAAACGTAGGCATAGGCTTTGTTCCAGAGAACGTAGCCAACAAGTCAACTGATGTAAACTTGGGGACAAGTGACATTTACTACCCATCACAAAATGCGGTAAAGACCTATGTTGATACCGAAGTTGCAGCAGCAATTCCCTTTACACCAGAAAATTTAGCAAACAAGAGTCAAGACATTATTTCCAACCCATCAAGCACGGTCTTGTACCCCTCTAACAAGGCGGTAGCAGACTATATCGCTTTTGGTGTAGACCTACAAGCGGTAACTGACTCTGGTAATACTACTACGATAGATATCCATGTGCAAAACTCTATAGCATCTGAAAATGCCACGGATTCAAGTTCTGCATATTTAAGCAATAACATAGGTGGTACGGGAGCTGTTGGTATAGTTAACAAGGATGGGTACTTTTCTGAAATAAAAGGTACTAATTTAACAGGTAATAGAACCATACAACTCCCAGACGCAGACGGCACATTAGCCTTGTTGTCAGATATTCCTACATCTTCTAGTTGGGATTTAACAGGTAATGCAGGCACTACCCCAGGAACAAATTTTATAGGGACAACAGATGCTAATGATGTGGTATTTAAAGCTGGTGGTGTAGAATATTTTAAATTATCAATAGCAGACCAATTATTACTATTATCTAAAAGTATAACCTGTAATTCTACTTCAACTACAGAGATTGCAGTTAGGTCTACGGCAATCCCAAACAATGGGTTTGTTGCAATTAATCAAAATGCTACAGATAAAGGGAACATACTTGTAAATAATGGAGATTCTACTACTAAAATAACAACATTAGCTTCAGGTGCGTTAAGAACTGTTTCGTTGCCAAATGCTAGTGGAACATTAGCATTAGAATCTTATAAAGTATATACAGCATTAGTATCAAGAAACCCAACTGTATCTAAAGTAGAATTGCAAAATGGATTAAGTGCTACTATAACAATTACATTTGATTTTGCTGGCACTATGTCTGTAACTTGTTCTTCTCCTTTATTTGTTTCAAATAAAGTTTTTATAATGCCAACTCAAATTAATGCAGGTGGAACTGCTTATTTTGTAATAGGCAATAGAATATCTACAACTCAAATAGATTATGATATAATAAGGTATGATGGGACTACTGGTATTACTCCAAACTTTACTAATTTGCCAATAGAAATAAAAATTTATCCGTAATATATAATCAATGCAAATAACAGTAACGCAATTTCAAGGGGGGCAAAATCCTTCAGATGGAGAACAAAGTTTAGTGGATACGTCAAACTATCTGTATGCTTTATGTGCGCCATATAACTTAAAGGCAGCGTATTTAATCAATACAAACCTACCTACGGTTATTGTTACTCCTTCGGGTGTTTCGGGAATTATTACCCCTATAAGAGTTACCCAAGACGACTTTATTGATGATACTAATTGGGCAGGGGCGAATAGTGTTAATCAGGCAATACTTCCCAACTACAGACTACAAGTATTTGCAAACTTTGTAGCTAGGTATTTATTGCAGGGAACTGAGTGGACAAGAACGGCATCTGGGATACAGATAATAATGCCAGGGTTTGATGCCACAGTTAACGATTACGAGTTTTATATTGACATAAGTCTATACTAATAATATGAAAAAAATAATAGTTTTATTTGCTTTGCTATTGGGAAGTATTATCTCAATAGCACAGCCTGTTACACAGAGGGGTACAACATCTGTAACTGTTCAAGATGCAAGATTGTTTGCTCAGTATAACTTTCGCCCTCCCGTATTCCCAGACACAACATCAGCAAATACCCAAATAGGATTAGATAGCTGTGGAGCATTAATATTCTCTAGGGACATTAACGCTTACTACTACAGAGCCTGTAGCCCAAAGAGGTGGGTAAGGGTTGCATCTGGTGGTAGCACATCCGATAGTGCTTACTTATCTTACAGACCACTAACAGACACTACATTTTTGCTTTGTCGTCTTGGGGGAACTAGGTGCGATACAATCAAGTTGAATGGAAAGGGAGTAACACAGGCGTGGTTATTGGGAGGCAACACTAGCCCCTCATCCAACAACTTAGGCACAATAAGTACAACAGACGTAAATATTATAACCAACGATGTGGCAAGGATGAAGATAGCAGGCAATGGGATTAATAGAAGTGCCGCAGCAAGGAACAGATACTTAATGATTGACACCTCTACAAGATATTTATTTTATGGAGATGAATCCGACACCACCGCTTGGAAACTAGCAGGAAATTCAAACGCCATCGCTGGTAGTTCTTTTGTTGGCACAACCAATAATGTACCCCTTGAGTTTAGAATAAAGAATGTAAAGTCGGGAATTATAGATAGCACCAACAAGAACGTAGGGCTAGGATTCAACACTCTTAAATTAAACACTCCCAATGGAGGCTCTGTTGGCACATTCAATGTCGCAGTAGGTCATAACGCACTAAGCAAAGATACTTTTGGGTTTCAAAATGTTGCAGTTGGCGGTGCTGCTATGGGAACTCTTACTACTAATGCACAAAGAAATGTAGCCATTGGATATGCGGCAATGAACCAAAATAGAACGCCATCTTATAATGTTGCAGTCGGATGGGGTGCTTTGCCAAGGGACTATTATGGTTCAGCAAATGTCGCAATAGGTGCTGATGTCGCTAACTTTTTGCCACCTAGCGTAGGAGATACAATGAGATACAATACAATGGTCGGCTACGCTTCTGCATATACTAAAAAAGCAGGAACTAATAACGTATTTCTTGGTGACAGCACAGGGGCATTAAATCAAGATGGTAGCAGGAATGTGTTTATTGGTAGTAAGGCAGGCAAGAATGAAACAGGTTCAGACAAGTTATATATAGCCAACTCTTCTGTAACAGTTCCCTTAATTAAGGGAGATTTTGCAGACTCTACATTAATTATAAATGGTATGTTGGCAGTAGGCTCAACTAATAAGCCAGACTCTACCTTGGATGTCAAGGGAAGTGTTAGAATACTTGGGCTACTCCCATCTAACAATGCAAGTGATAGTATGTTGATTATAAAAAATGATGGCGGTGTTGCATTGAGAACTGTGCCAACTGGTACAATTTTTAGCCTATCTCAAGGTTATGGTATTGCCAATTCCCCCAACCCAATAACATCAACAGGTACTATAACTACTGATACAAGTGTAAGTGGGTTGTCTGGGAAGTACTTGCGAATAGTAGACACTACAAACAAGTTTGTAAACAATGTCACCAAGTTAAATGATAGCACGATAACAATATTTAAAGGGAACACAAGCACCAACATAGTGCTTCCGCCTTCAGTAGTATACACAGAGAACCCAATAATGTCAAGAACGTCTGGAGATTCTAACATCATTTACTTCAATGCAGATACTGCTAATGTATGGCGTGGGGGAGGTGGTGGCAGTCAGAACTTACAACAAGTAACAGACTTAGGCAATACAACCACTAATGCCTTAATTGTTGATGATGCTTTAGCGCAAGTAACAAAAATAGGATTAACTGATTATTTAAATAATTTAGTTTATCCTTTTAGATATTCAAATGTTTTTGGTGCTGCTTTTGATTTAAAAGATGACTTAAGTGGATTTCCTCCATTTTTAAATGGCTACAGTAGTACATTTGGGGATGCTTTTTATAAAATGGGTATTGAATCAAATAAAGCAATTTTGCAAGTTGATGGTGGTTCTAATACAAATAATTCATCTATTAAATTAACAGAAAATGAATTAAGATTTAGTGAAGGAGGTAATGTGACTTCTATTAAAACTAATCCAAGTGGTAATTCTGCATCGTATTTTTTACCAATGAATGTAGGGGTTGACCAGACATTGTTAGCTGATGCTCCTAATGATGGTTCTAAATATGCAAGACAAAATGGTACATGGGTGTCTTTTACAACAGGTGGCGGAACTGGAACAGTTACAGATATATCGCAAGGTTATGGTATTATTGCTTCCCCTACAAATCCAATAACTACAAGTGGCACTATTGATGTAGACACCACTACAAGTGGTTTGTCTGGGAAGTACTTGAGAATAGTGGACACAACAGATAAGTGGGTTAACAACATTTCCCGAACACTAGGAAAAGATAGTATCATATTCTTTATAGGCTCAACAAGGTATGCTATTAAAGATAGTTCTGGAGGTCAAAATTTACAACAAGTAACAGACAAGGGAGCAACAACTTCAAATAATATTTTGATATCAGATGGGGCAACTCAATCTGTATTGTATAAATATAATTCTATAGAATTTAGAAGCAATGCAATTGAACCTAATCCAACTCAAACCTTATATCCTAGTCAATATTATTTTACCCAAAAAGATACATTACCAACAGGTTCTGGAGTATTAGCATTGTCTGTAAATGGTGTAAAGGCTGATAGCTCTGGTAATATAACAATGAGTACTACAGGTGGTGGTATAGCTCATGGTACAGCTACAGGTACAGACACTTACGCAGTAACAATAGCTGGTGTTGCTTCTTATGCAGATGGGGACTCTTACTTGGTAAGGTTTACAAATGGGAATACAACAGGTGCTACATTGAATATAAATTCCATAGGCGCAGTAACATTGTATAGAAACAATGATGGGGCAATAATAGGTGGAGATATTACATCTGGGGGGGAAATGCTATGTATTTATAATTCTACACTTGGAGGCTTTCAATTAATAGGCACATCGCCTAATACACTCCTAGCATATATTACAAATGCGGAAACAACAACAATAACAAAGGGGCAAGTTGTTTATGCCTTTGGGGGAACTGGAGATAGAATGACAGTAAAACTAGCTAGTAATTCAGGTGATGCCACATCTGCTCAGACGGTGGGCGTTGTCTTGTCTACATCAATTGCTGCTAATCAGAAAGGTTTGATAGTGGTTCAAGGTTTACTAGATGGGTTAAGTATTCTTCCAACAGCTACCTATGCAGATGGTGACCCATTATATCTTGGCTCAACTGCTGGGTCTATTACAAATGTAAAGCCATCAGCTCCCTCACACCTTGTATACCTAGGAAACGTAACTACAGCAAGTAATGGTTCAGCAGGTAGATGGTACGTTAGAATACAAAACGGTTATGAATTGCAAGAATTACATAACGTGGCTTTGACTACCCCACCCAATAATAATGATGGACTATTTTACGAAACATCCACATCTCTTTGGAAGAACAAATCCATAGCAACGGTGCTAGGCTACACCCCAATTGCCCCTGCTGACACATCAGTATTCCAAAGAAAAAGCATTTCAGCAAATACTATAATGGCTAATAACACAGCCTCTCCTGCTAATGTAACGGCTCAAGCGTTTTATGATGTTGCTGAGCAAGCAATGAGTAACACAATTACATTTGGGGGAGTCGCTCCAACAACATTGACATCAGCTAACTACTCATGGTCACAAATTGGCAAGACTGTTACTGTACAATTTAATGCCATCTATACTACATCAGGTACAAGTGTAACTGGATTATTTTTTACATTGCCATCAGATATGCCTGCGCCATTAGTTCCAACAGGTTGGACTGGAGCGAGTGCCTATCTTTATACAGGAGCAGCAGCAACATACACAACAGCAACAGGTATAAATGGTAACGTAGCTACATCATACATTAGAAGAAACGCAGCTAATACAGCCTTTGAGTTAGGATACGTTGGAACTGGTGTAACAGCTAGAGGCTTTAAATTTACTTTAATTTATAAAGCACAATAATGAAACATATCAGACAAAAAAATAGCGTAGGTACTAATACTTACACAATAGTAAATACTGAAGATTGGACTCAGCCATTAGAAGAACACCCATCTGTTGTTGAACAACCAGAAACCTTTGAAGTTGCCGACTGCGAGATACCTAGCTATATTCAATATGTAATTTATACACAAGAATGAGAAAACTTTTATTTATAGCCTTATTATTTCCCCTACTTGCTAATGCAAGAAAATTCTACTTCTCAACAAGTGGCTCAAATAGTTATACAGTAGCACAAGCACAGAACCAAGCAACACCTTGGGCAACCCTTGTCAATCTGCATAGGTTTGCCAATGGCTCAAGTCCATTTGGTGCAGCACCTAACAGAGCAGCAGCAGGAGATACGTTTCTCTTTAAATGTGGCGATGTGTTTGATGTGGGGTTTGGGAACTCAAACGATGACTTTGGTGTGGTAAAGTGGTGGAATGGTGTGGCAGGGTACACTTCCCCAACAGGAACAGCAGCCAACCCAATTGTCTTTACTTCTTATGGTACAGGAGCAAAGCCTAATTTATTGTATCCATTTCCTTCAGCAGTAATCCCTAAGAATAAGTTTGTACTGAACTTTAAAAATGTAGGCTATCTCTATTTTGACAACTTACAATTCAACGACACACGATTCTCGGTAAATGATAAGGTCACATCTGCTTATACTTCATCTGGAATGATGATAGGGGAAAGTAACGCAAGTATATGTAACAATATCAAAGTAACCAATTGTAATTTTAGCAACACTTGTTATGGAATAATATCTTGTGCAAGGGTGATGGAGATATCAAATAATACTTTTACTAACTTCAAAAGTAGCGGAGATACAATAGGCATCAACGACATTGGTGCTGATGCGTTACAGCCTTCTGGCTATAGGTATCTCATCAAGAATAATTTGATACAAGGTAGCTGGGCTTATGCTAACCCATCTTCATCTTCGCAAGGGAAGTTAGGAGGCGGATTGGAAACAATTAATGACTTTGATAGCAGCTTGGTTATCTACAACACATTTATGGACAACTCTGGGGCAATGGAATTTGGGCAAAATGCTGGTATAGAATTCGGACCGAATGATGATACGTTTGCCTTCAACAAGTTTATTAATAACTCTTCTATATCCTACGTAAATGTAATTGGTACATTTGCTTGTACTGCTGCTAATTTACACTTCTGGAACAATGTGATTATTGAGAACGGGAACAGCCGACATACAGGTGGGAATTTTGGGCAAGATGTCCTTGGGGATGGGCAATCGTTTACAACTTGGTCTTTTTGGAACGCATACCCATTAAATCCTACGGTAAGTAATCCTACTGGGTGGCGACCATTTCAATACCCATCCGATGCAGGTGTAGCAGCAGATACGTTGTATGACATTCGTAACAATATTATATGGAATACAAACGGGCTGGTCATGAAGTACACACCTGCGGCACGTAGCAAAATAAAGTACGGGTACAACGTCTACAGGCTAAGTGGGGGTTCAACGCTTGGCTCTGCACTTGATGTAGGGGAAATAAGCACAACAAATAAAATATTTGTAGACACCATATCGTCAGTAAACCCTATGAATTGGGACTTGCATCTTCAGGCAGGTAGCCCAGCAATTAACGCAGGAACTTATCTTGGAATATCTCCAGACTTTGGTGGTAGCCCAACAAGTAATCCCCCAAGCATAGGGTTGTATAATTACGCAGCTCCTGTTCCCCCAACTACAAATAGTTTTAGAACTAGAAATAGATTTGCACAAAAATTATAATGGCATAGATATTGAATCATGTATACCAAACCCTAATAAAATGGAAAACCAAAACCCTCACCCCGTAGGAGCAGCAGTCAGCTCAACTATTAGTTTATTGACTGCGTTATTTGCAGTGTTGACTATAGAAAATGTACAGATGTACTTAACTATGTCGGCAAGTTTTATAGCTATAGTTTCTGGCGGATTCGCTATAAGATACTATTACCATGCAACAAATAAAATAAAAAAATGAGGTTAATAGCGTGTTATTTTGTATTTTTAATAATTGTTACAGGTATGTTACTTGTTGACATATACTTCCCATACAAAAACAAAAAACCATAACATATGAATTCATCATTGCTTACATTGAACTCTAAGGATTGGATTAAAGGCTTGGTAGTAGCAGTTCTTACTGCAATCATTACCGTAGTGTATAACACCATCCAAACGGGGGCGTTAATGTTAGACTGGAAGGCTATTTCTATTGCAGCTATATCTGCGGCATTAGCCTACATCACAAAGAACTTACTGACCAACTCCAACGACCAGCTCTTAACCAAAGAGCCAGTTAAAGAGGTGGCTTAATTAGATTTATTTTTTTGTGGGGGAAGCGATTCCCCCACATAGTTTTATACCAATTCAAAACATATGGACACCAATTCAAACATTAAGTACGCATTACTACTAACATTATTTCTTACAGGGTGCTATAGTTCTAGCATAGCAGACCGATACCTTGATAACTTAAAAATTAAAAATCCTCAACTCTTACAAAACAAAATGCAGACATACTATCCGTGTGGCTATATTACAGTGCAAATGAGTAAGCCAGATAGTGTACTTGCCGATAGTTTATTTAGGGTTGGCAAACTCAATTAGCTATGGCTAAATCCACTTCTAACAAATTTACTACAAAAAGACGCAGACTCTTTTTTGATATTGAATCAAGTCCAAACATAGGATTGTTTTGGGAAGCTGGATGGAAGAAAAATATAGGACACGATAATATTATAAAGGAGAGGGCAATAATTTGCATTTGTTATAAATGGGAAGATGAAAGAGAAACCTATGCGTTACAATGGGATTCAAAGCAGTCAGATAAAAAGATGTTAGAGGCATTTGTAAAGGTGGCGAATGAGGCTCACGAACTAGTAGGTCACAATGGGGACAAGTTTGACTTGGCTTGGATAAGGACAAGGTGCTTGTTTCACGGGATTCAGATGTTCCCCAACTATGTCACAATAGACACATTAAAGATAAGCAGGTCTAAGTTTAAGTTCAACTCCAACAAGCTAGACTACATAGGTAAGTTTTTAGGCATAGGGAAAAAGATAAAGACAGACTTTAACTTGTGGAAAGATATCTTACTAAACAAGGACAAGGTCGCAATGAGCAAGATGATAAAGTACTGCCAGATGGACGTGGTTTTGCTTGAAAAGGTTTACAAAAAGTTATCAAATCATATCGCTGCTAAGACACATTTTGGGGTTATCTTTGGGCAGGACAGGGGTACTTGTCCAGAATGTGGCTCTGATGATATTGTTATATCTAGCAGGAGAACAACTGCTGGTGGCACTAAGAAAATACAATATATTTGTAAAACTTGCTATAAATACCACACAAAAACAGACAAGTAGTATGACACCAAGACAAGAAATAGGGTTGATTTTGAGCAGATTACACCCCTCTGATGCCATTGCTTTAATAGAGAGCATAGGCAAGGAACTTAGGAAGAAAAATTCAGTTAGAATTAACAGAGGAATTGAGCCGAAATCATTACTTTTGGATGACCGACCAGACTTGGAAATCCTAAAAGTAAAACCCTATGGAAAATGAAATCATAACAAAAGTACCACCAGAAATTCCCGAACTAGAAGAGGAATTAGCAGAAGAAATTATATACGAAGAAGAAATGTCGTGGAGTGAAGTCATTCATTGTGTCTTTGCTGCATTTTCGTCTATAGAAGATGTAGACATGGCAATGGCATCTCCAATGGATAGGAAAAGAATCAAGAGAATAAAGAGGAAGGGATTGAGGTTAATTGATGTAGGGATAGGAGAGATATATGCAGAGAAATTTGAAACAGAAACCGATGAAAAACAAGATGATAATGAAGATGAATAATTACTTATGTTTGGCGTTAGCATTGTGTCTGGGAAGTTGTAGTAAGTACAATGACCAAGATGCATTAAAACAATTAATGAAGGCAGAGGCTTTAAAGCCTAAGCTAACTGCTGACTTTGTTATGCAGCATTTCCCTTGCACACAAAAGACAGACACGTTAGTACAGACGCACACAGACTACAAGTACATTGATGTAGTATGCCCACCAGTAGACAGCAGTAGCCTATTGGACACAATCTACCTAGATAAGATAAAGGTGGTAACAAAAACAAATGTAGTCAAGAGGACAATAGCATTGCCTTCCAAGACCATTACCATCACTAAGTACTTTGAGGATTCGGCTAAGATTAAATCACTGACCATTGCCAATTCCCAAACACAAGCAGAGTTAAAAAAATGTGGAGAGAAAAAAGACAAATCGTCAAGCCTTAACTTGTGGCTCATTATTTGTTTATGTTGTTCTATCATCCTTAACTTAATCCAACTTCGTAAATAATATGAAGTACATAAAGAAAATATTTCACTATCTCTATGGCAGACCTATGAACAGGTATGAAGAGGATTACTATGAAATAATCCTAAACGAAATGTTTTCAATTCTCATTGTTTCAGCAATCGTAATATGTGTCGTATATTTATTAACGGGTATCAAATGAATCCAAGTAACAGCTTTTACAATATCATCACTTTGCTAGAAGGCTTGAGAACAAAAGCCTACCAAGATACTAAGGGTATCTGGACTATAGGCATTGGTACAATTACTTATCCTAATGGTAACAAGGTAAAGAAGGGAGATGTGTGTACAGAAAATGAAGCCTATGAGTATCTGAAGCACTATACCACTAAGATGGTGGGAACTATCAACGGGTTGTTGAATGGTGTCAGTTTAAATCAGAATCAATTTGATGCCGTTTGTTCGCTAGTATACAACATAGGTGATGGAGGCTTTGCCTCTTCTAATGTGCTTAAATTAATGCGTAAGAATCCTTCTGATGTGAATATAAAAGAAGAGTGGTTAGGTTGGTGTAAGGAAACTAAGAACGGGAAGAAGGAAGTTAATAGGGGGCTACTAAGCAGAAGAAAAAAGGAGTACCAATTATATAGCACTCCTTGGGTTAATCACGGATAGCGTTATGATGTTAGGGAACTGACATATTTTTCAAATGCTTTTTGGCAGTTCACCTTTTCCCCTTCCTTCAAAGAAATAACCCACTCAACTGCCGATAGCCAAGCATCTTCTCTTGCATCATACAGCTTTTCAGCTAGTAATGTTTCAATTTCTTTTGTCCCGATTTCTTTTGTGTCAATTTTTTTCTTCGCCATTGTCGTTTAGTTTTGATAAGTGATTAATTAGTATTTCTTTTGCCTTTTCTACACCGCCTATGTTGTCTACCTTATAGCGTTCTAGATAAAGTTGTATCGCTATCTTTTGCAGACTTTTTTCTATGGGCTTTCTGCCCCTTGTTTCTGGGTTTTCTTTTTTCTTATAAGTCATTGATGTCAATTTTAGTTTCTTGTTCTAGCTTGTGTCGTTCTGCCCACTTCTCGCCCCTTAGCGATGGCTCTTGCTCTTGCAGTTTCCTTCTTACCCTTGTGATGTTATCGGGTAGGGGAAACCGCTTCTCAGCAAAATCCTTTAGGAACTGAAATGCACTGATGCCTTCAAACGCTTCCCTCCCACCATACTTTGTATAGTAGAAAGCAGAAACTAGTCTGCTATCATCATCTCTGTATTCGGGATACTTTACTAGCAGTTCCCTTACATCGTCTTTAATTTTACGCATTTGTTTTACTATCATATTAAATCGTTTAGGGTTTTGTAATATTTTTCAAAGTAATCAGCACCGCCTTCAAACTCAAAATTATCATCGTCCTTGATGCCAGAGGCGTAGTTCATTTCCCCGACATTAAATGCCTTAACTATTTGATTCTTTTCTTTTTCTAGGTAAGTGCCTACAATGGCTGATATGACTGCCATCAATGTTGTGTCGGGAGTTGATGATGGGATTGTTTCGCCCATATTCTTTAGGTTGTGCAATAGTTGTTCCATTGCCGTTTGTTTCATTTCCATTGTTTATGTTTTTAAGTTTATAATTAGTGTTGAAAATTCCCCAACCTAAGACTAGGTCGGGGCATCATTAAAAAACCAAATCTACCTACATTAATTAGCTGAGTGACCATAATCTTCTAGTGGATTATCGGGTATATCAAACACTTCTACTTCTATAATCTCTAAAGCAGGTTGCTGCCTTCTGTCAATTAGCAGATGGAACTCATTGATAGGGGTGATGGTGTACCCATCGTGACCACTCTTGAGTATCTCACACTTGGCATAGGCAATCATCTCTGCCAATGTAATCTTTTCCCCTACGGGCATCCCATTACTCTTGGCTGCGATTTCTACTAGGTAGTCGCATACCATTGCAGTCGCTGGGAATCTTGTAATCTTGAACGATGTTTCAATTTTGTTTTCCATTGTTTTTTTTGTTTATTGTTTTGTAATATGATTTCTTGATAATTAGTTTGGGAACTAGTACGCCATCAACGACATCGTACATCTCTCCATTAGGCTTGCAACTGAATACGGGAACTACCTTGCGTTTCTTAGTATTGCTCATCGTTGCTTGTTTTGAAGTTAACGAATAGTTGTTTTGTTCTAGCATAGCCGTCCCACAAGGACATTATCCTTTGGGCGTTATCAATTCCCTCACGAGATTGATATAAACGTGACACATTGAATTGCTTACACCAATCATTGAATGTTGGTCTTTCTGTTGGGTAACTTGTTTTGACTTGTAGTTGCATAGTTAGTGTGTATTTAGTGGTTAATAAATCTGTAGCATACCTTCTATCTCATTGACTTGCTTGGGAGTTAGTGATGGGAGTAGATTGCTTCTGTAGTTGACCTTTACCCCTTCCCCAGCAATCAGCAGTTCAACATAGTTGATACTTACATCAGTGTATGATGTGTCGTGTGTCCCGTGACATTCCTCCATACTTCTGACATCTTCGTATGTGTATGTGACTTGCAGTTCAATGCCTAGAGTTTCTAAGATTACGTTTTCTGTTTGCGTTTGTTTTGCCATTGGTGTTTACATTTCTACGTGAAGTAATAAGAAGTAGTCGTTGTTGCCTACCCTCTCTACCTTGCTGACTTGGGGCAAGGTCTTCCCGTCCTTAATCATTTTTCTAATCCTCTGTTGAGAGGCAGTACCCGTCTTAGAGTACTTTGCATACACATCTTTTGCGTATTGCTCCGTGTTCATTATCTTAGTTTGTTTCATAACTCAAAAGTAGTGTTTTATTATCAATTCGCAATCATTGATTGTCTAAAATGATTAGGTTATCTAATGCGGTTAAATTTGCAGTGTCGTAGAATGGCAGTTCCCCTACATACCTATCCCCATCCCACACCTGCATCTTGTCTTGTGTTACTTCTATTTGGTAATCTCTGCGGTAGGGTTTCTTAGGAGAGAAGTATATTAATATCGTGGCTATAGTTATCACTGATACCCCAAATAAGATTGACTTTAGTTTCATTTGATTTAGTTTAGTTGTTTATAAATTACCATCCCAATAAGAATTGATTACTTCGTATTCATTGTTACTATTCAGAATGTATCCGTGAATATCGCTTTCAACCTCTTTGAATGCATCAAACTTGGCTAGGTACTCTTCTTTTGTTTCGTAGAAGTACCATTCTTCATCGTGACCATCTGATATACTGATAGCGTATTTTTTCATTGTGTTAAGTTTTATTAATTATCAAGTTTTAAGTATTGTTTGTATTCATTGCCAGTCTTACTGACTCTTTTGATGTAGTACTTCCCATTCTTACTTACATAGATAGGGTACTCATTACCATCCGCTGAGATAACTCTCTTGCCCGTGAGGGAGTCTTCATTAGTTCTGACCGCCTTCTGCATTACGTAATCGCCATTGTTGTTCTTTACTAGTCTAGGCTGACTGAATGCGATTGCTGAGGCTAAAATTAAGCCTAATACGATTGTTACTTTTTTCATTGTTGTTTGTTTTAGTGTTTAATGTTTCGTTGTTGTTGAAATGTATGGGAATAGCTGACATTGTGTGTGGTTGTTTCCATTGTCACATTGTACTCTTCCCAAACCTTACGTGCCTCTTGATATAGTTTAAATAGTTCTTTCTTAGTTCTATATTCTAGGTCGTATTGTTTTACTAGGTGGTCACCTTGCCTTACCTTAATCTTTGCTTTCATATTGTATTATTAAAGTTATTGACTACACCATTAAACTTGATGGTGTTGATTGTCCTAAGGTTAATCATTCGGTAGTTCTTTTTGTCGGTTGCCCATACTACCATCAAATCTCTTTCAGCAGGATTAAAGGCTAACCCTTTACCCGTAATTCCCTTACGTACGCCTAGCCTAGCAGTCATCTTTCTTACACTGCCATCTCTCTTTACGAACTCTACGCTAAAGAATTTACCCTTAGTACTTTTAATTAACTCTGCGATGTTTTGTGTGTTCATTGTTTATAGTTTTAGTTAGTGATTAATATGTTACCAAGTTTATGTAATGCAGTGTGAATTCGTCTTCGCCTTCATACCTTTCGCCATCACTTAGACGTGCTTTGTTTCTTTCTTTAAGCCACTTTCTGAAGTCTGCTTCTGACTTTACGACTACCTCATTTGTGATGTCATCACCGCTACCATACTTGTCATTGTACATTACAAGTATTAATGTTTTTTGTTTTTTCATTGTTGTGTAGTTTGATTGTGATTATTTTAGTTAGGGAATTGGGGAGGCAGTGTCACTACCTCCCCTACATTATTAGTTCATAAAGCCTAGCACCATTGCAAAGGCATCATTGTCAACAGATGCACCCGTACCAACGTACTTGCTTTCAAGTCTAGCATTGTCACGCTTGGGAACTGGCAATACGTGACTAGTGTAGTGAGTAACCCCCGAAAACAAACCCCACAATGTCTCGCCTTTGCTAGCCATCTCGCTAGAGATTGAAGATAGCAACTCTTGTGAGCGATTGATTGAGTACTGCGATGCATCTTTGCTAGCTTGTGATGAAGGCAGTGTTATGTCTACATTGGTGACTTCCCTTACAATCTTAGCAATATTATCTTTAGTCACGGGAACTTCTGATAGTTTAATGAAGGTGTCAAAGATTGACTTCTCAGCGATTGCAATGCCCGTAATTTCTCTGATTGATTGCTCTACCTTGTCATGTATACTAGCAGTGTGTCTAGCTGACTGCTTTAGTACTTTACTAGCAGAGGCAAAGGTATTGCGACAACAGATGGTAAAATTAACCTCGCCCCATTTCAATGAGGTCGTACCATCGTGACCATTGATTCCCGTAACATACCCCTTTACCTTTGTTCTATTCTTACCGATACCATTTATCTCATTGCCCGTAGATAGCTGAAGGTATACCTTACCGCCATTGTTGAACATACCACCCGAATGAATTTCGTACCCCGTCTTCTCAGAGATTCTATGTAGCAGTTCAGCTAGTTCGCTGTTCTGATATGGTACGTACCCGTCCTTGCAGGTGGCAAAGGTGTGCTGTGTGTCTTCCCTTACAATCCCAAAGAATCCCGTATCACTTCCACTAGGAAGTAGCAGTGGTTGTTTACTAACTGACCAACGTAAGCCGAACTTGTCAAGCAGTGTGGCTACAGCATCGCTGTTTACGGGGTTATTCACTTGGATACCTTCAAATGCTGAGTTCAAAATGTTGTCAGCAGTAATAATGTTGTTTGTCATAATTGATTGTTTTTAATGTATGTTTAAAGTTGTTTTAAGACGATTCTAGCCCCTATATTAAGCGGTGGCTACCTCAGTACTACTTTCCTCAGAACGTAGCGTAGAGCGAAGCAAATTGCCATTGCGAACGAATACTTTGATGTCCTCATATAAATCTTTCAGCGTTGCCTCTTCCCATGCATCATAGCAAGAGTACCCATTAGTTCTGTTGACATTGGACTTCTTAATAGTCCCCCAATCGTTGATGTATCTTACTGAATGTATCTGCCTCTCATCTCTGTAAGGCTGACCTTCACTTAGGTATATGGTCAGCATATTAAAGCCCTTCATAGCCTTGATGCATAGCTTCGTATCAGCTACCATCTGTGCTTCGTCAAATGAGGTTGATGAGTCAGAGTAAATGAAATCGGATATCTCAAACTTACCCGTGATTCCCCAACTTATTCTGCGTTCTGATTCTACCTCAATTAAGAGTCTTAGTTTTTTACTGCAATCCATGGTGATTAGTTTTAATGATTAATAATAGTGGTGTGAGTTCCCTTACTTCCAAAGATTATCAGCCATACAGACTAACAAGCATAAGACAATAAAGGCAATGGTTTCTATGGTTTCTTTTTTCATTGTGGTTGTTTTATGAGTGATTGATATTGTGTACGCTATTGTGTACACTTACATTGTGTTCGTGTACTTGGTGCTTCACATCTTCCCTAGCACCATCTTCATTATCATACCTTTCAGATACGAATAAGAGTAACCCTTTCTGAGCCACTGCTACCCATCCACTAGGATAGTAGAGCGTTGTAATTTTAAAGTCCATTGTGATTGATTTAAATGATTAAGATTAGTTGTACCCTACCTTACCCCAAGTGTCGTAGCAACCTGCTCTTCTAGTTCCCCGACAAGATGTTGTTGAAGCAATAACGATTGTAAGCAGCACTGCTGCGATGATTAGTTTTTTCATTGTGTTTAGTTTAGTGTGATTAATTATTTTCAAGAGTAATTTTGGCTTGTAAATTATTGCCGTGTAGCAGTAAGAATAATTGTGCCGTGACAACGTATTGCCTTGATTCTGCCTCACATATTACTAGGTCGGTAACATTGTAGTAGTTTAGATGATACGCTATTCTCTCAGCATACCAATCTTCATATTTTACATTCAGGTTGCCGCTTTTCTTTTTCTGATTGTATACCTTATTAAAATCGGATGCACTGACTATGTAGAATCTAGTGCTTTCGTTGACCGCTTTTTTAAGAAGGTCAATGTTGAATAATTCAATCTTAGGTAATGGCTTGAAGTTTGTTTCCATTGTGCTTAGTTTTATTGGTTATCGTAATAGTATGTCGCATTGATTTGCTCTAGTATCTCTTCCCCTTCCCACTCAGTTACCATTAAGTAATCGGGATGCAATTGTGCATCAGATATAAAGCCTTTAACGGATTCAATATTAGAGAATATGCTATTGAGTCTAATAGGACGCTCTTCCCCGTCATAATAAGCAAGTGTGTATGTAATCATTGTGTATATTTTAGTGTTGATTAGTAGTTCCGTATAGTTTCCAAGTTAGGCTTTCATCACTGCCGAGGTCACAAGCTATCTCTATGTTGTTGAGATGTGTCCACCCCCAATCAGCATCATTAGAAGGCTTGTAGAATAATTCGCCTAGTTCGTGTTCGCTAATGAATTCCCTAACTTTATTAAGGTCATCTTGTATCATTGCAAGACGATGTTCAAGTTGTTGCTCTCTAGTCATTGTGTTTAGTTTAGTGTTTAGTTAATAATTATCTTGAGTAGTAGCCTCCCGTTACATTATTCCAATAGGCATCTTCCTGAGCATTGACATAGGCATTGTCATCATTGGCTTGTTTGTTGACAATTGATGCAGTCACGTGGTATGCTTTACGGGTGTTGATGTCATAATAAATAGCGTCACCCTTTCTTAGTGTTTTACCCGTTTCAGCACATACTGAATTGAATTTTGCAGTTATTTTTTTCATTGTGTATAGTTTTATATAGTGATTAATCCCTTATCCAACAGACGCATTTCTAAGCGAATTGCGGACTTAAGTTTGAATTCCCTTACGTCCATACCTAACTCACTGAGATAGGTCTTAATTTTGCCTTCTCTGAAGTCTGAGGGACGTTTGAATGTTACCACTTGATGTTGTGGTGTTGCTGATAGCACCTTAGTGCCTTTGGTGTATACTCTTGTACGCATGGTAATTAGTTTATTTGTGATTAATAAATGGTTTAGTTCCAATCTCAATGCCACAATGAATCAATTGAAGGATATCAAAAGAATCTCTTATTGATATCTCTACTACTGCAAAATCTTTGTCTATAGATATTAGCTTTGCAGCATCTTTCATGCTTTTCAATACTTGAATAGCTCTTTCTTCTAGTAAGTGAATTTTGTAAGTCATTTTTTTATAGTTTAGTTGTGATTAATCTTTGAATCTTCTAGGTTGAGCATTTGTTCTACCCAATAACCATTGCCCTAGGTCAATAGCAAGGTCACCTATAGTTAGTGACGCTCTGTGGCTTGGGGCATCAAACCAATAGCCTACTGAAGAGCCACCCTCATCGCTTCTGTAACTCATAATGGCATCAGCCTCGCTGATTGTTACCCCGTAACGATTCTTAACATTATCAATTCGCTTCTGTAATGATGTCGGTATTTTTTTTGTCGTTGTCATGTTGTTTAGTTTTAGTGGTTAATATGTAAGGGAGCAGTTCCCCTACATTTCGGCTAATTTAAGCCTCATCAGTTAACCTTGTCTGTATTCTCTAAGAGCCTTTATGCTATTACTTACATTTCTTTTCTCCTCTGCACATCTATCAAGATATTTTACCGCTTGCCATTTAGTATTGAATCCGATTGCAAACTCATCGCATAATGTAGCGTCATTCCATATGTTCCATGTTGTGTAATTTTCCCCCACACAAGAGGATATATGCTTATTTGTTTCTAAGTGTAGGTAATGACCTTGGAATAGTTTTTTAGTTTTTTGTTTCATGTTGTTTAGTTTAAAGTGTTATATAATAAGCGGAGTGGAACAGAATTGAACTGCTCTGTGAACTCCCATTCACTCCATTGTAATTGCTACGGGATATATGCAGGTTAATCGTGTGAGGTCAGTGGTAATTCTCATTACCATCAGTTCCCGAACTTAAGCACCGCACAGAGCGTAGTAAATACATTGTATTAAGTAAGAGTAAAAAACTAACCGCATCCCTTACGACTAGAAAAAGTGACCACTCACTTTTTTTTGTTTGGCTATGGTGTGAGAGGCTCTCTTGCTATATCAGTCATCTGAATATATAAGCTAAACCTCGTTCTCACATCGCATTCCGCTACTAACTTTTCAGCGTTTTCTCTCGCTTAGTTGTCGGGTTAATCACGATTTAAGAGCGATTGCTCACGTAGTCTACCACACCACGCTCGGCTAAGTTTAAGGACATTGCAGGTCAATTAGGTAATGTTGTGTGCCTAGGTCAGTGCTAGTGTCAATATGTAGATGACTACATTTGAACGCTGACTCCGAGTGCTTACCTACCTTAGTAGAGTTCGGAACACATTGTAAAGAACTGAGTGCAAGATAGTCATTGTTTCGGAATCGCAATCATTGAGGTTGTTAAGACTTTCACAAAAGAAACCCCGATAACTATTTGCACTATTTAAAAGAACTTCGGAGGCTATCCCCCCTTTCTGATACCAAAATTAAGGTACTGCGAGTTAGCAACCTAATTTATTTGCAATTATTTTTAAAATATTTAAAAAAAGAGTAAAAGTACTCATTTGGTAGTAAAATTACTATCTCAGCTATTCCCTAGCTTAATTATACCATATACAATGCCCTAAAAATACCCGATTTCCCCAAGAATCAACTATCGCAACGTGTCCCTTATGATTGTCTTATAAAGAGGCTAATGCCCTAGAATCGCCTTAAAATGCGTTTAATCGCAACTTGATATATCCAAGTAAATCGCAACCAAGTTATA
>TARA_R110000868_G_scaffold32398_4_pt1 | contig 23099 bp, 7 predicted proteins | sample TARA_R110000868 | Tara Oceans TARA_R110000868 (sample SAMEA4397489) | marine metagenome | biome: Polar Biome; feature: [SRF] surface water layer (ENVO:00010504); material: water (ENVO:00002006), including particulate matter (ENVO:01000060) such as... | depth 5 m | reverse complement strand
TATCTGTCTATTCAAACTCTTTTGTACTGGGTGAAATATTACATGTGTAATTAGGCGCAAATTTTCTGCGCTTCCGTTCCATGTTTTAAGCCCTAATTCGTCGAACACATATTCACCATTGAAATTTGTACTATTATCAAACGCTTGTTGTCCGCCTGGCTCACCATAATCCAACAAACATGTTACTAAAATGTCTGTATATACTTTGCCAGATGTATGTAATACTGTCATTTTATTGTTAGCTGTATCTGTATCAGCTGCTGAGTTATCATCTACTACTTTGGCATAAGTTTCATTGTATAAATTGGCATTTTGCCCGATTGTATTTGGAGGCAAATAAGTAATAATGCCTGTAGGATCTACACTAGATCCTCCGTTACCAAACGCCATTGAATATATCCAGCCACCGCCTTGTGCCGATGTTCTATTACTCAAAGTTTGAGCCATAGCATAAGATATATTTTCATAATGAATTGCATTCTTTTTATCCACTAATACTTCACCAGTTACTGGATTATGAATTTTAATAAAACCTTCAATTTTGGCTAGGCCAGGCTGAATTATCATGCTCGCTTCTCCACTATAACTTCCTTAGTTTTCGGGTCAAAAATACGAATATGCCCTTCGACCGAAATAGTCCCAGTTTCCTGGGGTTTTTTAGCCGGTATCTGAGGCTGCTGTGGTTGTGTACTTTGAATCATACTTTATTTACCTTGATTAGTAACCACGTAAAAACCTTGCGGCATCTGTGTTGGTATCTTGAAGTGCAATACCGTCGCTCGGTGTTCCTACACCAGGTGCGTACCATGTTACTCCGCGTCGTACTAATATTGTAACCTCAGACCCATCTGCAGGTGCGGTGTCAAACACTACAGTTACAGAATTTTCTTCTGTAACCGTGTAACTACTTAATTGTAATGTTCCGCCAATATATACTTCAATTGCTTCAATATCAGCAGTACTGTCAACCCCGGATACATCTATTAGCGAGGCAACAAATTCTGTTGTACTTCCGTCTCCAAGATTTACACCCGAAACCAATGGATAAGTTACATTAGAAACAATGTAGTTTTGGTATTCAGCTAGCAATAGATTACCGCGACTAATATTATAAACATCTGTGCTTACTTCGTGATCAGCTGCACCTGTTCCGCCGGTGCCTCGACGTAATCCGCTAACTGTGTTAGTGCCTACGTCGCGATTACGATACATAATTCTTTCACCATTGATAGTTAATAATCCCCAAACATTTCCGGCTAAATTTGGTTGATTAAGCGCCGCTGCATTATATACATAAATTGTATCATCTGTAGCACTCAACGCTTGAGTCAAGTATGTTGTAGTAGCAGCAGTGATACGATAGGTAGCTTGAACACCGCGCATGTCTTGGAATATGCGAAACGCCATTGATTCTGGAGCAACACTCGGAGTAAACTGTGTAATTATTATTTGGTCAGCGGGTGATAATATATATCCGCCTGCTAGTATAATTTCATTATTAACAATTGTAAAGTTTACATTATTAAATATCAGATTTCCGTTTAATGTAACAATTAGTCGGTCTGGATCTACAATTACGTGGTCTAACAATAATTGATTAATTGTAACTGCTTGAGTAGCACTATAATCAAACGAACCAGGTGCAAGTGTAACTGTGCCTATATCAAACCCAAATTCGTCAAATGTTTCTGTATTTGTTTGTGAGCCGCCTGTTGGACCAACATATACTTGTGTTAAAATATCTTGTTGGCGAGTATCATTCCAACTTGTCAAAGCAACTAGTTCTCCTGTTGCTGGAACAAAACCACCAGTTGGATTAAAGATTAGCTGATTGCCGGTGACTATTGCTTGTGTATTTGTAGTTACACAAATTAAAATCTTCTCACCATTTGACGGAGTAGTATTAAATATTACAGCACGTGGTGTTTCGGCATCGTATGGTTCGACTGTAAAATCAGTATAAAGAACCTGAGGAATATCATCTATATAAACACGAACATCACTATCAGCAATTATTGCCTGACTAAATCCTAAACGCTGCGGTAACAAGTATTCACTAGTACCGTCTGCTAGATATTGTGCTCCAGCTGCCGTTCTGACACGGCGGCCTTCAATAGTAACATACACATTGTCCGGGTTAGTATATGCCATGCTATTGGTTAGCGTGTAATTATATTGTCCAGTAACACCTGCAATGTATTGAGTAACTGGTGCAGACCAACTATAATTTATCAACGTCTCATCAACGGTTGTTGGGCCGATGGCTGCAATCATCAAGTAGTCAGCAGCAGTATATGTAGCAGAGAATGTTACTACAGTGTTTACACCGTCTTGCGCATAAGTGTAATTGGTAATTAACTCACCATTGACAAATATTACAAACTCCTCAATCAATGAATACTCAACTGGCACTACTAAAGAGTTTCCGACTTCGTCACCGTTATAAGAACGCTTGAGTAGTTGATTGCCACCACCGATTTGATATAACGATATTACAATAGCGTCACCAATATTAGCACCGTTGATTATTGTAATAGTTCTATTTGCCCAATCAGCAGTATAATCCGTGCCAATGTGCATCAACAGGCCTGTAGTTTGATTGGCTACAAGCAATGTAGCAGGAACTGGTTCAATTCCTGCAAAGCTAAATGTGTCCGGGATAGACTCTGCATTATATTTTATAACTTCAATGCGGAAACCGTGCCCGTTGCGTGTCCAATCAGACCCAGGTGTTGTATACACACGCAAATCTAATGTATCAAACTCACTACCGGGAATTAATTCTTCCGGAGCATGACTTGAATATGTGTCAATGTACTCGCCGCCGTCGGCGTTAATGCTTGTAGCCAGTGTCCCAAGATACGGATCGTTATACGGGCTTTCGTATATAGCATCTAATATGGATGGATCATATGTTGGTTTTCCTTCTGGCCCATATGTTAAATTATCAAATGGTGTCGAATCGTAAGGTGCAATGTCAAAGCCTGGATATTGATCGTAACCCACTCCGAACATTTGTACACCTGGATATTCGACGCCGTCGATTAGCAATGGTAAACTTAAACCAGGTTCGTTAGCAGTAGGAGTATAAAATCCCATTGTACGATCAACACCACTTAACAATGCTGGATTAACTATTGTCCATTGATCTGGATCAAATGTAGCAGTGTCTATTGTTTCGTTGGCTTCCCATACGCGATTTACATAACGTACTTGTGTTCCGCTAGTGTACTCTATGTTAGGTGCCCATTCAACAATATCAGATGAGTATTCATATCTGTCGTACTTTATTCGAGTAATAACTTGGCGAATTAAATCGTTACTCATTGTTACTGCGGCAGTGGCACCACTGCCGTTGCCGCCGATAAAGAATATCATTGCTGTAGTCGTATAGCCACTGCCGTAATTGTCAATTGTTATGCCAGTTACTTGCCCGGAGCCATTAATTATAGCAGTCATTTCTGCTGGTTCAACACAATTACCTATTACTTCAATTATCGGAGCCACTGTATAGCCAGCGCCACTGCTTAAAATTATAACTGCTTGAATATCTAATGTATAGTTTGCGTACCACTCGTTCCATGGTGTTTTTGCCCATAGTGTCGAATTAGCCGCAGTATCAGCATCAAAGTTAGTAGTGCTATTAGCAGTTGATTGTGTATACGGCAATAATACTGGACTAATAAATTTTGGCACAGTTAGTGCAGGCTCCCAATATGCTGGCAAATCAAAGTCTGCCACCGAGCCCGGATACAAATCATTACCGTTGTACGATAAGTTAAACTCTCGAATTTGTGTGTGGTATGGTTTAACTTCTTGTATATAATTCAATACAAAGTCTTGATTATCAACATTGTAGAATTGGTACGGTAACAAATCACGAATCTTATGGTCAACATCAATTAGACTGGTTTTTATTAACCACTCTGGTGCAGAAAACTCGCTCATAATATATTCAAATATTAATATTAACGCACGATTACGTTCAATTAATAATTCATCAACAAACAACTGTTCGTTAATCGCTTGAATAATTTTACGAGTTTCAAGTACTGGTTCTTGATCAAAATATTGAGCATCAAAGACTTCTAAGTCAAATCCAAAATTTCCACTTGGATAATTCCATAGTGATGTACTAAACTCAATTGTGCCAGATTCTAAACCTACTCGTACCCACCCAATATCGGTACGTTGATAAATTTCAAATTTGCCTGTGCCTGGCGCATTAGTAACTGTAACACTTGCCCCAACTGGAGCAGTTGTTAGTGTTACAGTCGACAAGCCAGAATAAGTCGATACTGTTGCTACTGTGTTTACTGACCTGTTATATCCAGGCTGATACCAGTCAATATAACTCCAATACCGTCTTGTATCATAATTTTGAACGCGAATTAATACTACCTCTTTTGATCCCGGCATAGATCCAGCAATAACTTCATACAATGTCCAGAATCCAGAATTAGTCGAATCTACTGCCACTAAGTATTTGTATCCAATCGGTACAAGAATTAGATTTTGATAACCTAATTCAGTCATGTTAGCAACACGAGCGTTCCATGCACCAGAACTTTGTTTCGGTTCTGGTTCTCTACTATTAAGCAATACAAAGCTCTTTGTTTCGCTAATAGGATATCGAGATAGCACTAAATTTGCACGGCCGAGATAGTTTGCTAATGCCGAAAAACGGTCAGTAAACATACTTTGGCGGGGACGGAATGTAACTCCGTAACGCATCACCGGACTTAGATCAATATCTGGCACATTTGCCCCGACACTATTAATTCCAGAAAAACTATCTTGTAGTTTTAAGTATAAATTATCGCTAAGAAAACTATCTTCACGCCCAGCTGCAATTAATTCATATTCTTGGTGAACGTTGTCATTGTTAACTACACGATCATATTCGATGTGTAAAATTGTGTCTCGGGCACTTATTAAATCAAGAACATTATAAATTGCAACTGTACTTGCATCTAACGGAGCAAGATATGCAATGCCACTGGCACGAGGATATTCAATATAGTTGGCAATAGCAGTAGTACTGAGTTTTTTCCCGGCTGCTGTATTAACTGTAGATACGTTTCGTGCCCAGAAATAATAACGAGTAACAAAAATATTGTCAGAGCCTAATTCAGTGCGAGTGGTATAGCTAAGATAACTTAACGGAGTGCCGGGTCCTGTGTAGTTATTAGGTGTTACACTACTTTCGACCCACTGATAAATGTCAATACGACTACCTGGGAATGTTTGTCCCCAGCGTCGACTTGCATACACAATATCATTTTGATTTGGATCAATAAATCGGACCGAGTTAGTATCCCACCAAATTTGTCCAACTCTTGCTGCGCTCCACGGATTACCAACATTATGAATTGGGCCATTGTTATAGTTTGCAGGATCAACTGCGCCAATGTAATCAATATTTTCACGAGCAACACCAAGTATTTTACCTTGCAACGGATTAAAGAAATCTAAGTAACTAGTAACTTGTGACTCTAACTTGTTGAACATATAAACAGAATTCAGCAATGCAACATCTACTACAGGCATTTGTTGATGTTTTACTGTCCATGCATTTATTCTAGCAGTATTATCAAATATAACAACTTGCCCAAAGTTTGCAAATTGGCTATCTTCTAAATCATTACCAGGCGCACCAACTAATAATGTACCTGTAATATAACTAAGTCCCATACCGTAGTTGTCAAGCTCTTTAGTTGTATTAGTGAATAATTGTTGTCCAAATACAAACTTTCCTGGATTTGTTACAGTATCAGTTGCACTTGGCAAATAATCAAACGTATATGCTACGCCGCTTTGTATGATTGTAGTCGAAAAGACAGTACTGCGATCGTCGAAGTAAGTTGTGTTGGCATCAAACGTAACTGGCGAATACATATTGCCGTTAGGAGCACCAACGACCAAAGTTAACCCGGTTGAATCAACTGTTAAACTAGATCCAAAACGAGCATATTGAGTTGGATTCGGGCTTGTAATGGTTTGTGTGTAAGTATAATTTACAAAACCAATGTCAGTAAATGCTGTGCCAGTTAACCCCGGTAACACATTTAATTTTGTACCAGCAAGTGCAGCAGCCGAGTTTATAATACTAATTGTTAATATGCCAGATACTACATGAATTATAGTTCCGTCGGCCGGAGTAGTAATAAATGTAACAATGCCACTGGCATTGTTATACGTGTAGTCAGTATTTAATACTTGCAATATTGTGTTAGCATATACTACCGGTGTATAATTATCATATTTTGAGTATGTTACACCAATATCAAATGTTTTTATATTTCCATTGGCAGTAAAGTACAAATCATCACTTACCGACGCTGTCACATTTGGAATTCCAACTCCATTGTTGAAACTATTAATAGCCGATGCCAGTCCGGATACTGTGTTATTTGGGCTAGCAGGAACAATAACTTCGTAGTTGTTAATGCGGAGTGTGTCACCTTCGTTCAACGCTGGATTTGCAATTGGTGATGCAATTATTCCATACACACGAGATTGATTTACATTACGTTGAACAGCACCAGAATCATTATTAACGTTTTGTGGTGAGCCTGTATAAACACTACAGTTTTGTGGGCACATGTCTACAGCCCATCCAAATTGTGCTTCGCGAGTTGGGGTATTATCTGCTGTCTGATTTAAAGAATCCCAGTCAGAAGTAATTACAATTTGTTGTACTTGATTGAATATATTACTTTCAATTTCAATAACATCTCCAACTGCTAATGTTATATCATTGGATAATACAACATCATTTCCAATTACGCTAAATCCACCATTAACAAATATATCTGCATTAGTTAAGAATGCATTGTTAATTAATACACTAACAGGTGCTTTCCAGCCAACAGGTAATGAAAAAGTTGTTGTTGCAGTTTCACTTACGCCTACTAGGTATCTTAATACACTACGATCATAAACGTATGTACTACCGGATTCCAACGCACTGACTGTAGTGGTTGGCGCACCAACCACTACTTGTCGACCATCTGTTGCCGATGCTACATTATAACCAAAATTGGCGCTGCCAGCAGGTCCTTCGATCTTATCAATGTATTTAAAATAAGTGCGAGTTGCAACATTAATAGTTGCACCAGGTGCAGGATTTAAGTTAAATGTAACTGTTGTTCCACTAAATGTATAATCGATATAAAGACGTTGTTCCACTCCGTTAACTACGATGTTAAACGAATTAATATCTGTAGCTTCATACAAGTATTCAGCAAGATCAAATTGATCTTCGTTGTCAACCCCAGAACCAGACACTGTAAACGTAACAATTCCACCGGCTGTGACTGTACTAACAGTAATGACTAAATCGTTTGCCGGTGATGTGCCGCCGCCGATAGTAGCTGCGTTAATAGTAATTGTATCGCCTGGCGCGTATCCTAACCCTGGTGCAGTAAGTGAAACTGTATATGTTCCTCGAGTACGTTCAATTGTAAATGATGCTTGTGAGCCGCTTCCTGATGTAGAATCTTGTAAAATACTATAATAAAATTGATGGTCAAGTTGAATAGCATTTCGGCGCGAAAGGCTAATAACTAAATTAGACGCCGGTGGTGTTGTAAATATTACCGAAGTATCGCCTACAATATAATCAGTGCCTTCAACTTGCACAGAATTATTAACAATAACTCGCATTTGCTCAGGTTGCGTATAATCAATAATAATACTGTCTAAATAGTCGTATTGTGCAGTTACACCGTCTGCTATAAACTGTAATTGTTGAATCTCTGAGTTAACACGACCATACGCATAAACAGCATTTTCATCCGGAGCACCAACATATACAATTCTTTCATCTTTGCTTATTGCAACAGATGTACCAAAACTACCTGCAGATGTGTTGTAGTCGGGTGCTACTAACAATTGAGATTGTGTAATACTACTACCGTCTCTGTTGATTACTGATACATATCCTGCTCCGCTGTAGCTAAGACTTGCACCTACTACTGCCCACGTTTGATTGCCAAACGCAACGCTATTACCAAATCCCAATGTATCAGCGGCTGTTGTTACTAATAAATCGTCTTCGACATATAACGAATTGTTTCCACGTACATAAGAATACAATGCACCTGTATATGTGCCGGTAGTTTCGTTAAAATATGTTGGAGCGCCGACTAATGCTGCTACATTATCAACTGCTTGAGCAATGCTTGTACCAAATCCAGTGTTTTCTATACGATTACGTTGTGTTAACTCGTAATTGTCGATGAACACATCTTGTTTTTCTAAAACTTCCCATAACCCCGAACCGTTATTATCAACCCAAGCCAATGCCCCTGCAACTAAATCATTGGCGTACGACAGCGATCCTACGTCACTGGCTTGCGATACACGCATTGTATCTAGGTAAAATCCTAATCCGTTACCAGTGGAAACTGTTTGATTGTTATTAGGGAATGTATATGCAACTGTTAGTGTACTCGGCGCCGGCGTTGTTAATACACGATACACCCCATTGAACGATTCATTAAAGAAACGAACAATGATCAAATCTCCGCGACGTAAATTATGTATTGTTGAGAACGTAACTAAACTTGTTCCATCAAGATTATCACTAACACGAGTAATTTTACCAGGTGTTTGTGTTGTGCGATACACATTCCAATCATAACTGTTTGTTTTGGCTACCCAAATTCTTGTGCCTTCACCGATATTGTCGAGATTAGCAGCAATAGCAGTCGGGTCATCTAAAGAAAATACTGTAATATCAACGTCGTTAATATTCACATAGCCTGCGCTTGGCAATGCTGTATCTGTGATGGTATTAGTAGTTGTAGGCAGAATGTCTGGTGATGTTAACTTGTAACTTTCGCTCCATAAGTCATTTAAATACACAGTCTGATTCGCTACGCTAATTTCGCCGACATTAATTACTTGTATTGTCGCAGGATCGCTTTGTAACACTGCTTCGTTTAATTCTAATTCAAAATAACTGCGATTAGCATTTGCACCGTATGTGCCGCGGCGTATTGCCCAATTTTCATAGAGTTGGTAATCAGCAACTTCCTTGCCAAGATTTGCACCTGTAAATACTTCGGCACTTAATGTGGTACCTTTAGTACTGATAAATTGTTTATATAAATTAACCTGACTTGTGTCGTCAAGATTTAGTGCGGCCATGTATTCACGTGGCCTGAATCCAATCAACCCGTAACTTAATAAATCAGTATCACCTTCGAGGTTAGCTGTGTGTGTATTATAACTATTAGCTAACTGGTCTGCTTTGTTAGCAATATTAGGCAATAACCCTTTTTGTATTTTAGTATAATCACTCTTAACCCAGTCAGAGTACGTAAATTCTATCTTAGGTTGTATAATTGTTTGTGCAGACCAATAGTTATTTTTGTAATTTACAATTTCGCCTTTGGCGTATTTACGTAACGGTGCCCAACTTTGTACGTTGTCTTGATTTAAGACAAATCCTTGTGCATTTAGCGTGCCGTCCCATTCAGTTGTGGTTAATGCTACTACATTAATACGATTTTGTCTTGCGGCAGTTGTAGGATTATAAATTAAATCGTTAAAGATGCTAACGTTGTCAAGGATAACAAGGTTTTCATAGCTTGTATAACGTAAGTTGGCATAAGCAATTGCTCGGCCAGTGTTGGTACTAGTTACACTAAATCTATTTTCTAACCGTTCTATAATTAAATTTCTAGCATCAAATGGTAAACGACTTTGATCTAGCATTATATTTTCAATATTCTGCATCAGAACATTGTCAATGACTGCGCCTGGGAGAGTAGCAATTAATTGTGTAGCAGCCGGATTTAAATTAATTAAACTGTTTATGCCCCATCCCTGGTTTGCCCAATATAAAAATTCATTGGCCATTTGTAGCCAATCCAACGAATAACCGTTTTCGCGATCTTCGCCAAATATCAATCCTTGGCTAGTAAGATATTGCCCATAGCTCAACAGGAAATCGGCTACTGCGGACTGTGATGTAAAAACAAATCCGTATGGTACTGTTACAATATCTGTTGTATATTGTTTTGGCACACGCACAGTACTGCCACCAGACGAAATTGTTTGTAATTGTCCATTGGCACGGCTGGCTAAGATATTAAAATATGCATCGGTTGTGCTATATCCGAGCACAGCGTATCCATTCTCAACTACTTGTATAATAACAGCACTATAAGCTACTGAGCTAAACGCCACGTTTTTATATAACAATAAGTTATAACTTTCGTCGGGCAATAGTAAACTAGAATTTTGACTGTCGGGACTTGAACGCTCTGTATATATTTTGAGATATTGCTTGTCCGTAAAGCTAGATGTTCTCCAGCATAAACGAACATCAAGACTTGCTAATGCTTCTTCTAACGCTTGAGTTGAATTAATTCCTAACTGTTGATTATAATCTACAATCCAGTTGATATAACTTGCCTTACTAACAGGCGTAGCATCGCCGACATCTTGAGAGTTGTGTCTGTAAACACTAGTATTAATATGTTCGCCGTATACTTCAATTCCGTTAGCATCTAGTCTATAGCGACCATTGTACAAGTATTGCTCAAGATCAGGATCGTATTTGTAAAGGTCCCGATCTGCAAACAAGCTAAAAAATTGTGCAGGGCGTGTTAGTGCCAACAAACGCATAACAGCAAACGGATAGCTACTGCTCATCCACCATGCAGCTTCTGCAGGACCCCCGTCGCCAACTACCCAGCTCTTACGGAAAGCATTAGGATCATACGATCCAACTACACTTTCAAGTGGTGACAGTAATTCACCTTCTGACCCTGTTGGAATAAAATATGTTGATAAGTTTGGACGCTTATATTTTTCAATAATGTAAGGTGCAACTGGATCAGCAACATATCCGGCTTGTATGTCATCCCATAATACTAAGTTATCTCCTGTATATGGAGCAGGGCCATAACGAGTAGTCCACCAAGTAGGACGCTGACTAAATCCAAGCATTTCCCAAGGAGTAGTAGCAGGACTTAATGTATCATAAAAGTCTTTATAAATTCCGCGCCAGGCGCCGAGCAACGGTTGGTTTGTTTGTTTGTCGCCGGCTTGACTATAATTGTATGTAAACTCATTGGTATTAATGTATTGTTGAGTTTTGTAATCAATTTTATTTTGCCCAATCCAAGTTAAAAAACTTTTACTCAGAATATTAGTAATTTCAGCAGCAGTATAATCTGTTGAGCGGAAGTAGCCAGGCATTACATCATCGGCGGTCAGTGGAATTGGATTGTTTTCAACTTTTAGATTATTAAAAATTCTACGTTCAAATTCTAATAATATGTCATCACGCAAATCCCCAAATGCAGCGGTAACGCTGCCGTCGTGCCCGCGGATAACTATCGTAGGATTAACATAGTTTGTATCTAAATATATTTCAGGTTTGTATGCAGCATATAATCCTAACTTAGTAGGAGTATTAGGAATAAAACTACCAGTAGTTGTAGCATATTCACGGATAGTAACTCGATCGCCAGTTACCAGAGGCGTCGTAATATCAATGCGCGGACCATCTGTTGCTACAGTATAATCATAATTTAATGTTAACAAATCATTGTTTCGATAAACTAACACCCCTAAGAAATTTGCAGATGTAAATGTATATGTTTGTACAGTATCAAATATACCAGTTGTAATAGGAGACACTGTATGAATAACTTCGGTATAAACACTGCCACTTGGCATCATGTCGCTATAGAAGAAACTGTTTATGTTAGATTTGCCCAGGCCGAGATCTGTAATAATTGAATCAAGAATCTGGGTTGTAGTAAATGTGCCCCACTCGCTCTGAATAGCTGCCTCCAGCATTCTATTCTTAAATTTATTATATTCTCTGTCGTTAAATTCAAGTGATTTAAAAATGTTATACTCAGGCTCTCTCATAAAGAAGCCGGATAATGTCAACGGAGAACTTTGTTGTAGTATCGTTGTGCCGTACCGACTAATGTTACCTAAGTCTCTGGTATTATTAGGACCGTTGATACTACCAGCAAAGTTAATAAGATTTTCTGCAATGCTTTCATAATGTGTTCGCACTGTGCCCAATGTAAAGGAACTACTATTTTCATTGAAGGGATTATTTTCTAAGTTAACAGGAACAGCATAAAACGCAGTTGCACTAGTTTGATTACTTAACACCTGGACTTCAATTACATCGTTAAGAGTATAAACTTTTTTAAGAGTAATTAAAGTTGTATTTGTTTTTGTATTTCGATTAACTGTATAGTCCGTTGGCAATATAAATTTGTTGGCTATATACAATAAAACAGCAGGAAGTACACTATTTTCAGAAACAACAATATCTAATTGTAATGCTCTGCCGTCGTACGTAAACTGAAACTGTTGACGCATTTGACTTGGCGCGGCAGCAACTTCCCAGCCAATTTTACGTGCATATGTAATACGGTTACTATATTGATATACAAAACCGTCGCTGACATTTCCAACAGCGCCAGATGTCCCGATTACATAATTAAATGTGTCCGAATATAAATTATTATCAAACACAATGTCGCCAATGTTGGTAAGGCTCAAATACCGAATTGGAAAGCCTAATACAGGGTCGGCGCGGCCAGTACCTATAGCGTAACTGAAAAGTTTACTACCAATAAATGTAGAACTAGGATATGTTGTTTGATTACTAAAACTTATACCATTGCTATCAAACACATCAAATAACGGTGCTTGATTAGCGGCTGTTTTTTCTTGGGCAAGCAGCCAATTAACACCATCAAAATAGTAGCTATTACCTTGTTGAGTTATTCCACTCAAAGCAACTACTGTTTGATTAACAAGTACTGTAGAATCTTCAGCGGGAACTAAATTTATAATAGGTTGAGCAATCAGTGGATTAACTGAGTCTGGCTCAATGAATGTTACTTCGTATATTTTATTGCGAGCTTGCAAATCGGAATCATTGGCAAAAATAATACGTGTGCCGGTCACAAGTGTGTATCCGTCAACACTGTAACCAATTGACCCATTGATATTACTGAATGCATCAGTTGCATTAAAGTCAACAATATTAACCGCTTGTTTGCCGTCTGTTCCAAAATTAAATAATTTTGTACCAGCATTAAATTCTATTACCGGACGTTGAGCTCTTTGATTATTATCTAACACTGGGGTAGTATTATTGTATTCGGCACTTGCATTAATAACATCAATGTGGAACCAGCGATTACTACGTGTCCATGCATTCAAATCTAGACTAGCTCGATTAATTGTAATATAATCGGATGTTAACGGAACACCATCTGTAATGTACAACTCGGGTGTTACAAAGTTTGCAACTGGTAATAATTTAATTGCTGTGCCAACGCCTTCTACATAGTATTCTTGATTTTCATAACTAGTAGGGAATGTCGCTCCGGCAAATGTAATCTTAAGTCCGTTGGTAAATGTTACTCCGTTAGGACTAGTATAAGATGGTTTGTCAATGATATCAGATATAAAAATTGTACTGGCAAGATCCTGATTGATTAAACGAATTTGTCCGAATATTCCCGGATCCGTAGCGTCTTGATAATATAAAACATCTTTGATTGCGGTCAACAATGGAATTTGAGCAAAAACTCCAGATGAGTCTTTATACCATTGTGTACTTGAATACTCTGATCCGAATAGTATATTAAATTTTTCTAAATTATTAACGCCGAGAACACTGTTTAATTTAATATATTGTTGTCCGCCTGTTGTGGTAATATATTGAATTTTCCATACACTATATCTTTGTGTTTGGGTTAGCGGAGTTGATTCTGAAAACGCAATACTGTCAAAAGAGCCTATACCGCCGCCAGTTCCGACCAATGGATCAAATTGTGTAGTAATATCCCACCCACCTTCAGAAGATGCAGAATTATTAACAAATACAACCGTGCGCCCATCTAAATTAGTAATATTATCAATACCATTGGGGTGTTGTGCAAAGAACTCAGTTACAAATTGATTATTAATTTGTTCAAATTGTAAATTAGTTATTAAGTCAACTGACCCAATGCTAGGAAGGGAGTAATAAAAACTTTGTGCAGTATCGTATGGCACATTAAATTCAACAGTACCAAGGTCTTCGCCGTTGTTGGTTACACCAAGTACATCTCGACTACTAATATTTGGAGCCCACGACAATGTCCCAGAAACACCGGGTTCCATTTGAATCCAAAATCCAGGACCAGTGCCAGGTGTTCCGTCTACAATAGTAAACGTTCCTTGCATGTTAAATTGTGTTTCACTGGTGTAGTATAAATTATCTGGTGCGTCTTGCGGAACAGTAAATGTAATATTACCAGTTTGTGAACCATTGCGACTTACACCTGAATTATACTGGTCGCCTGTGCCTTGACTAGGAGCAGTTTTAATCCAAAAAGGTGATGTTACATCAAGATTCAAATTAAAGACATAGGTATTTCCACGAATTAATGTTAATGCTGGATTAGGAACATAATCAATTACATATGCAGATATGTCGGTTGTTGTAACACGAAAATTTACCGATTCTTTATCATTTTGTGCTACATTGAATCTATAGTTGCCACCGCGTACAAGAGTAATTGGTGGGTTATTTGTATTGTAATTAGAAAAAGTATATACACCGTTTTCTCTAGTAACTGTATAATCAGCCGAGATTGGTATAGATGTTGCACCTAAGTCAACTAATAACGGACCGTTGGGCAACCAATAGTATTGACTAAAATTTACAAACTTATCAAAGTCAACTTGCGGATTCCACGTATAGTATTCACTGGTATAAAGTCTGTTACTATTGTTAGTGAAAGACCCTTGTGTAGATAATGCATCGGTTATTCCTGGATATGTAATTGCATCCTCGACCGAGTCACTGTCAGTTTTTAGCATAACAACACCAGGTTCTAGCTGGTAGTCTCTGCGTATCTTTGTAGGCTCGACTACATAATTACCATCAGCATTTACACCCGGACCGGTATGGCGGCCAACAAATCCTTGCGTCTTTTTAAATTTTGGTTCTTGTACTAACTGATCTAATGTAGCGGCCAAGAACTGCTTATTTGTAGATGTCTGGAATATCTCAGGTAAAAAATCTACCGTTCTAACTTTTGCCATTAAATTACTCCGCTGCCTTGGGCAGTTCTAAGGTTGGTACTTGTTAAAGCTTCAATTACTTGAATGTCAACTACTGTAGCAGCGTTAACAAAGATTTCATTAGGAGCAGACCTAATTTCGTATAAATCACCAAATGCTTTTTGTGGGTTCAATGGGACCAACACTACTGAACTTATAATGCCTCCCATTTGTTGGTGTAAGTATGCTGATAATTCAGAAAAATAAAACGTATCTCCAAAGTCCCAATTTTCAACTGCAAAATATGCATCTATGTTGGCTATTACATTGCTTTTAATTTCGCTGACTGATGCAGTTGAATTGCTGGCACGAATAACTTTAATAATTGCTCGCAATGGTGCCGCGGCTTTTGCGCCAAACAATGGCTTAAACTTCACAGGATTTACTATCATGTTGTCTGATATCATTTTATAATCTTGTAATCCTGCATACTCAGTACTTAGCGCATCAATTGTTGGGGGTGTTGGCTCTTCAACAGTACCAGTGGAATCTTGGATATAATTTCTATAAGATGTATAATAATTTTGAGTTACAACATACAAGTCGATAATATTTGATGAGCCTGGATCAATGCGGTTAGTTAATGCACTATTATGGCGATATTGAAAGTATAAATTCTGGCGCCCAGTTCGAGTTATATATTCAGAAGTTTCGGCTAACGCAGATACTCCTGCATCTGTTAAGTATAAAATATAAAATACGGCATCGGTATATGCATAAAACACTTGTCCAACAACATACTGTGCTTTTTCCAATACAACGTCATTTAATGTTGCATATTGAGTGTTTACTGCGCCAGGAGCAACTAACAAATAACGTTCAAGATTATCAAAGTCAACAATTTTCTGGAAGAAAACCAATTTAGTATTTGAGCTTACGTTAGGAGCAACAATATCGTCGAAGAAGTCCGGATTATCCGGCACGCCGTCGGCATCTTTATCTTGCCACGACACTAACACCTGGTAGTCGTCGACATACCCATCTGGTTGAACCGGTTGATCAATAATACGCATTGCAATATCACTGTCAAGAGGCAAGTTTGAATCAGGACGACTATTTGCTTTTAACACTTTTATAAAATCTCGAACAACTGTTCCTGATCGGCTATCATATACTTGCTCGTTACCATAAAAGAAAAATCTTGTTTCGAGAACGCTGCCAAAATAATAGTTCAATGCTCTTGTTGTTACAGTATACGATTCACCATCGGTTACAAATTGTACAACCCAGCTGGCGTCACGATTTGATCCGCTGGTATCTTCAGCATAGTCTTGGCTCCACTCTGCATTGACTGCGAGATTAGTTGAAGTAATTACATACCATTCGTTAGTTAAATTATTGTATCCAAGACCAAAATTACGATATAATTCAATTTGTGTTAATGCATTTTGTATAATTGACGGGTCTAAATTGGTAGTAAATAGCGGAATAACCTCGACACATTTTGCATTTGTAGGCACATAATTATTAAGGACTATAGGTCCTAAGCCATTGGCAAAATTGCCCAACCCTTGGTTTGTTCCGTCGAGATAAATTGCAGTTGCTGCTGCCCATATAGTTAATTTTTCGTCAGCCCTGGTAGGAACACCTAACACTAATCTATTGTTTGCATCAAAATAATAACCAGACGGTGATCTGAATTTAATTAAACTGCCAATCTGAACATATTTCATATTGTTGCTGGCATAGTCCCCGACCGATACCGGAGTGCCAGTTACATCTTGAAAATAACCAGTGGTTTCGTTAGCCAACGTTGTACTTTGATGCCAACTCACTGCTAACGGTACTAACGACGGTCTTGGATAATTTGCATAGTAAAACTGCTTTGCAGCTTCGGTTGCTAAAATTGGCTCAACACGATTAGAAAGTACATTACTAATATCGTTTGTTGTTAACCAACTGAATAAAAATGTTGGCAATTCATTTAATTCATACAATGCACCATCACTAGCAAACGTATTTGTAGAACTATACTTGCCTGTATTATCAACTAAATCAAGATAGCGGCTTGTTCCGATTGATGCGCGGTTAAGTGCTTTAGATTTAATAATTGAATTATAAGCTGTAAACGGAAAGTTATTATAATCCTCGCCGTTAACCATACGGTTTTGTGTATAGTATCGGGCAGGCGCACGTTGTTTAATTTCTTCAATGGTTTCACGGGCAAGTGCATTACTAACAGGCTCTGTGATACCACAAGTAAATGTAAGTGTTTCGTTTTGTCCAGTGCGACTAATATAAGCAATACTTAACGTAACACTTTGCATTTCTTCTGGATTAATAATATATCTTAATCCGTTTGATGCACGAACATAAGAACGGAAAAACCCGACTGGGATTTCAGAAAATACACCGTCGCCAAAGTTTAATGTAATTTGATCATTTGTTCTGCTTGTAACTGAATACAACGGGCGCAAGCCTTCTTGTTGTTCAATCGCGGCTGTATACACGCTTTCAACAAAATTCCATTCGCGAGCAATATTACCAACATTGTCAAGTTGATATAACCAACGATCTGTATTATTGACACCCTCGATGTTAACATTAACTGTGCGGTTAGCAATGCGCTCTGTTAAATTAAAATCTTGATTTTGTAATACACCTTGTTTAAACAAGAAAAAGAATCCTGTGTTATTAGAAGCAAAGCCTTGTTGATCATTGCGGAACAACATTCCAAACTTTCCAACTGGACGAGGACTTGGTTCGTAAACATATTCTACACCAGCAGGCAACCCGCCAGCAGTAGCACTAACAGCTTCGAACGGCATATTAATACCGTTTACTACAGCACTATAAGGAACTACAGGAAGGAATCCAGGAACTAAATTAATTGTGTATTCGTCGGTGCGAATACCTTGAATCGTAGTTCTATTACCAGGACGGCCAATACGCTGCGTATTTAATAATGACGCATTTATTATAGTATTAAATTGTTCTTGCCAATCAAAATTCGTAGGGTCTGCCCAGTTTATAGTTAGATTAGCTAAATTAATGCCATTATAGTCAACAACATTTTCTGTCGTCTGAATAGAGAACACTTTAAGATATCCGTTTGCTTCGGTGTTACGCTTGGGAGTGTAGCTTACTAAGTTAGCAAGTTTAACAACACTATCTCGACGTTCAGCAGTATCTAAATAATTTTCACGAGCGTTTAAATCTGTACGGAAGGCCAGCGACTGGCCCATGAATGCCATTACATCTAGTATAGCAATAAATTCTGATGATTCTATATAGTCATTAAATGACTCTGGATAGTATAATCGCACATAGTCAACAAAACTCTTACGCAGAGTCTCGAAGTCGTAACTTTGGAAATCAGCTTCTCGGTAAGTTTGGTAGATTCTCTTCCAATCTTCAACTCCGAACACTGCGGTTTGTCTAGTAGTTTTTGCCATAATAATCCATCTTGTAGATTATTTATCGCGAAAATAAACTGACCAGTTTATGTTTATGCGTAAGTTGCGCTAACAGTTTCCTGGTCAAAATATACACTTAAAAATTCAGTGGTTTGGCCAGGCACCATCATTAATTCTAGTTCAACTAAAATGCCGTTCTCTTGTGGGTACATATCTGCAGATTGAATATAAATTCTTGGGTCTAATTTAGCTACACGCTGCATTTCTGCTAAAATAGCACGTTCGGTGGCTTGTGTTTGATTCTCAAATAGATAATTCCATATAGTAGTTCCGTACCCAGGGCGTCCTACAAGCTGTCCTTGTTTTATATTGAGCGCATTTAAAAAATCACGCTTGACTAACTCAAAATCCACTAATGTAAATTTCTTTGTTTGCCCTATTGTATTAAAACCTACGAATGTTGTCATAATTGTATTTACTTGTATTTTACTGATTTACCGGCGGTAATCCTAGCCGTTGTCTAACAATAGGATCGTCGCCTGTGTATGGCGGAGCATTTGGATCGCCCAGTGACCCAATGCCGGCTTCAATACTGTTAGATAAGCCCGCTAACCCGCCTGGTAAACTTGGTATAGATCCACTTAGTAAACTTTTAGCTTTGTTAGCAGCTGATTCTAGCGATGCTGTATTAACCAACTGCGGGCTAAATGCAGGAGTTGCTATTTTAGCACTGCCAACTAGTTTAGTAAATGCAGAATTTAATGTTGATCTGTCAACTGTTGCTTTAAATCCCGGAGCAGGTACTACACCTGCTATTGCAGCTGGCAATTTAAAATCACTAAAGTTAACAGCAAATTGACCTTGTTTAGCCAATGAATCCATTTGTGTTTTTAAACTTGTTGCTGCGGCCGCTGCACTACTTGCAAGGCCAGATAAAGAGCTAGTTACAGACGATGCTATCCCGCTAACTGCACTAATTGCCGAGTTACTTGTTCCTTTGGCCCAGTCAACTGCGGCATCAACCCCAAACTTACTAGAATTTGCCAACAGTCCGCCGAGGTCAGCAACACCGCTACTACTTAAACTATTTGAAACACCCGACAATGCGCCGGTGGCTCCGGATAATGCACCCGACAATGCGCCGGTGGCTCCGGATAATGCACTCGACAATGCGCCGGTGGCTCCGGATAATGCACTCGACAATGCGCCGGTGGCTCCACTGCTCAGTGCTTTAGGTGCGTTTACTAGTCCAGCTGTAACCGATATCAAGTTTTTACCAGCATTTGCGGCTGCATCATATAACTGTCCAATTGGTGCGTTTGTATCAGTAGCTGGTGTTACAATTTGGCCTGTTTTAACAAGCGTGTTAAAACTATCTTTCATAAGGCCCAGCTGAATTTTATCTTGCAGCGCAGGGTTTGATAAAATGTCAGTTACTGCTGTTACACCATCTTTTCCAGTCCATACACTAGGACTGTTTAGCACATCAGTAAAATTACTTGGGTTAGGTAAACCAGGAATAGTCATTATGGTCCTTGTAAAAATCTAGCGGCTGTACCGCATTTTAAATATCCAGCTGCTTCTAATTGTTCTGCGTTAAAACCATATTTTCCTAATCCCAATTCGTTGGTGCATACATCAGCGGATTGACACACACTTGCGGCAACTGCTGCCATTACTGCTTGTACTTGTGTTGTAGATAACGGGCCAATCGGTTCAGTCACAACCGATGTATCAACATAGTCCGACACAGTAATACCATTATTAATCGGAACATCCGTTAATATTGGCAAGGAAGAAACTATTCCGTCGTTGTAAATTGCCAACAACGGAATATCTTGCACGCCAGCAGTTCCACGTGTTAGTCTAGATTGTGCAAATTCAATGGATGTTGTTTTTAAAGACTGTAAACTATCGCCCGATGATAACCCAATAAATGCACCAGCAGCAAGTTGTTCAAGATACACACGTTCAGCTTCAACAGCAGTAGTCCCTGCTGGCGCTTCGAGTGTGAATAACAATCCGTTTGGAAGATTAAAAGTAAATTTAGCCATACTATGTTACTGTTCCTGTAAACCCTGCAGGTAGTGGTTTGGTATTTGGAGGAGTAGATGGTTGTCCTGGCTCCATTTTTACTTCTACACTAACACCCTGGTTATGGAACGGCCATGGTTCGTGTGTGGGTGCTCTTGTTACAATACTTTCTAATCCTGTTGGTGCAACTTGCCAGCCTGTGGCCTGATTAAACTCTGTATCGGGCATTACTCGTTTTTCTAATTTTTTTGGTGGTTCTACATTTTCAGCTGACCCACCGTTGAGATCAATGCCCCCGGCTAATAGTGTCATATTACTGCCAGCATTCCATGATCCTTTATTACTAACTAATGCTAAACTTCCGTCAGCGCGAACAGCAATGCGAGCTTTGCTATACAATGTAGTTTCATCAGTGCTATACAATGTTAATTTCTTTTCTGACTCAATTGTAGTATCACCGGTGCTTTTCATATTAATCTTTTTACCAGCAAACATGTTAATATCTTCGTCGGCATGTAAATTGATAGTGCCTTGTGTTCGAATATTAACTGAATTAGTAGCGTATACGTCTAGTGTGCCTTCTTGCCCAAGCTCTATCCACGATTGTCCATTAGCATGAACAATATATAAAAAATTGCCATCGTCGCTCATGGTAATTTGATGGCCGCTGCTTGTGCGAATGCGAACCAGGTTGTCTTTGCCATTGGTATTTCCGTCGTCCATAACAATACTATGGCCGCCTTCACGTCCAACGACACTTGCATCAGCAGTGGTAATGGAATTAGCTGCAATGCGGGCATCAACCTCTTTGGGCCCTACACCGTTATATACTGCGCGGCCAGGTGTACTAATCCCAAACACTGCACTAGGACTTTCACGTTGACTTGTTGAACTAATCGGTCCTCGTTGTGGATCTGCTAATGTTCCTTGTTGGAACATTTCAGCTGCTAAAAAACTATGAATAGGTTTTAGTTGATTGTAATATTGCGGGTTACTATCTATATCTAAGTTATTTGGGTTAACTTCTGTTACTGGTAATACTGTTGCACCTTGATAGTAACTCTTTTGGTCACTATTTTGTAAATCAAATTTTGTACTTGCACCGATAGCAGGAATCATATGTGTCATTCCTTGATCTGGAATACATCCCATATAGTATCCTAAGTTTGGATCACCGCCTGCAAAGAAACATAAAACACTTACTCCGAGATCCGGAGGGGTAAACCACATACCGTAGCTTTGCGGATTTCCATCTAGGTATCCCCCGACACTATCAGTATCACCTTTTTTACCGGGGCGCGGCGGCGTTGCGCCATAAAATGGCGAAGCGTAGCTAACAGTACGCCACAATGATGGATTTTCGGGATCGTTTCCGGCTAGTTGTTCGATATAAACTTGTAAGCGACCTTGTCTAGTGGGGTCAATGTTATTTTTTACAACGCCGACAAACGGACCAAAGTCTGCCTTCATTCCACCACGGTCATACTTGTAGTTTCTTGCTACGCCACTTGATCGTTGTATATTATCTGACATTGTTATCCTTACTCTTCTTTTGCTATTAGTTGCTGTTGCGGAACAGTTGGCACCGGAGCAGCTCCGGTTGACCCAACACCAGTGATCTCTACGCGGAATGGTGTATTGCCAAGTGTAGGAGGTGCAATAAACAATGCTGTGCCTTCTGCATCAGCATTGTCAGCAGCGTCAGAGGCATTTTGTACAACAGCAGCAGCTTGTGCTGAATCAAGTTGTCGACTTAATGCGTCCGGATAACCAACAGCAGATTGTGCTGAATCAAGTTGTCGACTTAATGCGTCCGGATAAACAGTGCCATCACGGACACCGGTACCGTTATATGCACTAGGATTATTACCTGCTGCGCCGGCTACTCCTGTACCGCTAGGAACTACTCCGTCAGTATTACGTCCAGTATCTCCACTGTTATTCCCATCGGCATTATGATCAGATTCTGAATTTGCTCCACTTGTACCACCACCTGCTTTAACAGAGAACGGATCTTGAAATAGTACGCCGTCAATGTCTTGTTCAAACTTACCGTTATTAAATCTACTTTTAACAGTTTTTGTTATATAAGTGTATATAGCTTGCGGGTCAGTAGACACGTTAGGATTTGCTAATCCGGTACCTTCTGCATCATAATCAACTGATGTGTTATATTGTATATCAAACACAATTTGCTGGGCATCAAAGTTTATAGTGCCGTCTGGGTTAAACGGATTAAAATTAAAGTTTGCAGAATCAATGCCTGCTACTGTTTCGCCTTGTTGTAACCAAGCAGGATCTCCAATAATGGTTATACTGGTTTCTCCGATGTCAGATGGGCTATAAAGATAATCTGCGGCACTAGCACCAACTGAGTTTGTTTTTCCTTGAGCACCTTGATTACTGCTACCAGCAACTGCTGCTTGGTACTCTCTTGGTGCTAACACGTTTTTGGTTTGTTGTCGCCATGTACTAAGTGATTCTGGTAAAGTCATGGTTGTTAAATATACATTATTAAATTTTTGTTCAAATTTTAATACTTGTGTGTTTTGTCCAGTAAACCAATACTTGTAACTTTTATGAACACCTCGCTTCACA
>TARA_R110000868_G_scaffold20678_5_pt1 | contig 23150 bp, 23 predicted proteins | sample TARA_R110000868 | Tara Oceans TARA_R110000868 (sample SAMEA4397489) | marine metagenome | biome: Polar Biome; feature: [SRF] surface water layer (ENVO:00010504); material: water (ENVO:00002006), including particulate matter (ENVO:01000060) such as... | depth 5 m | reverse complement strand
TGCATGATGGCGGTAAGTTCTTCACTTAAGCGCGGTAAGTCAGAAACTTGAGAACTTTTATCGACTAACATTGGCTCGCCAAAATAAACGATAATTTTTGAAAATGGTTTCGGTAATCGAAATTGATCCCAACTTTTTTCGAAACACCAAAAGTTTTCAGGCCACGAACACACAGGAAGAATAGGAACTCCCGTCGCCTTCGCAATTTCAAAAACACCTTTTTTCGGAATTTTGGCGGGGCCGCGTGGGCCATCAACAGTAATCGCGCCGGGATAGCCTTCGCTGATAAGGCGAATCATTTCATCCATGGCTTTTTTACCGCCACGAGAAGAACTTCCTCTAGCACATTGGTGGCCAAGTAGGTTTAAAGTTATTGCGACTAATTCGCCGTCCTTTGAAGGACTGACAATACAAACGTGGGCAGTGCCGGTATTGGCCAAGATGGTAGCAAGTAAGTTTTGATGCCAAACCGAATAAACATAAGCGCCTAGCGGGCTCATTTTCTTTGCAGCTTCTTTATTTTCAATGCCACGAAACTCAAAGCGATAGCTCCATGATAATAACCGTACAAACCAGTGAACGAGGTAGGCGAGAAGTTTTGTTTTCATCCCTATAGACTTTCGATCTGCTTGGTCGCTAATTCTTTGGCTTGTTCTTCATTCATACCGTGGGCGATCGAAAGAGCGGCCGATGCTTGGATGGCCTTGTCTTTATTTTCTGTCGTCTTATTCGACATCCAAAGTTGCATTGTCTCAAATGATTTGATTTCAAGTTGATTCGTAGCTTGTTCTTTCTTTCTAAATCTTCGGCTCCAGGCAAACAGAGCAACGAGAACGGCCATCATTAAAATTACAATCATTTTAGCATTCACAGATGAAGCTCCTTAGTGATCAACTTTTTTACAGTCATACGTTAATTGACGGGAGTTGAGAAGTCTAAGTACCCGTAAGAGCGTCCAGAGGTATGGCATAGCGCTTGCTTATTAATATCGCATATTTAGTTTAAACGCCTATTTGAATCTCATTTTTGAGAGGAGTATTTATGAAACTGACACAAACAGCAACTTATTGGACGATGGCCGGTGTTGCAACCCTTATGCTGAGCATTGGTTCAGCCTTTGCTCAAGCCGATGGAGCCACCCATATTTGCGAAGAACTCATGCGCCAAGAACACACAGAAGCAGAGATGAAGACTTGTATTGAAGAATTTGGTGAGCCAGAAAGCTTTAGACAAGCACGCGATGATCAACGTCGCCGTAGTGACTCAGCAGCTCAAGCCCAGCAAGAGCGCGAGCAATACTTTGATAAGATTTTCACTTCAGCTGAACTTAGACGTTTTGGCGCTCCCTATGTGGCCAAGCGTAACTATTATGATGGTTATGGCAGAGTCTACAAGACGAAAGAACTAACTGAGGCCAAGCACCTTTGTAAGTACCTAGGATTTGACAAGAATCTAGGCAATGGAGCCATTTCAGAAGTGATGGAAGACTTTGATCACCAAAGCTTCGTCGGAGTTACAGTTAAAGATCCATTATTTGGCTCACTGTCTGCGGATCAGTTCCGTTTTGGAGAGTCGGATGATCCTTCAAGCATTCAGGTGTTCACCAGTCTAACTTGTCGTCGCGACAGAAAAGAAGGTGACCCAGAGTCGTCAGTGGTAAGTTCAACTGAGGCTATTAATCGCGAAGTAAGGCAGACTGACCGCCAGGATTCAGGTCAAAATGCAAGAAATGACAGCTCACGTCGCACGGAGAGCTATATTGGTGAGAATAGTCCCTATTTATACCGCCCAGAAGCAACTCCAAGCGCGAGCGGAAATCAACGATAAGGCATAACCAAACCCCCTAGTTGCCTAGGGGGATTTAGCTTGACGCCACCCCACAAAAATCCTATCAAATCCCCACATTAGAGTTTCTAAACTATGAGAATTATAGGTGGTAAAAGCCATGCTTAAAGCTCCGAAAGTCAGTTTTGAATGGGGTCAACCTGGTGACAAATTTGTAGCCAATGGAATTCATCTTTTGGGATTTGAATTTGATGGCACGGCTTGCTTTAGAAAAGGTACGAGACTCGGTCCTGAGGCTATTCGCGATGTTGTCTACGGAATTGAGGGCTACTCGCCTTATTTAGATTTAGATCTAGAAGACGTAGAAGATATATATGATCTTGGAAATTTACCTGTCGGAGAAACTGGTGATGCAGATGCCGATTGGAAGCAAGCCACTGATGCTTTTTTTGAATTAGCATCAGGAAGAGATTTCAAAAAAGAAAATATCAGAGTCGTCACTTTAGGTGGAGAGCATTCGATCTCTTACGCTCCAATTAAAACCTATCTCGACAATTTTGAAGACTTGGTCTTAGTTCATTTGGATGCACATGCTGATCTTCGCGACGGTTATGAAGGACATTACTTTAGTCACGCTTCAATTATCAGAAGAAGTCTTGATCATTTCAAACCAACTCATCAGCTCATCCAATACGGTATTCGCTCTGGTACAAAAGAAGAATACGACGAGATGAAAAAACGTCAGTCTCTCATGACTTCGCGGGAGCAATTCTTTAAGCAAATCGAGGCCATTCCAAACGATCGTCCGATCTATTTAACGCTTGATCTAGACTTTTTTGATCCTGCCTATATGCCTGGCACAGGGACACCTGAGGCTGGTGGAGAAGACTTCCACTGCTTTATTAAATTAATGAAAATGTTTAAGACTAAAAATATTGTTGGTGCTGATATTACTGAACTAGCACCAGAGCTTGACCCTTCAAATAATAGTTCCGTTTTTGCCTGCAAAGTACTTAGAGAAGTGATGCTCGTACTTGGGCAGAAGGTTTAATGAAATGAGTGAAAATAAAACACCTCCTGTAAAATGGACAATTGATGACTCTGATAAACTTTATCAGGTCAGCCAATGGGGTGAAGGTTATTTTGAGATAAACCAAAAAGGTAATCTCAGCGTTAACCCAGAAAGACGTGAAAATGGTCCCCGCATTGACGTGGCCGAAGTCATCGAAGAAATGCGCGATCAAGGAATATCTTTTCCGGCCGTTATTCGCTTTCACGACATTCTTTGGTCTCAAGTCGTTTCAATTAATGAGACGTTTAAGAGTGTTATTGAAGATGAAGGTTATAAAGGCCGCTATCTTGGCGTGTACCCAATTAAAGTAAATCAAATGCGCGAAGTTGTGGAAGAGATTGTTGCCGCCGGCGCTCCCTATAACTTTGGACTTGAAGCAGGTTCTAAACCGGAACTCATGGCCGTCTTGGCTTACAACGATAATCCGGGTGCGCTGACTGTTCTCAATGGCTATAAGGACGATGAGTATATGCGTCTTGCCATGCTTGGCAGAAAGCTTGGGCGCAAAGTTATTGTTGTGGTTGAAAAACTATCTGAACTCGATCGACTCCTTAGAGTCTCAAAAGAGTTTGATGTCGCACCAATGATTGGTCTGCGATGTAAAATGTCTTATAAAAGTACCGGCAAGTGGAGTGATTCCAGCGGGGATCGCGCCAAGTTTGGCTTGTCTGTAACAGAAATACTTCTTGCAGTAGAACGCCTTAAGCGCGAAGGGCTATTAGATAGCTTAAAGCTTTTTCACTATCATATCGGCTCTCAGATCACAGACATTCGCTGTGTAAAAGAAACCATTTCTGAAGCTGCACGTATTTACGCCAAGCTAGTAAAGCTTGGGGTCGACATGCATTATATTGATGTTGGTGGCGGCCTTGCAATTGATTACGATGGCTCAAAATCAACTGGTCAGTCTTCGATGAACTACACAATGTCTCAGTATATTGCCGATATCGTTTACGGTATCAAGCAAGTATGTGACGCCGAAGGTGTAAAGCATCCCGATATCGTATCTGAAAGTGGTCGAGCGATAACAGCTCAGCATTCTTGCGTTGTCACCAACGTAGTCGATATTATCGATTCAAAAAAGAATGAGTGGGATGTAACGCCAGCTCCTGGTGAACATCAATTGGTTAAAAATCTGCGAGAGTTCCTAGGTAATCTTGACCACGATAATTATAAAGAAGTTTATAACGATGCTCAGCAGGTTAGAGACGATTCATTGCAAGCGTTCAAACTTGGCATTTTATCGCTTGAAGATCGCGCTAAAATTGAAACATTATTTTGGAAAGCCAGTCAGCGCGTTTTAGATTTTTCTAAAAAAGAAGATTTCGTCTCCGAATCAGTAGGCGAATTGGCCGATACTTTAGCTGCTCAATACCTTTGTAACTTTTCGATCTTTCAAAGCGCAGCCGATCATTGGGCGATTGGACAACTTCTTCCTGTGCTTCCACTAACAAAGCTTCACCAAGAACCTACCAAGCAGTGCACGATTGCTGATATCACTTGTGATTCAGATGGCAAAATAAGTAAGTTTATCGGCAACGATGAAGAGAGAAGAACAATACCTCTTCACGATATTAAGCCGGGAGATGAGTACGTCATTGGGATGTTCCTAACAGGAGCTTATCAAGACGTTATGGGGGATATGCATAATCTCTTTGGTAGACTTAATGAAGTCCATGTCTTTTGTGATGATGATGACCCGACTGATTTTTATATTGAAGAAGTTATTCGCGGTGCCTCAATGGCCAATGTCCTATCAACAATGCAGTACACGCCTGAGTATATGGCCCATATGGTAAAAAGACATATTGGTAAGATCGTAAAAGCTGGTGAGATGAATGCACGTGAAGGTGTAAGACTCACTGACTTCTATGAGGAGTCTTTAAAGTCTTATACCTATCTCGATAACGATTAACAGTTTTTATCAAGCTCAGTGATGAGATGTTGAAGATCAATAGGCTTTGGAATAAAGGCTGCAAAACCAGCCTCTTCGGCCTTACGTCGCTGCATTGGCTCCGTCGCGGCGGTGACTAAGAATACTGGTGTCGTGACCTTTAAACTTTTAAGTCTTTCATAAACTTCATGGCCATCCATTCCGGGCATCATAAGATCGAGCAATATGAAGTCCCACTTCTCTCCTCGCTCAACTGCGGCAAGAAAACTTTCGCCTGAATTAAAACGATCGACTTCGATCCTTTCAACTTCGAGTAGGCTTTGAAGTGTGAAGAGATTCCTTTCATCATCATCGATGATAGCGATGCTCTTTCCTTCAAGCCTTTCGCTCTTTTTTATATGAGCGGCATCGGCATTAAAAACTTCATGTTCGACCTGATAAGGTGAAGGAATGAAAAGCTTAAAGGTGGAACCTTCTCCAATCTTTGATTCGACTTTGATCGTGATCGCTAGGATCTCAGCTAATTTTTTTGAGATGGCAAGGCCTAGACCGGTCCCGCCAAACTCAGTAGAAATACTTTTGTTCGCTTGTTGAAAGCGGTTAAAAATGATGTCGACTGCCTCTGGTGCCATTCCAATACCTGTGTCGCGAACTTCGAGACAGTACTCGCCTTGTTCCTGACCTGGATTATAGCTAAGTCTTATTTCAACATATCCCTTGGTGGTAAACTTAATGGCGTTGCCAACAATATTTTTAACAATCTGAGAGAGCTTGTCGCGATCAGTTCGAATCGGGCAAGGGTTTGAGATATCGACTTTAAACTCAATTCTTTTTTGCATGGCAAGAGGGGAGTAGAGGTCTGAAATATGCTCCACAAGTTCACGAAGCTCAAAGTCGTCGTGTTCGAGTTTCATCTTTCCTGCTTCGATTCTTGATAGGTCAAGTACATCGCTGACTAGGCTTAAGAGCTCTTTGCCTGCGCGATTAATAACATGCGCCTGTTTGATCTGATCATTCGAGAGATTATCATTGGGGTTTTTAGCAAGAATACCCGACAGTAAAATAATTGAGTTTAAAGGAGTTCTAAGTTCGTGGGACATGCTTGCCAAAAAGAGTGATTTTGCTTCATTAGCTTGCTCGGCCGACATTTTAGCTGCTTTTAATTGGAAGGTTCTGCGCTCAATTGTCTCTTCAAGTTCATCTTTATAATTTTTAAGACTAATCTCTCTAGACCTAAGCTCATCGTAGTTTTCACGAAGCCTGGTTAACATGAGATTAAAAGAAGACATCACCGTGTCAATTTCATCTCCACTTGGGTTTTGTCTCTCAGGAAAAAGATTAGTGTTTAAGTCATCAAGATTAATCTTGTCTGATACTTGGGCCAAATTGACCAAGTGTCGTACCACTAGCAAGTTAAAAACTATTAACATAAACAGCGAGACGAGAAATGTTTTTACACCTTGTGTGGCCAATGTAATGAGAACTTTATTCTTGAGTTTATCAATAACTGGTTGCAAGGAAGTGCAGATCGTTAATTGACCGATTTTAGTATCGAGCGTGTCATGAAAAAGATCTCGCTTAAGCTTGATATGTCTATCGGGATATCTCTTGTAATCTTCATTACTTGGATCGCCGAAGATCACAGGCTTCATGTCACTACCGGCAATGCTGACATAATCGACATAGGGCAACTGGAAGAGGCCACTGGCTGTAATTTGCATTTGCTCGCGATCGAGATTCCAGATCTGCTGAGCAATCGTTTGAGAGAAACTTTTGTCAATATCTTGTAGACGGTGCTCAATTTCGTTAACGTCACCTCTGAACTCGAGCCAAAGTTGTAGACCAGTCATAAAAAGCGTAATGATTGAACTAAATAGTAGAATCAGAAAGATCAACTTTCGTGATATGCTTTGGCGAAATAGAATAGGAATGAAGCGTTGAATCATCTGGATCCAAAGTAAAAGTTTGCTTCTTAAAGCTAACAGTTGAAGTGAATAGATTCAATTGATAAAATAGTGCATCTTCTGGAGACGCATATGGAAAGTAAGATTGAGCCATTAAAGATTTTAATTATTGATGATAATGAAAATAATCTCTACACATTAGAGTGTATTCTAAATCAGGCTCAAGGTGTCTCGGTTTTACAGGCGCCATCTGGTCAAGTCGGACTTGAAATTCTAGCCAAGCAAGAAGTTCATCTCGTTATTGTTGACATTCAAATGCCAGTGATGAATGGCTTCGAGTTTGCCAATACAATTAAGGAAGATGAAAGATTCAAAGATATTCCAGTTATTTTCTTAACGGCTTACTTTAAGTCCGAAGAGTTTGCGACTAGAGGCTATAAGCTTGGGGCTTTTGATTATCTAACGAAGCCAATCGATGAGCACAGATTGCTAAATAAAATTGGCCTCTATAGTCAGCTGCATAGACAGGCCTCTGAACTTAAAGCTGTCAACACAGAGCTCTCAAAAGCCAATCAAGCCTTAAAAGATGCAAGACTTAAGTCTAATAAAGACAGTTAAGCTTATTGATTTTTTCTAAACTCTAATGGCGTTTTATTTGTCCATTGCTTGAATGCGCGGTGAAAGGCACTCGACTCTGAAAAACCAAGTAAAAAGGCTATTTCAGCAAGCGAGAGACTAGGATTACCTAACATATCCTTAGAGAGTTCAATTCTTAAGTTAGTTAAAATTTCAGAATAGGAAAGATCGTAGTGCTTGAGCTTTCTTTGCAATGTTCTTGGTGACATGCCAAAACAAGTCGCCATGTTTTCTATACTCGCTCGCCCCTCTTTGAGTTCGTCTTTGAGTTTTTCATTAAATTTTAAAAGAAACATAGGTTGAGCATGTTCTTCAAATTTAGGAAGCTTCTCTAAGATTCTCTTGGCGTTGTTTTCAAGAAGGTCTGCCAGGTTAGAATCACTATCCACACAAGGAAGCTCTAGGTAGTGCTTATCAAAAATAATTGAATTTGTTGATTGAGCGAAACTTACTGGGCAGCCAAAGTATTCAGAGTAAATATGGGCCGTATTGGTTGGCTCTTGGTGCATGAACTTAACTTGCTTTAATGAAATATTCTTTTGCGTCACTGAGCGTAGACGTTCAAAGATCAAGGCGACTTCAAACTCAAGGCTATGTCTTGAGATATCCTCTTCAGATTTTTGCCAAACTTGAAATTCGTACTGAAGCTGAGATTCTATGCCATTAACCCCAAGTTCTTGGTGAATCAATGAGAAGAAGCGGACAAACTTTCTGAGACCTTCGCGCAAAGTCGAGCTGCTAGAGAGTAAATAGTCGCTGGTTTGATAGGTTCCAAAAGGAGTGAGTTTGGCCATGTTGATGCCCACTAGCGGGTCGCTGAGGCGTTCACTGGCAACCTTCCAGAAAGAGGAAATCTGCTCCAAAGAGAGCTTGCCCTCGGGATCGTCCACTGTTTCTCGTTTAACGCCAGCGGCACTCAACACTTCATTGACGTTGGTTCTAACGCTGGCAAGGCCCACAAGTGCGGCCCTAATTCCCATGGCAGATGCTGATTTGAATTTAGTCGTCATTAAAATCTCTGGCTAATGTCATCAAATGTCTATCATATACGTAAATTTATCACATATTACGACAAAAACTTGCTCTCTACGACAATAAAATAGGCAAGATGCTGAAATTATAGACAAAAAATGTCAAAAAAAGCCTAGCGTTTTAGCTAGGCTCTAGATTAGGTCTCAATAAACGACAATTACAATTGGCTCCAAGGCATTCTTTGAATCTCAACGTCATTGTAATAATGAAGAACGATATCTCTGTAAGTCTTAGAATAATTCTTGGCCATGATGAAAGCACCCCACTGCGAAAGTCCAACGTGGTGACCCCAGCCACTGCCTTTAAAAACAAATCCTTCATCAGTGCTATCAACTCTAAAGTGATAACCTGGGAAGTTTGACCAACCAAGGGCAGACCTAACTTCAGTGAAATCAAGAACAGCTTCTTTATTTGTATCGGGCTGAACCACGGTCATGACTTTTACGGAATCAAAGAGGTCATTAATTTCTGTTTCCTCAAGATCAACATTGGATGAACGGCTAAAGTCTGTGAAGCGAGAGCCAACTCTAGAACTTTCTTTAAATTCAGATAAAAGTGCGGCCGAAGAGTAAGCATCTGTTGTCCAGTTCACGATCCAACGAGAGCCGGCAGCAAGTTCATCAGAGAGTTCATCGCGAGGAAAGATTTCTGCGTTACCGACACAGTAAGGAACGTTATCTTGTTTAAAGATATTAAGTGCTGAGTCTGTTCTGCCGCCACTATAAGCATGGAAGTAGGCTACAATGACTTGACCCTGGTAAGTCATAATTTCTCCGCGAGTTTGCTCAACAGCTGCGTCTGTTCTTGTATCTGAGCCAGAGTGACCAGCATAGACCTGAAAGCGTGCCGTATCATCCACATGATGAGCGCGACCACTAGGTGCACTTAAGTAGTGATAGTAGGCATAACTTCTTGCGGCCAAGGCCTGTGCTTTTAGTGCCTCAAGTGGCCAGCTAGCAACCGACTCTTTAGGAACAACGCCGCGAAGATATGTTTCAAGATCAACATGGTTGATGACTTGAATGCCACGATCTTTTATATCAATTGTAAATGTTCCCAAGTATGTGTGGGACTTATCTGGTGAGAGTACGCGATGAACTTTAACTGGTCCGTCAGCGATAATATCGGCCTTGGTGAAGTAAAGGACTCGCCCATCGAGAAGGGTGGCTTTAATTCGTGAGCCACTCATCTTCAATTTGAATTGAGTGCTTCTATAGTAATTGCCAGCAATCTGAAAACGGATGCTGTGTTCAGATCTAAGTTCAACTTGAGAAGCATCATCGGGCACGCCGTGAAGCCAATCATTTTTTAATGTGTGAGGGAAAACAAGGACATTGAGAACAGGAAGTTCGTTAGATTTTTCGAGCGGAATAGCAACGCTCGATGGTGCTCCATCTTGTGGAATACTACTTTCGCCTTGAAAACCAAACTGTGCCGCAAAATCATTAGCGCTGACACTGAAAGAGCAAAACAGAAGTGCTGAAATTAACGCGAGCGTTTTCATAACTTACCTCAATAGAAAATTTAGAGGCTAGCCTACCAATAGGCTCTGGTATTGTCTTATAGAGGTAAGGTTTTGTAAGTCGGGCGAGTGGAGTAAAATTAATAGGTTAGCCCCACCCTGTTGAAAGAGTGGGGCCGGTTAAGATTAGATTGTTGTATAGGCTTCAACTCTAGGAGTTGAATGGGTGAAGCGCTTGTCGCGGAATTTTGCGACCTGCGAATTGATTGCCTTTAGACTTTTTTCAAGACTTTCGCGGTAAAAGGGCGCTGCCTTTTTTGCCACAAAATCTTTTCCAAGGGATCGGAACTTAATAGTAGTGAGGTAACCATCCGTATGGTTTAGCTCTACTTTCACATCAAGCTTTTCGATCTGAGGCAATATTCTACGAATCCGTTCTTTCGTCTGCTCAATCATGAGCGAGTCTTTAATTAACTTCTTCATGAAACCCTCCTAGTGTAATGGTTGCGATAACCCCAACGCGAAACCTTGTTGAGAATATCTTCCTCTAACAAACCAAAAATCTCCATGGGATCTAGTCCCTCTTCAGTCGATTGATAAAATCGACTCATGGTTTGTACGCTAAGCGTACCTCGAAAATAATAATCCTCATCCATGGTAAAGCTCAGTTTTACCGAAGCCTCCTCGGGCATTGCAATCGCAAGGTGCTCGAGTTGTTGGCTTAGTTCCCACTCTTCTTCGTCAGTCAAAACGAATCTAAAAGTTTCTATGCGACAACTCTTAACATCGTGATGAGAGTTAGTAGTAGGGGACTTTGCTAAGGCTGAAACACTTGGTGTGGCCATCATGAACCTCCTGAGTTGTGAGTTTAATCTCACTCTTCGATCATACGCTTTCGCATGCCGGACTCAAGTGGTGGAAGGCTGATTTGACACGAGTTTACACAATTAAGACAAAGAGGCTTAAAGCCTGACGAGAGGGGCTAAAGACCTAGAAAAACAGTGAAGTTTTGACGCTAGCTCTAGCGAAATTCACCGAAGTAATTGATTTTGCCAGGGCCCTCTTCATTCATAATCCAGTGAGAAAAATCGCCATATTTATTCATCATTTTTGTAAGTGTCTGATGTGACATTGGGCAAGCATAACCCATACCTTCAACGCGTGAGAGATACTTTCTCATGGTCTTTTTACTGGCAAACTTTGGACAGTTGATAGACTCATCCATTGATTCATCCATATAGGTTCTAAAATCAATATCTTTGACTTGAACAAATTTATTATCAACACAAGAAACATAAGGACCTTGTTGATCTCCCATAACATCGTCACGCAACTGTAGAATATGGTTCCAAAATCTCATGCCGTTAAAGTTAGCAGAAAGATCGGCATAGCTAAAAATACCTGTCGCTAACTTATTGCCGCCAAAGATTGTTTTCTCACCGCGGATGCCAAACTTAAAAACGCGCTTAAGCGAATGGCCTTTAAGGTAGTGACGTTTAAAATACATAAAGCCGCGGCCAAACAGATGTTCAAATTTATCTGTGCCTACGCGAATACCATCAATATTGAGAAGTGGGCCTAAGGCCAAAGGACTTTTAGCAGCGGCAGGGCGACCTAAAAGATAACCATCCCAGCTATTCCAATCGGCGTAGATTGATTCGCGAAGCCCAATCACGCTGCGGGGAAAGTTTTTGGCATGAAGCATATGAATCGTAAGCTCACCATTCTTGTGGTTGGCGAAAGCTTTTCTAAGTTCTGAATAAAGTAGATCTTCCTGACAGCCTTGATCTTTTAGAGTTTCAAGGGCGGTGCGAATATGGGCATTGGCGCGGGAGTTAACAATTTCGCTTGAATCAGCCAGGTCCAGATGCCTTGTGGTGTACTGATCAACCTCGGCACAATGGACAGAGGCACACATCATAAGCGCGAGTGGGAAGATTAGTTTTTTCATGCACGCATTATACAAGATAACAAGACTTGGATGGGTTGACGTGTAAGAACTACAGGCTTAACTGCTTCGCTTTGGCTTGAAATCTGGTGACGTAATCACAGCGACGACATAAATCTTCAACCAATTGGCCTTTCGCAAACCCTTCTCGCATGGAAGTGGCACGCGGGCTTTGAAGAATTGTATCTAATGGATGGTCTAAGCAGTTGCCGAGTGGGAGGCGCGCTTCTTTATCTAGGCAACAAGGCACTACAGTTCCATCGGAATGGATCGCAATATGATTGCCAAGGGCGTGACAAGTTCCGGTCGAACTCAAAACGGGAAGATCGGGATGAGGCCATTCAAAACGTGTGTCAAAATGAAAATAAACTCGCTCCCATACACGTTTTGATTTAAAGCGACCGCTACCTTGGCGACGATTAATTTTCACATCGAAATAGCGCTCGACCATGTCATAAACATCATCGTTGGCGGCTTCACCTTGATCGCCTGCGCCTAAATTCCATAAACGGTAGTTAATATAAGTCAGGGGGTTAATCGAATGGAGCTCTCTTGAAAACTCTAGTATCGGCAAGAGATAGCCATGGAGATCGCGCTTTTCAAAATTATCGCGAAAGCTATGCACTGAAAAATTGATTTGAACGATAGCACTTGAAGCGAGAGTTTGTTTATGGCGCGAAAGGAGAGTGCCATTTGTAGTGAGCATGACTTTGGCTTGATGCTTTTCACAGATGGCTATAATTTCGGCGAACTTTGGGTGGGCCGTGGGTTCACCCATGAGGTGAAGACAAACCTGCTTGGCCTTAGGCACGGCCTGAAGCAAGATATGTTCGAAGTGCTCAAGTGACATGACATCTTGCTCGCGCTCGACTTCGGGGCAAAACGAGCACTGCAAATTACAGATATTGCTTATTTCAATATAGATTCGATCCATCAATTTCATGAAATTCTTCTAGCACGGCCTTAAGAAAAACGCTGCAAGAGTTCTAAATCGGTACAAAAATACAGATCGAGAAGTTCCTGATAGGGTTGCTCGAGACCGAGTAACTGTCCAAAAGCTGGTTCTGTCTTGATTCCCTGGACCTTAAGTGCCATGACTTTGTCTTTGAAGCTTTGTCCAAGCAGCTTGAGCAAACGCCCTTCAATTCTTAGGTGGCGATGGGCATTTTGCTGTAATGGCGATAGAGCGCTGGCATAGAGTTCGACTTCGAGCCCCTGGTGGCTAGTTTTAGCTAAAATATGTTGCTGATCTTGAGAAAAAGAAGCGTCCTTAAAAAGCTTTAATACTTCGGCTTTAAAAAGATCAAAGTCTGCTGTTTCAAATAGAATATCGAGATCTGAATTGGGAGTATCTATTCCAAGTGGAATGGTGCCAGAGATGAGTGGTTTAAAATGAGAGAGCTTGCTTAGGATTTGTGAATGTTGCAGAAATGAACTGGCCCTATCATTTTTTTCTATATTAATAATATGGGCCAAAGAGTGATAGTGGAATTTTACATTGAAACTCTCGAAGCTCGCTTCAAGTTCAGGGTTGAGACTCTTTGTGAGCGCCTTAGTCTCCCACGTGAGATTTGGGAACCTTGCTTGTAACTCGCTAAAGGGTTCATCGATGACCACCTCAACATGCTCGTAACCACTATCTGGTTTTCGCCCCGGTTTGGGCGCCGGAATTTCAACAACGTCAGTAGCGTGACCGCGCGCAAATTTAGGAGTCTTTAATTGATAGCTGGCAATTGAACGGCCGCCGACTTGTGATTCAATAAGTAACACTGAACTTCTGCCAAAATCGCGCTTAGTTTGTTCATAGTGCTCAAGTGAGTCTGTTCGATAACAGGCGTGATCAACTTCCCAGTGGGGTTTCATATAGGGCAAAAGATTCTTTGCGCATGTATCGAGAAAGTTTTGAAGATTAAGCATCACAGTCCAAGTAGAGGCTACAAGCTTTAGAGACAGCTTTAGTTCCACTATTAAAAGCAAAATTAATGGAGCCACCTTTTTTACCAGAAGCGAGATCACCGACTAAGAAAATGCCACCCTGTTCATTTTCTTGGAAGTCATCACCATCTTCTTTTTCAACACTAATACCAATTTTGTCTAGGTAAGCCTTTGGTCTATCACTGCCAAGTGCAGTTACGACAGCGTGAACATTGATGGCAGGAAGAGTTTTAAATTGAACGCTACAATGATCTTCTTTGGCCGTGATCTTAGTTATGGTTGAGTTTGGCAGAAAATTAACTTTCTTTTCATCAATAAGCGCCGTGAGCTTCTCTACATTTTGCGGCAGCATGCGGGCGAAGGTATCTTTTCTATAGCTAAGCCAAACTTTATGACCACGCTCGCAAAGAATCTGTGCGTACTCCGAAGCAGAGTCGCCACCACCAACAACCAGTACATAATCCTGTTCTTTCTTAATCGATTGAATATCGTCTTGAACCAAATGAGCGATTTGCGTGTCGATATGCACGCCTAAGGTTCTGGCTGCCGACATAGTTCCAATCGCAACAAATACAACATTGGTAATCCAAGAATCATCGCCGCAATCAACGCGCCACTGTCCGTTCTTGAGTTTAACAATCTTTTCGACACTTTGATGAAAGTTAATACTGAGCTTTTTCTTTTCGACCACTTGCTTGAGGTAATCAATAAACTCCGGCTTACTCATATCAGTGATGCAAAGATCGCCAATACATTCCGCCATTCGTTCTTTGTAATTTGCCAGCACAGGTTTTTCGTCCGGATACTTGGCGGCAATCATATGGGCAATCTCGCCGGACTTTTCTAACATGACGATGTCTTCAGCTTTGTAGCCGCGATTGATCACTTCAACAGCAGTTGCAATTCCAGCAGGACCAGCACCAATAACAATCACGGGATGAATAACCATAAAACCTCTGAGCAATTTTTAATGATTATAGAAGAAAAAAGGCAAAAAAAAAGCCAGCGTGGGTTAAACACTGGCTTTAGTATGATTCACTCCGAAGAGATCGGCATTTGAATTCCTGTGCAATGTACGACTTAAGACGCATCTAAGCAAGGACTTCCTCGCGAGCTAAGCTATTTAAACTATTGGAAAAAGAGATATACTTAGATTATGCCAAATACAAACAAGAGAGTTTCTTTAAGACGATTTAGCGCCAATGACTTGGAGGCGATCTGCTTAATGGAAAGTGATCCACAAGTAATGGCGCTTACCGGTCCAGCTAGAGCTCAAAGCAAAGAAGAAAGCCGTACCCGACTAAAAAAGATTCTTGAATTCAAAGACCCCCGGCCCTACACCGGTTATTGGGCCGGCGTTGAAGCGGGCAGTGGTGAATTAGTGGCTTGGTATATGCTGCTTCCGGTTGTAGATAAGTCTGAGGTTTTTGAAATTGGCTTTATGCTAAGGCGAGACCGTTGGGGTAAAGGTTATGCCAGCGAGCTAACACAAGCCGTGCTCAATTTAATTGATCAAGGTCAAGGCATTAAAGTGGTCGCTAAGGCATCAATCGGCAATAAGGCCTCGCAAAAAGTCTTGATCAAATGCGGCTTTGATAAAAAAGAAGCTAATGATTTTATTTTGTTTGAAAAGATTATTTAGGTCGGAGTGTTAATCTTGATGCGTTTTACTTTACTCGTTCTTTTGAGCCTTTCACTGCATGCCAATGAATTGCCTAATCTTTTAGATCATAAAAAAGACGATAAGTTGTTACCCGTCACGTATTATTTTAATACTGCTTTTGATGTTATTCAAAATCCTTATTATTTTTCTCAAAGTGACTATCGCGCCAAGCACGAAGCGATGTTTAAGCGTATCAGCTCCTTCGATCATTCCGTTAAAAAAGATGGTGGTTATAAAAAGCTTTTTGAAGATGAATTTTTAACCGCGCGAATCCTGCCCAATGTCGGCCTTCATATGATCGGTGGAGCCTACGATAAGCTCTATCTCTATCAATATTTCAAAGAGAATAATTACCCCGCCCCTATGGTTTTCACCTTTGCTCTTTCCTATATGGGACATTTTGGTAACGAGGCACTAGAGCTGACAAACGAAAATATTACCAGTCATGATCATATCGCCGATCTCTTTTTCTTTGATGCCATGTCCTTCTACTTAGCTTTTAATCCGAAAATCATGAATTTCTTAGTAAGTGATCTCGAGATGCAGGCATGGCATCTGCAACCCATGTTTAACTTTGAAAAAAGTGATGTCACCAACGCAGGTCTTAATTATATTTTTAGACCCGATTTTTTTGACAGCAAGTTTCGTCCCATGCTTTTGATTGGCATGCTCAATCTTGCAGGCGTCTCCTACGAGCTCTCACCTAGAGAATTTATAACAACGGCCTTTGGTATGGCGCTGACTGATCCGTTGGAGCAAAAAGGAAAATTTGTAAGTGCTTTTTTCTACGACAATGAAAAATCTCTGGCAGCAGCTCTCTATCTCAATGGGACAGAAGAGTACCGTGTCAGATTAAATCTGTTCCCAGAGATCTTTAATTTTGACTCTTTGAAACTTGGTCTTCTGCTTGGACAAAAACGTGATAATTCAGAAGTTGTTGGCGTGAATATCAATCTCCCGATCGGTTTGGCGTTTGGGGACTAGAAAGAAAGTCTTACTCCCAGTCCGAACTTATGGGCGTTATCTTCTTCAGAAGAATAATCGAACACAAGACTTTTGTTAGAAGTGATTAGTAAGTGAGTGAAGACTTTTAATTTTACGCTTGTTGAAGCTCTATGCACAAGATGCTTTAAATTAACACCGAGTTTTAGTCGAGCACTAGGATAGGTAAATAAATTTAGCTCTGGTGAAAAAAAGAGCCTTGTCCTTTTGAGATTACTTCTCAAACCAATATTGACGAGATAGTTAATCAAAACCGAGCTTCCAAATGTTTGACCGAGTCCATACTCCATATAATATTTCTTATCGTCTTGTAGTCTCGAAATAAATTGCCAGGAAAGATCCGATTGAATTGCGTTGAAGGGCGGGAAGAATTGCAGTGAAAGTAGGTCTAGATAGTTGAGAGATAGATCATTATTCTTAGTGTAGAGTAGTGAAACGTGAAAAACTTTAAACTCTGACTCAAACTGTTTGTTTCGTTGAAATGCAGAGATTTGATTGTAAACGGGAAGGTATTCAAGCAAAACGCCGTTTGCAGTGCGTGTGTCATAGAAATACTTTAAAGTAAGAGTTTGTGTTGTGTCGTTGCTTATATCGTTGGAGGATAAGTCGGTTTCATTTTGAGTTGCAGGGAACGATTTACTTTTGGATAAGTTATCAGCGTAGTTTTGAATCTTATAGCCTAATGCTTTGAATTTATACTGATTGTAAAAAAATAGCGTTTTTTTTAGTTCACTTGAGCTAGATGCATCTAGTCGGCTGGAGCTTTCTGTAACACTTCTAAACTTTAGTTTATCTTTATTGGACAATAACTTATAGCTTTCGATTGCTTGCATTGAACTTGGCTTTAACATATATGCTTTATTTTTTAAGTCTTGATGTTTTCTAAAGACATCAATTGGCAATGTGTAGATTAAGTTCCTCCGTACATCCTTATCTATTGCTGCGCTTAAGAGTTCATCAACCCGATGTGCACAGTTAAGGTTTAGGAAATAATAAGGGAATTCAGCTCGATTTAATTCGAATAACATATACTTTAATAACTTTAACTCCTTTGGTGAAATCGTTATTTCGTTTACGTATAGAGTTCTTTGCTCTTTATCCACATATTCATGAAGCTTGTTATAAAATGGCTCGATGATAAAGTATGATGGATAGCCGCCTGTTAATCCTTTAAAAGCATAGCTGAGAAAACCGTCTCTCTTATCTGTCTTTGCTGCAAAATGGATAACTAAATCATCTAATTTAAGTTCATCCTGATTGTGTAGTATTAACATGAGATGACCAAAAGATGATGATGGGGAAGATAAATGTTCTGAAGCTAATCCAATGCTAATCTTGTTGCCGGGCAATGCATCTAAAAAGCTGTTTAGCTCCAGGCATTCCTCTAAGTGAATATTGGCAATATTGGGATTCATTTCTTTATATAGGCTAAACCTTGCAGGGAAAGCGCAAGCATACTCCTTGTTTAGCGTCTCATTAGTATTAAAAGTAGTCTTAAAGACATTATACTCGTCTATTATCGAATTACTGTTTCCTAGAAAATATTCAGAATTACTTACTTGAGATCTGAGCGTGCCTTTGTCGGCAAAAATGATCTTGTCCCACTGTTTGTTTTTTTTAACAGGGGAAGCAATGAGCAGTGTAGATAAACTACTTAAACCAAGTATTATTAAACGTAGAAACATAAAGTTAATGGTATAGTAATTCTTTTCTTTTTGGAGGTTTAAATGAAAATTTCTCTTATGCTTATTACTCTGTTCCTATCAAGTTGTGCCGGAATCATCAAAGGAACAAGCCAGTCAATCACTTTTACTTCTGAGCCGTCTGGAGCAGAGGTTTTGATAGATGGCCAATCAAGAGGCGTGACGCCACTAACACTAAAGTTAAAGAAAAATCATTACGACTCAGTGATGTTCAAACTTAATGGTTATACTGCAGTCGCTAAACCTTTAGATAAAGCTTACGATGGAACGGCACTTCTAAATATATTCTGGGATTCAAGTACTACCGACTTCATCACAGGAGCAGCTTATGAGTATGAGCCGAATTCTTATCATGTAACAATGGTTAAAGCGGCTAAGTGAAAGAATAGTTTTGGCATGATGGATCAAAATCTCAGCCGAGACCTATCAAAATTCATTTTATTTTATTTTTTTGAAATTAAGGCTACGGAAGCGGAGAAGGGTGAATACTATCAAGCATACTTAAGAATTGGTTCAAAGTTGGCATCAACTAAAAAGCTAATCTCTTGCCTGAGTGATTCACCATCGGCACCGGCTCTAATAAACTGTGTAAAATAAAGCCCCCCGGAAGGAGGGGCTAATTTAAAGAAATTTTTCGGCATAAGAGTGGATAAAGTATCCCACTCCAAGTAGCGCTATTCCAGATGAATAGCATGTCCAGAAGTTCATGTTAAACTTCTGGGCCAGTAAGAATGGAACGAAAAATAATAAAGATACAGGAATTGCGGCAAAAACACTTTTTGCGTATTGAACCGATTGCTCAGTGTTTCCCCACTCAAGATGGGAAAAAGCTAAGGCTAACAAAGTGGTTAACGGAAGAGCAGTTATGAATCCCGCCAATCCAGTTTTTCTACCTGACAGCCATGAGACAAAGCTGATAAGCACGGCCGCAACAAGAGTTTTCGCGATGGCCAGCCACATCTTACTTACCCGTAAAGTTTGCAGCTACAAACTCCCCAGATTTTTTTAAGAAGATATAAAGCTTCTTGCCTTTAATGCCATCTTCATTGTCATAAGTTAAAAGCCATTCATTTTTCTTTACCACAGCTTTATCAAACTTTGCTTTGAGCCATGTCGAATCGAGCTTCTTAGCCTTAACCAAGCGATCAATATGCATTTGACCTATACCGCTAAGCTTCTCCTTTGCGACCTCAGGTGCAGAATGTGAATGACCATGACCGTGGCCATGTTTATGGCCTGGACCGGCCATGGAAACAGTAGTGAATAAAAGTGCCAATAAGATTGTTAATGTTTTCATATATTTCTCCTTTATAAATTGTCGTGTTCTTGATTGAGCGGTTGGGGAATCTCGACCTCAAGATGATGATGTAAATGATTATCCTTACTGAAACCAAACTCATCTGGGCTAGAGGTATGGAGATAGCCGTGAAGTTGCATTAGTAAAAGCATAAAGCCTGCTAAAATCAGACCATCATTGGCTACTTTTGAGAATCTTTTAAACAGCTCTGTTTTTCTGGCTCCAGAAAGAATTACCAGCATCAGAGAAAGAGCTAAAATTTGACCAAACTCCACTCCAATATTGAATGAAATTATTCGGCCTAGCATTCCCATCCCTTTATCGCCTAACGGCAGTTGCTGCAATCGTGTTGAAAGACCAAAGCCGTGAATAAGTCCGAAGATAAAGACCATAATCAGTAGATTTGGCGCTCGCTTTAGACCGAGATAACTCTTGAAACCACCGTTATTATCAAAGCCCTTATAGCAGACGCTCAGGGCAATGACGGCATCAATAAGCCAGTAATTTGCGCTAATACCCATGAAGGTCGCGAAAATGAGAGTGATACTATGACCTATGGTAAAGACACTGATGAATTTCACAATATCTTTAAACGTCGTCAAAAAGAAAATGACTCCAAACAAAAAGAGCAGATGATCATAGCCAGTGATCATGTGTTCGGCGCCCAGCCAGACATACTGAAGGTAGCCACCTTCGATCATTGATTGCTTTGCTTCCTCGCTTATTCCATGGGCAAATAAAGTCGAAGACATAAAAAATGCGAATAAACTTAATGCAAGCTTATACATATAACCTCCTAAAAATAAATTATTCAAAAAACTAGATAAGACTAGGAGATAGGAGGGCGAAACAGCTTGAGTGGGTAAGAGTTTGAAAAGAAGAGAGGCTCTGTAAAGTTAGTTAAACAATGATATTCATATGATAGCGCCATGAGAATTTCAGGCTGTGATATAAGTTTTGTCTCTTGATGGGAAAGCTTAGAGTGATCGTGATTATGTTCGTGCTCTTCGCCGTCGGAAGTATGTTTATGGCGATGACTATGTGGAGTTTGAGTATCGTCGATATTGTCGTGTTGAGTTTGATTAACTTGAGAATAAGCAATTAGATGCTTGTTAGCGTCAAAATCTCTGCTCGTCATAAAACTAGATCCCATCAAAGATAGGAATAGTAGTAAATGAATAGGAAGTTGAACTAGCTTAATCATGGCTTTTCATATGTTGCCATAATTGTTGTAGATTCGACAGCGTTAGTAAAAAACTTATCCTTAAACCTTAGATAATCCTTATCAATGAAAAATAAATCCATTGTATTCTTATCGGGGAAGAAAATAGTAAAAACACGATTGATATGGCTTGAAGACTGACTTTTTAAAACTTCAGAAATCTTAAAATCATAGTCAAATCCACCTCCAAAAGACTCAAGTATAGGCGTCATACCCTCCCTATACTTTGCATAATCAACTTCATTCGTGACATGTAAACCTACTAACATTTCAATCATGGCCCGGTCCTAGTTGCTTGTAGAAGTTCATTGATTTTTGAATGTCCTTACATGCGATCCCGATGGCATTGAGGCTCATGGTATTTCTCCTAGTTTGAACTTATTATATTTGCAAATCGGGAGGGTGGCCAAGGGGCCACTTGGTCGAACTCGACACTTCGATATTCAATTCTTTACATTGGCTGAAGGAGTTAAAAATGTCCGCTGGACATTTTTATCGACCAAGAACGCCTCGACTTCGTCGTGGCTTCAATTCACATGAGCACTAATTAAAAAAGCTCTGAAGGGCGAAAGGTTTTCAGAGCTTTTTAATGGGGTGAATATTTAGATTAATTCGGAATAGATTGTATGGAATTGGCGGTGTAGTTTTGAGATCTTACATGGATCAAGTACTCTATATTTAGGCGATAGTCGAACTAGGAAGACAGCAGAAGGGAGTCGATCTTCCCTCCTTCTGTATGGGTTTTGCTTTTATCTAATTTCTACGGCAATGCTGATATAGTGTTGGTTCTGCACATAATTGTTTATATCAAGTGACTTTAAGGTTGATTTTAAGAGTAAATAGAATTTAGCTTAAAACCAATAATATCAGTTATTTATATGGATAAAAGCGCTTTGCTTTTACATATATAATTTCTTATGTAAGATAATCGGAAAAACCTTACATAGTGAAAGTTATATGTGAGTTAAAGATAGGAGTCATAAATGGTTAATAGTTTTAATGCAGGAAAATTTATTGACTCATATGAGTATAGGTATTTTAGTCCAGCAAAAATAAATAGAGATTTTGAACTTTCAGACTCAGATATACAAATGAGCTTGTCTAAAGCCGACCGATTATTAGGAGAATTGAAAGCATTTTCTAAACTGGTCCCAGATATAGATTTTTTTATTCATATGCACGTTTTAAAAGAAGCAACTGAATCATCAAAAATTGAAGGCACCAAAACAGAGTTAGATGAAGCATTGATGAGTGAGGATGATGTTGACCCTGAAAGAAGAGACGATTGGAGGGAAGTTGTAAACTATACTGAGGCAATGGAGTATAGCCTAAATAAACTTAAGGAATTACCTCTGTCTGTTAGACTGCTTAGGGAGACACATAAAATCTTATTAGCGGGTGCACGCGGAGAACTTAAACAGCCTGGCGAAGTGCGTACATCACAAAATTGGATTGGTGGTTCAAATTTGTCGGATGCATTTTTCATTCCTCCACATAAGGATGAAGTAGGAGAATTATTATCTGATCTAGAAAAATTTTGGCATAACGATGATGTGAAAGTTCCAGAGTTAATTAGCGCTGCAATTTCTCATTATCAATTTGAAACGATTCACCCCTTCTTAGACGGAAACGGTCGTATAGGAAGACTGTTAATAACCTTATATCTTATTGATAAACAAGTATTAACTCACCCAACTTTGTATCTGTCAGATTTTTTCTCAAAACATAAAGGAAGTTATTATGACTCACTTACAATGGTGCGACAAACAAGTAATTTAAAGCAATGGATACTCTTTTTTTTAAATGGAGTAATTCATACATCAGAAAAAAGTATAGTAACTTTTCAAAAAATAGTTGAATTCAGAAATAAAGCCAATAATCAAATATTATCTTTTGGCCAAAGAAGTAAGAAGGCTCAAAAAGTTATTGAGCACATGTATGGAAGACCAATACTTGATATTAACCAAATTGCTGAAATTCTAAATAGTACACATCAGACTGCAAGTTCTCTTGTTAGGAAGTTTGTAGAACTCGGGCTTTTGCGAGAACTTACTGGACATAAAAGAAATAGGATTTATGTTCTTCAAGAATACTTTAAAATTTTTAGTAATTAGGTAGATTAAAGCCAAGAACACCTCGACTTCGTCGTGGCTTCAAACCGGACAGCCGTAGAAATAAAAAAGCCAGGACAAGCCTGGCATTTTTATTTTAAATGGGGTGGCCAAGGGGCCACTTGGTCGAACTCGACACTTCGATATTCAATTCTTTACATTGGCTGAAGGAGTTAAAAATGTCCGCTGGACATTTTTATCGACCAAGAACGCCCCGACTTCGTCGTGGCTTCAAACCGCGAAACCCTGAAAACTAAAAAGCCCATCATCGCTTGCGCTCTGACGGGCTTATTAGTTTTTAAATGGGGTGGCCGACGGGGCTTGAACCCGCGACATCCAGAATCACAATCTGGCGCTCTACCAACTGAACTACGGCCACCATAGGGGTGAAGTTATAGTTGTTAGAAAGGGCCGTGTCAATGAGTACGAGGGGTTAGCTTGAAATTGAGCAGTGCGTTTAATGCAGTCCTTTGACGGCGAGGCT
>TARA_R110000868_G_scaffold108031_7_pt1 | contig 23225 bp, 22 predicted proteins | sample TARA_R110000868 | Tara Oceans TARA_R110000868 (sample SAMEA4397489) | marine metagenome | biome: Polar Biome; feature: [SRF] surface water layer (ENVO:00010504); material: water (ENVO:00002006), including particulate matter (ENVO:01000060) such as... | depth 5 m | reverse complement strand
TCTAACAGATGGCCCATTTGATTCCCCCCAAAATTTTAATAGGGTTAATCTGTTAGGAAAATATTCAGCAATATTAGACGATAATAGTAAATTTTCTATTTCTGCCTCTCGTTTTTCCAGCAAGTGGGATGCTTCTGGTCAAATACCACAACGATTGGTAGATAATGGTACTATTTCTAGATTCGGATCAGTTGATGATACGGAAGGTGGAACTACATCAAGAACTAATATCATCGCAGTATTAAGTAAGCCCATTGATGAAAATACGTTCTTGAAAGCCAATGCTTTTTACTCTAAATATGAATTTGAACTGTATTCTAATTTTACTTTTTTCTTAGACGACCCTATCAATGGGGATCAGATTAGACAAAAAGAAAATAGAAATATTTACGGTATGAATGCGGAGTTAAACAAAAAAATAAAAAATAACGATTGGGATGTGTTATTTCAATTCGGTTTAGGTTTTCGTGCCGATGGAACAACTGATTCGGAACTATCTCATACTTTAAATAGAAGTACTACATTAGAAAGAATTAAGTTGGGAGATATTGATGAAGCAAATGGTTTTACCTATTTAAATTCAGAAATAAAATTTGGAAAGCTGCTTATTAATCCTGCCGTTCGATTGGATTATTTTAAATTCAATTACCAAGACAAATTGGCTCCAATTTATAAAACACAGTCAGAAACGGAAGTAAAAGTTTCACCAAAATTGAATTTTATTTATTCTCAAAATAATGATTTGCAGTTTTTTGTGAAATCAGGAATGGGTTTTCATTCTAATGATGCTAGGGTTGTAGTCCAAAATAATGGGAAAGAAATTCTACCAACTGCTATTGGTACTGATATTGGTACCATTTGGAAACCATTTCCTAAACTAATTGTAAACTCAGCTTTATGGTATTTGTATTTAGAACAAGAATTTGTTTATGTAGGGGATGCAGGAATTATTGAACCCAGTGGAAAATCAAAACGGATGGGTGTCGATTTAGGTTTGCGTTATCAGTTAAATGACTATTTGTATTTTGATGCTGATGCTAATTATACGTATGCTAGAAGTATTGATGAACCCAAAGGGCAAGATTACATTCCATTGGCTCCAGATTTCACCTCTACTGGTGGACTGAGTTTCCAAAAATGGAACGGATTCTCGGGAGGATTGCGGTATCGTTATTTAAAAAGCCGTCCAGCCAATGAAGATAATTCTATAGTAGCAAAAGGATATGCTATAGCAGATTTCAATATAAACTATACCTACAGTAAAGTCACTTTTGGGGTGTCTATTGAGAATATATTGAACTCAAAATGGAATGAAACCCAGTTTGCAACAGAATCAAGATTGCAAAACGAACCCAATAGTGTAGAAGAAATTCATTTTACACCTGGAACACCGTTTTATATGAAAGGAAAAATTACTTATTCATTCTAATAATAATAAAAGGAATAGTTTGATTTTGGTTGGAAAACCTAGTGTTTTTTTTGTTTGGCACTAGGTTTTTTTTAACAGTTGTTCATTATTAATAAAAAGTTAATACGAACTATTATAAATACAATTTGTTTATTTTTATAAAAAATTTAAATATGAAAAACCTATTATTTATAGCTTGTTCCGCACTACTACTTTTTAGTTGCAAAAATGAAGCTCAAAGCAAAAAAGCAGATAAAAACAAAACCGAAATGGCTATGGAAAAACAAAACATTTACCAGTTTAAGGTAGAAGATTTATCAGGAAACACTTTTGATTTTGCCTCTTTGAAAGGAAAAAAAGTAATGATTGTAAATACGGCTTCAAAATGTGGATTAACTCCTCAATACAAAGATTTAGAAGCTATTTATAAAGAATACAAGGACAAAGGATTTGTAATTGTTGGTTTTCCTGCAAATAATTTTGCATCACAAGAACCAGGTACAAATGAAGAAATTGCTTCTTTTTGCCAACTTAATTATGGTGTAACTTTTCCTATGATGGACAAAGTTTCAGTAAAGGGAGATGATATGTGCGCCATGTATCAGTTTTTAACACAAAAATCTAAAAATGGATTACAAGATTCTGATGTAGAATGGAATTTTCAGAAATACCTAATTAATGAAAAGGGAGAATTAGAAAAAGTAATTTCTCCAAAAACATTACCAACAGATGCTTCAGTTATCAATTGGATTAAAGCATAATACTTGAAAAGTATATTTTAACGCAAATTCACTATTTTCTATTTGGATAACAAATAAATAGTGAATTTGCGTTTTTTTTTATTCTAAAATCAACTGCATAAAAACAGAATGCAACCAGCGATCAAATTTAAATCCTGATTCTTTGATTATTCCTACTGTTTTGAACCCAAATTTTTCATGAAAGTCTACACTACTTTGATTTTCAGCATCAATAACCGCTATCATAGTATGTAATCCTTGTTTTTTTGCTAATTGAATTAATTCCTGAAGCAAGATTTTTCCAATACCTTGGCCATGGAATTCCTTATTCACATACACTGAATGCTCTACAGTATATTTATACGCTTCGCGAAATCTAAACTCGCTATACATACCAAAACCAGTGACTACACCATTCAGTTCGGCTACAATAACAGGGAAGTTTTTGGCTATCTTATCTTCTAAAATCGCTTTTTGTTGGTCATAACTTCTGATGTTATAATCATACAAAGCTGTTGAATTCAGAATATTATAATTGATGATATCTAATATAGCTTGCGTGTCTTCGGTTTTATAAGCTCTTAACTTGATTTCCATTGAGTAATTATTTGTTGTCAAAATTAATAAAAATCAGCTAAAACGAACCAAAAAGCGAGAGCAAGTTTGTAACTTTGCTGTTATTGAGGATTGAAACAATTTGTTGTTTTTTGAACCTCGAACTTTAAACTAAATTTTAATGATTTACCCCAAAATACCTTTAGCGCAAAGTATCATTCAAACTTGTTTGGGCAAAGGAATCACAACAATAGTTATATCTCCAGGTTCTCGTAACGCTCCGTTGACAATTGGTTTTTCCAATAATCCGGCCTTTAAATGTTATAGTATTGCCGATGAACGTTCAGCAGCCTTTTTTGCACTAGGAATAGCGCAGCAAACGAAACAACCAGTAGCTCTGGTTTGTACCTCAGGATCCGCATTGTTGAATTATTACCCTGCTTTTGCGGAAGCCTTTTACAGTCAGATTCCATTAATAGTAATTTCGGCAGATCGCCCACAAAGCAAGATTGATATTGGCGATGGACAAACCATTCGTCAAGAAAATGTGTTCGAAAATCATTCGGTTTACAATGCTAATTTGCACGAATCCGTTTCAATTGAAAACGATCAAAAAATCAACGAAGCTATAAACTGTGCTATTGATAAAAAAGGGCCCGTACATATTAATGCTCCTTTTGAAGAACCTTTATACGAAACGGTTTCTGAACTTTCGGTTGAGAGTATTGTTATGGCTTCCGCAAAGGAAACTCAGACAATTTCCATAGCCGATTGGAGTGAATATGCAACTATTTGGAACAATTCCCCTCGGAAAATGGTTTTGGTAGGTGTCAATGATCCTAACGTTGTTAACGAGACAACAGTTGAGGCTTTGGCCAATGACAGTTCGGTAGTTGTTTTAACAGAAACCACATCCAACCTGCATCATTCCTCTTTTATCAACAACATCGACACTATTATTACTCCATTTTCAAATGAAGATTTTGAAGAATTTCGCCCAGATATATTAGTGACTTTTGGTGGAATGATTGTGTCCAAACGCATCAAAGCCTTTTTGCGTAAATATAAACCTAAACACCATTGGCATATTGATTCATTGAGAGCTTATGATACTTTTGGTATTTTAACGAAGCATTTTAAAGTGGACACGAATGTATTTTTTGATGCTTTCTTACCACTTACTCAATCGGTTGCTAGTGATTATTTTGAAAAATCCGAAGCGCTTAAACTTTTGCGGAAGCAAAAAAGTGATCTTTATTTGTCTAAAATTCCTTTTTCGGATTTTAAAGTTTTCGAAAAAGTAATGCCGCTTTTACCTAAAAATAGTCAATTACAAATCAGTAATAGCTCTGCGATTCGGTATGCACAATTAATTGATATTGATCCTACAATTGAAGTATATTGTAATCGAGGAACGAGTGGAATCGACGGAAGTACTTCGACTGCTATTGGTGCGGCTGTTGCCAATGAAAAACAAACCACCTTTATTACTGGAGATATAAGTTTTTTATACGATAGTAATGCTTTGTGGAATAATTATATTCCTAAGAATTTTAAGATAATTTTGATTAATAATGGAGGAGGAGGGATTTTTAGAATCTTACCTGGACATGAGGAAACCCCCGTTTTTAACACCTTTTTTGAAACATCACATTGTCTCACAGCAGAACATTTGGCTAAAATGTATGGATTTGAGTATACCGTCGCCAGTGATGAAAATAGTTTAGTAAATAGTATGATGGATTTACATATTCAGAATGAGAAACCATCTATTTTGGAGATTTTTACTCCAACTTTAGATAATGATCGAATTTTACTCCAATATTTTAAGGAATTAGTTTAATTGGATTTTATTTTAATGTAAAATCATTTTTTTGTTTGTTTTTAAATGGGTTTTTAAAGATTTATTTTCTAAATTTGAGTCTATTAAATTATTAATAAAAACTATAAACCATTATTTATGAGTGCAAGAGAAGATTTAATTGTAAAATATGCCGCAGATTTAAAAGACAAATGCGGAGTTAATCCAGATATGGATTTATTGACAAAAGTAACTATCGGTTGTGGGCCTTCAATCTATAATAAAGACTCTTCAACTGTTGCAGGAAGTCAACAATCAGAATTGGATACAGTGAAGAATAACTTTTTAATTAAAAAATTAGGTCTTAAAGATGGTCCAGATTTAGATGCTGGAATTGATGCAGTTATTGAAAAATATGGTCGCTCAAATGCAAATAAATACAGAGCAGTGGTTTATTATTTATTAGCAGTTCATTTTAAAAAAGAAAGTGTTTACAATTAGTAAATTGATATAAAAACTAAACAGCGCCTTATGGGCGCTTTTTTTGTGAGGTAATTTTTTGTTATCCCATCTTCAAACTTCGTACCTTTACGCCCAAGAAAATAGAATAAAATGATTGAAATAGGAAAATACAATACGCTTACAATACTTCGTGATACCAAAGTTGGTTTATTTTTGGGTAACCCAGAAAAAGATCCTGAAGGAATTCATGATATCCTTTTACCTAATAAATATGTACCAAATGAATTTGAAATAGGTGAGGAGCTTATCGTTTTTGTATATTTAGATCACGAAGAACGTCCAGTAGCCACTACATTAGAACCTTATATTTTATTGAATGAATTTGCGCTTTTACGTGTGAATTATGTCAATCAGATAGGTGCTTTTATGGATTGGGGAATGGAAAAAGACATTCTTGTTCCATTTAAAGAGCAAGCGCGTCCTATGGAAAAAGGAAAACGTTACTTGGTTTATCTTTATATGGATGAAAAAACTAACCGTTTAGTAGCTTCTAGTAAAACCAATCAATTCTTGAAAAATGAGGAATTGACAATTGAGAAAGGAGAAGAAGTAGACTTAATTGTTTCTCATATTACTGAATTAGGAATAAACGTTATCATTAATGAACGTCATAAAGGATTGCTTTATAAAGATGAGGTTTATGATGATGCAATACGTACGGGTGATCGTATGCGAGGATACATAAAAAACATTCGCCCTGACAATAAAATTGATGTTGCACTACAAATTCAAGGCTATCAAAGTATTGAACCGAATGCGGATAAAATATTGGATGAGTTAAGAGCGAGTAGAGGTTTTCTACGATTGACCGATAATTCACATCCAGAAGATATCAAGACTGTATTGAAAATGAGTAAAAAAACCTTCAAGAAGGCAATAGGAGCTTTGTATAGAGAAAAATTGATTGAAATAAAAGAAGATGGAATTTATTTGGTTAAAGAATAAATAAATTCAGGTTAATTCATAAAAAAAGAAAGACTAATCATTCCGATTAGTCTTTCTTCTTTTATGTTGGTTTGGATTATAAAAATGCAAGACAACAATAAAATAAATGTATTGTCATTTTTTAAAGTAGATTTATTCACTTTTAGATGGAATAGTATTCTAATACTATTTTAAAAATATCGACTTAAGCGCAAATTACTTTATAAAATGGTTTGTCTTTAAGTGCACAAATAGATGCTTTTTGAGTTAAGAATTAATTTCACGTTAAAGCCATTGGTTTTGTATATATATTGAAAGATCAGTTTTCTCGAAAATAAAAATTATGCTAATGCTCAACTTATTTTTTGCAATCAAATAGGAATCTTTTTTTTTAACCGTAGGTGTTACTCTTTATTTTTGACTATAGGGCAAATGCTTATACCTTTATACTCATTAATCTTGGCTTTAGAAATGATTTTATAATTTATTACCATAGAAAAAGGAGTGACAAAAAAATGAATTGGATTCAAATTATTCTTTTTTTTAATTAATAAATCAGTGAAGTAATTTTTACCAATCAAAGCTCAAAAAAATCATACAATGTTGATTAGTAATATTTAAAGGTACTGAATATTTTTTTTAAGGATTGTTAAATTTAATGATTAGTTCATTTTTTTTTCAAAAAAAGAGTTCTAGATAAAATTTTACTTACAGATAGACTCGCATACAATTGCTAAAAGTCTAAAAAATGATTTATTTTTACGCTATAATAATTAAAACAATTATAATGGATTGGATTACTGTAAAAGAATATGAAGATATAACGTATAAGAAATGCAATGGTGTAGCTAGAATTGCTTTTAATAGACCAGATGTACGCAATGCATTTCGTCCAAAAACGACTTCAGAACTATATAATGCATTTTACGACGCACAAGAAGATACTTCAATAGGTGTAGTTTTACTTTCTGCAGAGGGTCCGTCATCTAAGGATGGTGTTTATTCTTTTTGTAGTGGTGGAGATCAAAATGCACGTGGACATCAAGGATATGTTGGTGAAGATGGTCAACATCGTTTGAATATTTTAGAAGTTCAGCGCTTGATTCGTTTTATGCCAAAAGTAGTTATCGCCGTAGTTCCAGGTTGGGCAGTTGGTGGAGGACATAGCTTGCATGTGGTATGTGACTTAACGTTAGCAAGTAAAGAGCACGCAATTTTCAAACAAACAGATGCTGATGTAACTAGTTTTGACGGCGGATATGGTTCGGCTTATCTAGCTAAAATGGTTGGCCAAAAGAAAGCTCGTGAAATTTTCTTCTTGGGACGTAATTATTCTGCTCAAGATGCAATGGATATGGGGATGGTGAATGCTGTTATACCGCATGCTGAATTGGAAGATACGGCCTATGAATGGGCACAAGAAATATTAGGAAAATCACCTATGGCAATAAAAATGCTAAAATTCGCCATGAATCTTACGGATGACGGAATGGTAGGACAACAGGTTTTTGCTGGTGAAGCAACAAGACTTGCATATATGACTGAAGAAGCCAAAGAAGGTAGAAATGCCTTTTTGGAGAAAAGAAAACCCAATTTTGAAAAAAAATGGTTGCCATAAAAAGATTTAATTTTTAAAGCTTGATGTTGTTGAACATGAAACTTTAAACTTCTAAAACTTAAACTTTAAACAAAAAAAATGAAACATTGGATTGAAGCTGCCCGTTTGCGCACATTGCCCTTATCGGTATCAGGAATAATTGTGGGAAGTATGTATGCCTTGGCGAACCCAACGGACAATATACTAACCCCAACTGAAGTTTTTAATTGGAGACTCTTTGGTTTTGCAATACTAACGACATTGGGATTACAAATCTTATCTAATTTTGCTAATGATTATGGTGATGGAATAAAAGGGACTGACAACGAAGATCGTGTTGGGCCTAAACGCGCCATACAAAGTGGGGTAATTTCACCACAGGCAATGAAGCGTGCAATAATCATAACGTCAGGACTTACGTTGCTATCGGCGATGTTATTGATTTATTTTGCTTTTGGTGATACAAATCTGTTCTATTCTTTTTTCTATTTAGTACTGGGGATTTTAGCGATTGCATCGGCGATACGTTATACTGTAGGAAGTAAAGCTTATGGGTATAGAGGTTTTGGAGATGTATTTGTATTTGTCTTTTTTGGATTAGTAAGTACTTTGGGAGTGAACTTTTTATATTCAAAACAAATTGATATAGAACTTTTTTTACCAGCAATGGCCATCGGTTTTTTAAGCGTAGGAGTGTTGAATTTAAACAACATGCGGGATGAAGCATCTGATAAAAAAGTAGGAAAGAATACGTTAGTAGTCCAAATTGGAGGTAAAAAAGCAAAGGTATATCATTACTTTTTAATCCTTTTTTCTATGGCTTTAGTATTGATTTTTGCTTTGCTTAATAGTTTTCAATTTGATCAATATTTATTTTTACTGGCATACATACCTTTAACTAAACATTTAATTACCGTTTATAAAAACCAAGATCCTAAATTGTTAGATCCTGAATTAAAAAAATTAGCACTAAGTACATTTGCACTTTCAGTATTGCTTTCTTTGTGTATGATTTACTTTTTTTCGGATATTATTGTGAACACATTTATGGGGGGGAGATAAAAAATAAAACTATGAAAATTACATTTTACGGACACGCATCTTTAGGAATCAAAGTAGGAGGGAAACACATTTTAGTAGACCCATTTATCACAGCAAATCCATTGGCAGCACACATTGATATCGAAACTTTAAAAGCGGATTATATCTTATTGACACATGCACACGGAGATCATATACTAGATGTAGAAGCAATTGCCAAAAGAACTGGCGCTGTGATTGTTTCCAATGCCGAAATTGCGGGTCACTACGCAGCCAAAGGTTTTACAGCACACCCTATGAATCACGGCGGAAGTTGGAATTTTGATTTTGGAAAAGTGAAGTATGTAAACGCGATTCATTCCAGTTCATTTCCTGACGGATCTTACGGTGGGAATCCAGGAGGTTTTGTAATAGAAGGCGAGCATAAAAACATCTATATCGCTGGAGATACCGCTTTGACAATGGATATGAAATTGATTCCTATGAGAACCAAATTAGATTTGGCAATTTTGCCAATAGGAAATAATTTTACCATGGATGTTGAGGACGCAATTATCGCGTCTGATTTTGTGGATTGTGATAAAATATTAGGATATCATTTCGACACTTTTGGGTATATCAAAATTGATCACAAAGAAGCAATCCAAATGTTTTTTGATAAAGGAAAAGATTTAATGCTTTTAGAGATAGGAGATAGTATCGAATTATAATTTTTTCAGGAGCTATTTCCAGCTGTTTGTTACAATCTTATGTACCGTCCCGATGCTTCGGGACTAGTACATAAAGATTTCCACTTCCATCTGGGCTATGGCATATTGCAATTAAATAAACCAAGAGTGAAAAAAATCGTTGCATTGCTATTTATTAGCATTTTTTATCAGTCTGCTTTTGCTCAAAAAGAAGGCTATTGGGACAAAGACAGAGCGACTACAAAAGAAATTATAGTTTCGGCTAGGGATAGAATTATTGTTAAAACAGATGATTTTCCTGTGGGAACTACGGAGTTAATCTACCGCATTACTATATTGGATGAAAATCAACAATTAGCCAGTAGTTTAGTTTCTCTTTTAAAAGCCATTCCTGACCCAACAGGAATTAGCCTCGGTTCTGCAGGAGCCGTTTTTATCTTGTCAAAAATTTCAGGCACGGATAAGTGTAAGTATGCTGTTTTTTCTTCAAATGAATTCGCTTTAGCGTATCAAAAAGACGATAATAAAGATAAAGCTTGTGTTGTTCAAGATGTGCCATTAAGCAAAGTTGCTAACCGATTGTCCATCGATAAATCAAGTTGTTTGCAGTCGAACACGACTAATTTATGGTTTGGTTTCGAAAGTGCCAATTGGATCATGAAACAAAAAATAATTCTTGAAGTAGTGCCTTGGGTAGATAGCAAGCTCAGTAGAGGATGGACTTTGGAAAATAGAAAATACATTATCAATCAATGTAAAACATCCGCTTTGGCTAGAAGACTAAGCAACTCTGATGATTTTTGTATTTGTATTGAAGAAAAAATTCAAAAGCAGTACAAGTTTCAGGAATTCCAAAAACTATTGGCTATAGAGCAAGCAAAAGAGTACAAGGATTTTGGAAATAGTTGTTTTAATGAAATGAACGGTTCTAAAGGCGTTTTGGATAATTTACGTATCCAAGCATTAAATTTCATTAAAAAAGGAGATTATGGCAACGCAATTGCGCAATACAATACAGTAATCAATGAAGGCAAAGCCACAGCATTAGATTATAATGCAATTGGGTATACTTATATTTTAACCAAGCAATATGGTAAGGCTATTAAATCTCTAAAAGAAGGAGAGAAGCTCGATGATACTGAACTGTTAGTAAAACTAAATTTAGCACACGCTTATTTATTCAATGACGAGTTTAGAAATGCTAAAACCATTTACAAAGAATACCAAACTCAAAATGTAACTGATAGTTTGAGCTGGGTTCAAAAAATCAATGATGATTTTATTGCATTCAAAAAAGCAGGATTGCCATCGGGAGATTTTGAAAGAGTTTTGAAGTTAATAAAAAAATAGTTTTTACCATTTTAAATAAAAAAACATGAAAACAGCAATTACAATTACACGTTATTTTGGGATATTTATGCTATTTATTGGAGTAGTTTTAAATCTTAAAATGTATCTATTGGTGGAAAGTCCTACGTATATGTTTACTATATTGAGTTTTTTTGGAATTGTATTAATTGGAATTTCATACTTGATGAAAACAAAATCGTAATTCTTTAAAAACAATTTACTTCTCAGATTTTACTTTAAAAATGAAAGCGACTTATCACAAATACCTTCTTGATTTCAAACGTCCGTCTGGAACTTCTCGTGGTGTTCTAACTCAAAAAGAAACTTGGTTTATTGTTCTTGAAAAAGACGGTAAAAAAGGAATAGGAGAGTGCGGGATTTTACGAGGTCTTAGTATTGATGATCGTCCAGATTATGAAGAGAAATTGCGATGGACTTGTGATAATATTCATCTTGGCAAAGCGCCTCTTTGGGACGCTTTAATCGAGTTTCCTTCAATACAATTTGGAGTTGAAACTGCCTTCCAATCTTTGGCAAGTAAAACGCCTTTTGAATTGTTTCCTTCGGACTTTGTAGCCGGTGAAAAATCAATTCAAATTAATGGACTTGTATGGATGGGAGAACCTTCTTTTATGAAGGAGCAAATCGAGGAAAAACTAGCCCAAGGATACAACTGTATAAAATTGAAGATTGGAGCGATTAATTTCGATAAAGAATTGGAATTATTAGCTTTTATTAGGGCAAATTTTAGTCCTGAGCAGGTCGAAATTCGAGTAGATGCTAATGGTGCTTTTGGTTTAAATGAAGCTTTAGATAAAATTACACAACTATCTGGTTATGTATTACATAGTATAGAACAACCAATAGGTAAAAGCAACACTGACAGGATGGCAGATCTATGTAAAATCACTCCTTTGCCCATTGCTTTGGATGAAGAGTTAATTGGCGTGTTTTCATTTGAAGAAAAAGAACAATTATTGCAAAAAATTAAGCCGCAATACATCATTTTAAAACCTAGTTTTATAGGTGGATTTAAAGGAACACAAGAGTGGATTTTATTGGCTAATAAATATCAAATTGGATGGTGGATTACTTCGGCTTTGGAAAGTAATATTGGATTAAATGCCATTGCACAATGGACTTATTTACAGCATAATTTAATGCCACAAGGGTTAGGGACTGGAGCACTTTATACTAATAATTTCGATTGCCCATTACAAGTTCGCCAAGGACATTTATGGTATAATAAAGACCTTGATTGGGACTTTGATTTCGACCAATTAAAAACGGTTTAATAAACACTTATAAGTGTTTTGTTAAACCGTAGTTCAATAGTTTTAATTGTAATTTTGATGATTTTATTTCTTCCTGTTATTGCATTTTTTTAGCAAATTTCCCTATTGTCATACCTTGGACTAAAATTGAAAAACAAACAATTACGTAGGTAATAGTAACCCAAATATCTTTGTTATATTCTGGATTGATTGATAACGCAAGTGCAATTGAAATTCCGCCTCTTAATCCACCCCAAGTTAAAATCAGAATAGTTTTTTGAGTAATTCGTTCTTTTAATCGAACAGCAATTGATGGAATGTAAATAGAGATGTATCGAGTGATTAGTGTTATAAAGAGAATTATAATGGCTGCAAAAAGTATTTTTTGATTGGTTTGAATAACTAAAAGTTCTAATCCTATAAGAACAAATAGAAGTGCATTTAAAATTTCGTCAATTAATTCCCAGAATTTATCGACATATTCAGCAGTAACATCCGACATTCCAAGACTTTTACCCTGGTTTCCAGTTATAAGTCCAGCGGCTACCATTGCTAGGGGACCGGAAACATGGGTATAATGAGCCAACGTATAGCCTCCCATAACAATGGCTAGTGTGATTAAAACTTCAACTTGATAATTATCGATACTTGCAATAAGTTTATAGCCTATATAACCTATAATTAGACCTAAAACGATACCACCTGCGGCTTCTTGTCCAAATAAAAGTAGAATACTACTAATATTTAGATCGGTACCTGGTTTTGCTAATTGTAAGATAGTGATGAATACTACAACGGCTACACCGTCATTAAACAGGGATTCTCCTGCAATTTTAGTTTCTAATGATTTTGATACCCCGGCACTTTTTAAGATGCTTAAAACGGCTATTGGGTCGGTGGGAGATATTAAAGCACCAAATAGCATAGCGTGAATAAGTGCTACTTGAACTCCCATAAAATTCAATAAATAATAAGAAGCAAAACCGATGATAAAAGTACTTATAAGTACGCTAATGGTAGAAAATAATAGGATACTTAGTTTCTCATTATTTAAATCTTTGAATTTTATATGAATAGCTCCAGCAAAAAGCATAAAACTTAACATACTTTCTAATAATAATTCGCTGAAGTTTATACTATCCATTTTTATTGCAACATCTTCCTTAAATGATGGGAAATAATACCCCATTAATAAAATAAAAAAGGAGAAAACTAATGAAACAAGCATTAAACCAATGGCATTAGGAAGTTTTAAAATTCTAAAATTGATATAAGCAAATCCAGCTGATAAGACAATCAGTACTGAAAAAAGATGAAATACGTCCATTTTTATTTATTGATATTAATATTGAAATCAGGTGCCTGGACCAATTGAAATGTGGCGGATGCCATTTTAACTTCTCCGTTTGTGGCTTCAATTTGACTTAAAATTTTTGAGAATAATGCTGTTTTGGTAATTCTTCTTTTCTTGTAACCTACAACGTATCTAAGGGTGTATTCGGCCCAATTATCATTAGCAACTAAAGAAACCATAGGTTCAGTTTGTGCATCCTCTAATCTATATTTGTTTTGGAGTGATTTCCATTTTTCCTTTGAAGTTAGTGTTAAATCACCAGCAACTTCAATACCAGCATTTAATATAATTTCTTTGGCTTTGTCGTAGTTGCTTCCATATTGGATAGGAATCTTTATTTCGTCCCATAAAAAAGGAAAATCTCCTGAATAATTAAAAACAGGTTCTTTAAAAACATAACTATTGGCAATCAATACAATTCTTCCATTGTATAAATCTCCATCCACCCATTGCCCTGTTTCCATAATTGTAGTTCGTAGCACTCCAATATCCATTACATCTCCTTTTATTCCTCCTAATTGAACGCGATCTCCTGTATTGTAGAATCCGCCAAACATGATAGCTAGCCAACCAGCAAATGATGCTATTACTTCTTGTAAAGCAAATGCAATTCCTGCTCCAGCAACCCCTAGCGCTACTGTAAAGCCTCCTAGTTTATCACTAAAAACAACAGTCAAAAAAATAATAGTTATCAAATAGCCTACAAAAGTGCTAAACTTTTTAGCTTTATATCGATTGTCATTGTCTTTGATTTTTGAAAATAGCTTTTTTTGGAGTGCTTTAATAACCATCCAAATTATAGCAACTCCAACAAGAAAAGTTACAATTTTTCCAACAGTTGGATTGTATAGGTATTCTTGGATTTGCTCTTCCATTTTTCTATTTGTTGATGTGTATTACTCTTTGTGGGAAAGGTATAATGATATTATTTTCTTTGAATAATTCAAATATTTTAATCCTCATTTCACTTTTTACACTTTCGACTCTAAATACATCCTCAGACCAGAAAATTATCGAAAAATCTAATGATGAATCACCGAAATCAGTAAATCGAATAAAAGGATTTGGTTCTTTGAGTACGTTGTCTTGTTTGTCAACTGCTTCCTTTAATATTTTCATTACTTGATTTACATCCGAGGAATAGTCAACTCCTACTTTAACTTCAAATCTAGACGCAAGATCATTATGTGTCCAATTTATTAATTGATTTTTTGTTAAATTGGAATTTGGAAGAATAATGTATTTATCATCTCTCGTTAAAACAGTTGTTGTTCTTAAATTAATTTCTTTTACAATACAAATAAGCCCATCTGCTTCAATTACGTCATTTACTTTAACGGAAGAATCAACTAAAAGAATAATTCCAGAAACAAAATCGCTAAAAAGATTTTGTAATCCCAAACCAATCCCAACTAATAATGCTGCTGAACCGGCTACAAGCACTGATAAATTAAAGCCAAAGAGTTGTAAACCCGTAATAATTGAAATTACAATAATTAAATACCTAACTAAGCTATAAATAGAGTATTTTTTTGCTTCATCAATTTTATCAACTTTATAAATTGTTTTTTTTATAATTTTCAAAAGAAGACCAGTTACAATAAGAAAGACAAATAGCTTTATTATACTAATGACTTTAATATTAAATTCTCCATCTTGAAAAAGAGTATAGTTTAATAGTTCTTTCATGTGCTTTTTTTGAGAGAATTAAAAAAGAAAATATTAAAATTACATAATTAATCGAACACCACCTAGTTCAGATACTCTATAAGAGAAACGATTTCCTGGAGAACCGATGAACATAAAGTTTTTTGGAATTTTCCATTTATTTGATAACTCATCAATGATTTCAGGACCAAAAACACCTTCTAATTCAATGAATTCAATATCAATTTCTGGATAAGCACGATCTAATACTTTAAGGTCTTTTATAAGTAAATCATTATTTTCTCCTTCACTCTTTACATTAACAATTTTTAATTTTTTAGTTGTTTCATTATTCTGAACATATTGCATTACCTTATTAATGATTGCGACATCATCGCCCTTAGTAAAAAACACAAGTTCTTGTGAATTGATTTTTAAATTCATTTTCAATAAATAGCGATTACTGAAAATCACCATTCTTCGTAAAGGTTTATAAAAATATTCCAAAGCTTCGATTAATACTTTTATAAGAAAAGATCTATTTAGCATGATGGATACAAATACTAAAGCCGGAATTAAGTATTTAATGAAAGTGTAGAAGGAATCTACATTTAATTGCACATTACCTATGAATGCAGCGATGATAAGTGACACTGCAAAAACAACAGCAATTCCTCTAGCTTTCTCAGGTCTGGGTAGTTTTTTACGTTTAAATTTCAATAAAAGATTTCCAATTCCAAATAATCCCATTACCGCTAGGAATGAGAAGGTATAAACCCCCGCTAATGCAATAAGATTACCAGCTGTGACAAATAAAACCGATACACATAAGATTAAGAAGCTAATGATTATTCTATAATTAGACCCACGCTTATTTTGTTTTAAGAAGTAGTTTGGTAAAATACGATCTAAAGTCATTCGATTTAACAAACCTGATACCCCAACAAATGAAGTTAAAACGGCACCACATAAAACTAAAACCGCATCTATAGAGATTAAATATGCTAACCAAGAACCTCCTGTAGTGTGTCCTAAATAGGCTAATAATGACTCTTGATGTTCTCCAACTTGTGCAAGGGGAATAATACAAATTAATAATAATGCTATGACTGGATTGAAAAAACTTACAATAGCCCACATATTGCGAAGTGTTTTTGGAAAAATACCATGTTCTTGTTCTTCAACAAAATTAGCCGAACTTTCAAAACCTGAAATACCCAACATTGCTGCCGAAAACCCTAAGAATAAGGCGTTAATAATTCCTCCTGAAGTTACAGGTAGACTCCAGTTAATGTGAAATGTGTCTAATCCATTGGAGAAAATAAACCAAGAAGACGCTAATACTAATATGCTTAAGGTTGATAAATGAATGACAAAAATTACAACAGCCACAATTGCTGATTCTCCAATACCTAAAATAGCAAGCCCTGTAAAAGCAAGTAATACAACTACTGTGGCAATTGCAACATTTATTCCTGGAGCGATACCGTGCAGATAATGCATGCCTTCAGAAGCCGAAATAACAGCTGTAGCCATGTAAGACAATACTGTTAGTGTAGCTGCAAGTGAAGCTAACCTTTTGGAAGAAGTATTTAATAATACATTGTAAGCACCCCCATTAAGTGGAATGGCACCAACAACTTCACCATAAATTTTTCTGAATAAAAATAATACAACTGCAACTAATAATAATGAAATCCAAGCATATTGCCCTGCATACATAATTGTAAGTGCCGATACGTAAAGACAAGATGAGCTAATATCATTTCCGCAAATAGCGGTTGCTTGCAATTCATTTAATTTTTTATGTACTATTTCTTTCATTATTTTTCAATTTAACTCAATAATTGTTTTTAATCATTGCTCGCAAGATAATCATTTGTAATAGATTAACAAATTAGAAAATAAATTCCGAATTTATTATAAAAAAAAATGAAAAATATTTTTGATGCTGGTTCTTTTTTGTTGTACTTTAAAATACTGATTTATAGCGATTTAAGTGTTTTTTTAATTTTTAATTCTTTATCTTTAAATAGTGTAAAATGAATCGTAAAATTGGTAATATGAAACTTACTCTAAAATTTAAATGGTTAGTTGCTTTAGTGCTTTTTACTAGTATCCATGTAAATGCACAAAAACAGTCGATAAAGATATTGATAAAGGATTCCCTTCAACAAAAAGAAGTTTTTAAAACGATAAGTCAAGATAAACCACTGGCGAGGCAATTCAAATCAGTTATAAAAAACCAAAAAAATACAACACATATTATTGGAAATCAAAAGATGATAATGGGTAATAGTATGGAAATGTATTCTATTGATTTGAAACGCAGTCATGTTGAATAATAGTGGAGTTTATAACTTATAAAAAAAATGAGTTAAATTGGATTTTGCCTAAAAAGAAGGTTTATTCTAACTAATAAAAGCAAATTTCTTAATTATATTAATTACTGGAAATAATGATGTATCACGATAATTACTGGAATATGGGAATAATGTGGATTGTATGGTTGCCTATAATGGTGTTCTGTTTTATTTTTTTATTTCGATTTTTTGATAAAGCAAATGCTAATAAGTTTTCGGAAAAGGAATCCCCTATGGAAATTTTGAAAAGAAGGTATGCAAATGGGGAGTTGTCAACGGCCGAATTTGAAGAAAGAAAAAAAATACTAGAAGATAATTAGACTCTTTAAATGAATAGATCAATTAGAATTATTTTTTACTCTCTAAACAAAGCCCAGTTTATCCATTCAATAAGCGGCGGTGGTAATTTATTTGCCCTAGATGATAGGCTAGGTGTGTGGTCAAATGCAAGAGCATAAACTCAGTTGATGTTTTGTTTTTGAATACTAATAATGGATAGTCCATTTTTAAATCATCTTCTTTTATTGTATTTAAAGCTTCTTCGACTACAAGTAGTGTTGCATCGATTTTTTGTAATAAGTCGGACTTAGGAATGTTTTTTAATGAAAATTCTAGAGGTCTATTTCTAATATAGTCTGTTTTACCGAAAACGGTTCCAATATAGGTGTTAAGATTTCCAATTAAGTGCAGGCATAAATTTCCGGCCGAATTTGATATTCCATTTTGGACCTGCCATATTAAACTCTCATTTGGATACAAATCAATTTCAGTTTTCAACTGATTTAAATCCCGGTTAAATATAGTTTTTAGAGTATTAATTATCATTGGTTACTTTTTTTTGATAATCCTTAAGTGATAAAAGTGCTTTTTCGTGAATTTTTTTTTGCATAAAACCAGTCCAGCCAAATAAAGTCCCAGGAATTCCGAAAGCTTGTTTTGACCATTTCCAAATATCAAAATCATCAGTATGTTTAATGATTAAACCGTTTTTAAAATGGAAATGAGAACTAACTTGATTTATAACCTTCCGATTCGATTTACTGAAATTATAAGTGGCAACCCATCTAGCCTCACCTAAATACTCATCAGCTTCTATATCTGAGAATACTATTTTTATGTTTCCATTGCTTTTTTTAATTAGCATTTTCCACATATCACAAGCTTGAGTCCCTTTTAATAACCCAAAAACAGGATCTCTAAATTTAATATCTGGATGATAGCATTCGCACATTGTAGATGCATCGGCATTAGAGAAGGCAGTATAGAATTTGGTTAGTGTTTTTTCGTTCTCGGTCATATTTAAAAATTATGAACAGTAAAAATAATAATTTTTTTGTTAAGAATTAATTTTATATTCAATATCTAAAAATGAACTTAATTTTATAATATAATTTTTTTAAGATTTCAATTATTTTTTAGTTGTTTGACTATCTACTTATATTTATTAGGCAATTGTTATTTCATTTGATAAATAAATATTTTGTACTGCATTTATGAGATTTATTCCTTCGCTAAAAGAGCGTTGAAAAGCTTTTCTCCCCATTATTAAACCTGAACCACCAGCTCTTTTATTTATTACAGCTGTTCTAATTGCTTCTGGTAAATCAGTATTACCTTTAGATTCTCCTCCAGAATTTATCATTCCAATGCGACCTGAATAACAATTAAGAACTTGATAACGACACAAATCGATTGGGTGTTCACTAGACAGTTTAGAATACATATCTGGATTAGTTTTGGCAAATTTTAAAGTAGTAAAACCACCATTATTGAGAGGTAATTTTTGTTTTATAATATCTGCTTGCAATGTAACACCTAGATAATTGGCTTGTCCTGTAACATCTGCAGCAGTATTGTAATCGATTCCATCTTTTACAAAGGCGGTGTTTCGGGTGTAACACCAAAGTATAGTAGCCATCCCTAAATTATGAGCTTCTTCAAAGGCATGTGCTACTTCTATGATTTGCCTATCAGACTCCGTTGAACCAAAATAAACGGTGGCTCCAACAGCAACAGCACCCATATTCCATGCGTTTCGTACACTTGTAAACATGATTTGATCGTATTTGTTAGGATACGTCATTAATTCATTGTGATTAATTTTTACAATAAAAGGAATTTTATGTGCATACTTTCTAGAGAGTAGTGCTAAACCGCCTATTGTAGAGGCTACTGCATTACAACCAGCTTCTAGTGCTAACTTTATTATGTTTTCTGGGTCAAAATAAATTGGATTTGGGGAAAAGGAACTACCAGCAGTATGTTCAACTCCCTGATCAACTGGTAAAATAGATAGGTAACCAGTTCCAGAAAGATTTCCATTGTGATAAAGTTGATTTATACTTCTAATGGATTGCTCATTTCGATTACTATTTAAAAACAAATCGATACTATCTTTATTGGGTAAATGGATTTGATTTTTAGCAATTGTTTTACACACATGATTCAATAAGTCCTCCTTATCATTACCTAATAAATCTAATAATTGGAATATATCTTTCATCATAATTTTACTAAAATATTAATTCCTCAAGAAGTGTAAAAAGAATAATCAGTATATCCTTTTTCATCAGCAGTATAGAATAAATCCATATTTAAATCTTTGCAAAGTGGCCAATTATTTTTAAATCGATCCACAAGATCAGGATTTACAATGAACGGTCTACCAAAAGCAACAAGATCCGCTAAACCACTTTGAATGGCTTCTTCGGCTGTTTCGTTATTAAATCCACCACAAAGAATAATAGCATTATTAAAATTTTCACGAATCATTTTCTTTATTTCTAAAGGAACAGGAGGGGATCCCATAGCAGAATGATCAACTAAATGGATATACGCAATATCTAATTTATTAAGTTCTTTAGATAAATAGTCATAAGTAGCATCTATTTCAGGATAATGTGGCATATCGCTGGCTACTCCATAAGGAGATAAACGAATTCCTGTTTTGTCTTTTCCAATGGCATTGGCTACATCTTTTACTACTTCAAGAACAAATCGGCATCTGTTTTCAATACTTCCGCCATAATTATCAGCACGAATATTAGTAATAGGGGAAAGGAACTCTTCTAATAAATAACCATTTGCACTATGTAACTCTACACCGTCAAAGTGCGCAAATAAAGCATTTTCGGCAGCACATATAAATTCAGTTTTGGCATGAATTATATCTTGTAAAGTCATTTCATTAGGAGTTTCAAAATCTTGAAAATGTTTTAAGTCGGTCCACATTTGTCCACTCGCTTTTACTGCTGAAGGGGCGAGTATTTTTGATCCGACAGGCATATTAAGAGGATGACTTATTCTTCCGGAGTGCATTAACTGAACAATTATTTTCCCCTTGTTTTTATGTACAGTTTTTGTTATTTTTTTCCAAGCTTCTACTTGTTTTTCACTAAAAATTCCTGGAATTCTGGCATACCCTAGTCCATTAGGTGATGGGGATGTTCCTTCGGTAATAATTAATCCTGCTGTTGAACGTTGTTGATAATATTCACACATGAGTTCATTTGGAATATTTTTCAATGCCCTGCATCTCGTCATTGGCGCCATAACAATTCGATTCTTTAATTCGATTGAGCCAATTTTTATAGGGGTGTATAATTCATTTTCTCTCATGATATAATGGTTAAATTACTGATATAAAGATAATTATATTTATTGATTTAATTGGTAAAAATGGTTGTAGAATTGAATTCTAAATGGTAAAAGTGTTTTTTTTTAATTGATAATTAAATAAAAATTGAGCATAAAAAAAGAGGATAGACTTTTAAGTTTCTATCCTCTTTTTCGAATTATAAAAAATATATTTACTTTTATTTAGTAGCAGGAATAATATCAATTATTACTGTTCTATTATAAGAACGCTCTTCTGGAGTTTTATTTTCAAAAGGAGCTTTATTTTCATCTTCCCCAAATCCATGTAATTCAAATTTCACATCATTTCTTCCAGTTTTTGACAAACCACTTTCAATGATATTTTTCACATCATTAGCACGAGCTAAAGACAATTCTTGATTATGGACTTCTTCACCAATTACATCCGTGTGCCCATGAATTATTACAGTTGCTCCAGTAGGAATTTTTGGTGCAATAACATCAGTAAGGTATTTTTCATAGATTGTAATTGCTTTAGATTTATTAAATTCATAAATAATACTATATCTAATTCCTTCTTCCACTTTAGCAGGTGTCCAAAGTACAACATGAATTGGGCTTTCTTTCTCTACAATTTTACCGCTTTTAGATTGACCAATCATTTTTACATTATAATCACCTTCTGCACGGTTACCTAAGATTGATTTTCCAGGAATACGAACTACATCTTCTGTGTATGGACCAAAAGATTGAACTTTTCCTTGTTCATCAGCAATTTGTAAAGACCAAGATGATAAAGCTTCAGTAGCTCCTTTATTATCAAAAGTAACATAACTTTCAATTGGTGCTTCTTGAAGTGCAACAATTTTTACTGGTTTCAATTGCGCATCAGGTCCGTTTTGAAATTCCATCAATAAATCAGGTGAAGTACTTTCGATTGTTACTCTACGATCTCCTTCATTAAGAAGTTCTAATTCTAAAGTTCCTCCTGGTTGTAAAGAAGGGATATTAGGTTTTGTTTGCCCTTTAGTTATGATTCTAGACGCATCAATTGCGAATACATTTACTAAATACGTTTTAACAGATTCTGCCATTAGCAATCCATCAGCAGGTCCATTTTCCGATGAACCTACTAGAGAAATCGTTGAGGATGGATTTTTTTGCATGCGATCACCTAAAATATTCAAAATATTATAGTAAACAGTCATTTGTCGTTTTGAACGGTCAGACAAGTTTGTAGCAGCATATACTTCTAATTGATCTTCTTTGAAATCTTTTACCTGATTTTTCGTTAATAAAACATAACGGTTTGGAATTTCAGTTGAACCTGCATTAAAATACACATAGTTTCTAAGTGGAAATATTTCATTATATCTAGACTCACCAGGTGCATTACTTGGAGAATTAATAGAGAATTTCACCTCGGCGTCTTTTACCATATCAGTAGACTGTTGGATATTTTGCCCTTGCCCAAATTTAAGTGCAACACCTGCTCTTACCGTTGTAATATTCCATGTTTCTGTTGAACGTGGATCTTGACCAAAATAAGGTTGGAAAGAAACAAAAGGAGACAATACAAATTGTGTCTTGTTACTATCTGATGAAAGTGGAATGTCATAACCGGCACCAATTTGCATGGAAACAATCGTTTTATTGATATTATCAAAATCACCTTTCACGGCTGGGTTAGCTGTTTGATCTGGATACGCAGGATTTGTTCCTAATTGATATGTAAAGGACTTATCCATATTGAAAGCCAAACGAGGACCACCATAAACATAGAAATTAGATTTGAAAGGAGCAAAACGCACACTTGGTTCTACAGTTATATAACTCACGTTAGCTTTTAAATCAGCAGGACAGTCACATGCTGTAACTACTTGGTCAAATTTACCTTTACGATTGTCATATCCCGCTTGTAACATAACTCCCCATCTTGAATCAGCAGGACGATATTCTAAAAGAGGCGCTATAAAAAGACCAGTTCCAAATCCATCATGAAACGTTTTTGGAGAGGTAAAGCTCGCATTCATTTGTTGGGTCGACCCACGGTAAAAATTAAAATTAGCACCACCAGCTAAACCAAAATACCAAGAAGGTTTTGTATACTTAGCTTCTAGAGTTTCTTGTGCTTGAACTGAAGTTTGAAAACTCAACCAAGCTAAAGTAATAATTCCGATACTTTTTAAGGTACGATTGGTAAGAGACCATGCAGTAGATGGTGTCTCGTTATAAATATTTTTTGATTTCATTTTTGAGTATTTTATTATTAGGTTTTATTTAAATAAATCCCGCCCTAAGACGGGATCTTTAAAACTTTGATTATTTACTTAATTAGCAGGGATATTGATAATGGTATTTAC
>TARA_R110000868_G_scaffold153644_10_pt1 | contig 23249 bp, 22 predicted proteins | sample TARA_R110000868 | Tara Oceans TARA_R110000868 (sample SAMEA4397489) | marine metagenome | biome: Polar Biome; feature: [SRF] surface water layer (ENVO:00010504); material: water (ENVO:00002006), including particulate matter (ENVO:01000060) such as... | depth 5 m | reverse complement strand
GACGAGGCACTGTAAACGATATTCAACGCAACAGGTTCATTGCAATAATATTGATACGATTCAATTAGTGCCTTAAGTTGGAGCGGTCGGTCTTTAGAGAAAATAACAATACTGAATGTATCTGAACCAGATGTTAAATCTAGAGATCTTATTGTCTTGAAGGCTCGTCTAACCCGAATATTTTCGGGTATTTCCAATAAAGTCTTATTAATTACTTTTGATACCAGCTTTATCAAAATTGAAAGCCCCTTAACTTTGACACAACGGCTAAGAATTCACCCTGCAACACTGCGCGCAATGCGACTAGAAATATGGAACAATCTTAGACCTTACTTTAGCAATCTCAATATTATAAGTGTATATTTTTCGGAATATCGCGGCTAGCTGCGGAACCCCCTATATCGACAAACTGATAGGTTGAATTATGTTTAAAGATAAGACGATTCTGGTAACTGGTGGAACTGGCTCCATGGGCAAAGTTCTTGTTAGAAGATTATTAAGTGGTGAAAAAGGACTACCCAAAAAAGTCATCGTCCTTTCTCGTGACGAGGCAAAACAGCATGACATGCGCGTATCATATCTAAGCAGTATTGTTGGACCTGATACTGCCGTTCTAAGAAACTTTATGAATGTTCTTGAGTTTAGAATTGGTGATGTAAGGAACTACGAGGATATAGTCTCCGCAATTCGCGGAGCAGATATTGTAATCAGCGCAGCTGCAATGAAACAAGTTCCAACTTGTGAGTATTTCCCCTTCCAGGCGGTACTTACCAATTGTGTAGGTGCTCAAAATATTGTCAGAGCAATTAAAGAGCATGACTTCCCTGTTGAAACAGTAGTTGGCATTTCAACAGATAAGGCCGCTAAACCTGTTAATGTAATGGGGATGACTAAAGCAATTCAAGAAAGAATTTTCACTTCAGCAAATATATTGATTCCAAATACTCGATTTATTTGTGTTAGATACGGAAATGTCTTGGCGTCTCGTGGGTCAGTTATTCCTCTATTCCATAAACAAATAAAGTCGGGCGGACCGGTTACAGTTACAGTCCCAGAAATGTCTCGTTTCTTATTGAACCTTCACCAGTCCGTTGACACTGTTTTTTCGGCTATCGAATGTGCTGAAGCTGGGGAGACTTTGGTCCCGATCGCACCATCAGCAAACGTTATGAATATCGCAAAGGCGTTAGTTGGGGACAAGGATATAGAAATCAAGGTTACAGGCATAAGGCCTGGGGAGAAAATGCACGAAATCCTAATCTCAGAAGAGGAAGTATTTCACTCCGTAAAACGAGGAAATTACTATGCAATTAAAAGCATGATGCCTGAATTAAATGGTGACTCCTATGCAAAGAATCAAGTTCTTAGCAAAGAATATAGTTCTGGCGACGAGGTTCTTTCCTATGAAGAAACAGTAGAACTTTTGCGCTCGAACAACTTACTTTCGGTAAACGAAAGTGAAGAATTAGAGGGTGAGCTTTTACGTTGATGCCAAAAATTACCATTATTACATGCACTAAAGATCGTCCACATGAGCTTGTTAACTTACTCAACTCTATGAGAGAACAAACGAGTAAGCCCTACCGTCACATTATTGTTGATGGCTCTGATAATCCTGCGCCAGTAGCTAGCCTTGTCGAAGAGTACACTGATTTACCTATTGAATATTACACACTTCGCCCACCAGGCTTAACCAGACAGAAAAACTTTGCCTTATCCAAGCTTGATGCAGCTACGGACTGGGTTGGAGTACTCGATGATGATGTAATTCTTGCTCCGTCTGCACTAGAACAGATCGCCTTATATTCGGACGCAAACCCGCAAGTAAAAGGCATTGGTCTGACTTTTTCAAATATTAAGCCGAGAAAACTTAACCCAATTCGAAACCTGTTCCTTTTAGACTCTAAAAAATCTGGAAGTTTTACAATCTCAGGGATTCCATCAACCGTACATGATAATTCAAAGTTAACACCTACAAAATGGCTTCATGGTGGAGCAACATTTTGGGACAAAGTTGTTTTTGAAAATTTCAAATTTGATGAATGGTATAGCGGTGTTGGCTACCTTGAAGATATCGACTTTAGTTATACCGTTTCTAGAAAGTATCCACTTGTTTACCTGCCTAGCGCAAACTGCATTGTCAATGATCCACCTATGCCTGAGAGTAAAATGCGAAAGGCCGGGTGTTGGCAAATCGTTGCCACATGGTACTTCGTTTCTAAAAACACAGAGTTTAAGAAATTACTAACAGCTTACTCTTTGTTTGGAGTTTTCTTGTTTAATTCGATGATTGGTGTATTAAAGCCAAAGTCAAAACGGCTTTTATCTGCAGCAGGTAATCTAGATGGCTTTTGGATAATTATTTCAGGAAGAACATATAACCATACTGGGTTTCAAAAATAGTTGGGGAAAATGATATTTAACAAAGATACTAAATTATTGATAGTTGCTGCACATCCAGACGATGAAGTCCTTGGCTGTGGTGCTACAATAGCAAAAGCAATAGATTCAGGCGCAACAGTTGAGGTTCTTTTCTTGGGAGAGGGTGTTTCTGCTCGTTTTGATATCGGCGACTATAACTCGCCCGAGTTTCACTCTCAAACGAAAATCAGAACAGAAGGTGCAAATAAAGCGCTTGCGAGTCTAGGTATAAAGAAATATTCATTCTCTACACGCTTATGTTGTCAGTTCGATAGCTCCCCAATCTTAGTAATTGTAAAAGAGATTGAAGCCTATATTAATTCATTTAAACCGAATATGATCTTCACTCATAATCCTTCTGAAGTTAATATTGATCACAAAATCGCCTACGAAGCAGTTGAAATTGCGTGTCGCCCAACTAGCTCTGTATGCCCAGAAGAGATATACACCTTTGAAATTCCATGCTCTGGCTCATGGACGTTTGAATCCAAGTTTGCACCTAATATTTTTGTGAATGTTGAGAAGTACTGGAAACAAAAAATCGACGCCTGGAATTGCTACCAAGGTGAAGCTCGTCCATTTCCCTTTCCACGTTCTGAACCTGGACTTGAGACTGTTGCTAAATATAGAGGGCTTTCAAGTAACCTCCCGATGGTTGAAGCCTTTAAACTTGTGAGAAAGATTATAAAATGAGCAATTACCCTTACAATGAAAAGACTGTCCTATTAACGGGTGCTGGTGGCCCTGCCCCATCGGGTATGATTAATGTGCTTCGAAGCTATGGTTACAGAATAATTACAGTAGATATGCTTGAGCATTCGCCAGCATTTTTTCTGTCGGATAAATCTTATGTGATCCCGGCAGGTAACTCTCCAAAGTTTCTAGAAAAAATGCAAGAGATCTGTGAACTAGAGTCTGTCGACGCTGTTATAAGTGTCGTAGACGAAGAGCTTACACATGTCTTAGAACTTGAAAAAATGGGAGTAAAGGTAATCCAACCAAGGCTAGAATTTACAAAGCTCTGTTTAGATAAGTATATCTGCATGAATGCTCTGATAGACGCCGGGATAGAGGCTCCGAAAACGTGGCTAGCGAGTGAAGTTCCTGGTGACGCCCCATTCCCACTATTTATTAAGCCAAGAGTTGGTCGCGGCAGTCGCGGCATTGGAAAAGTTAACAACCCAAATGAACTAGAAGTCTTCTTAAATCAAAGCACTTACAAGCCTGAGGAGCTACTATGTCAGCCCTATCTAGAAGGTACAGAGTTTACAGTTAGTGTCGTTGTCTCTAGTGACGGAGATGTTCAAGCCGTTGTACCAAAAGAAATTATTTCTAAAATTGGTATTACTAAAATGGCTCGCACAAAGAAGGATCAGAAAATCACCGACCTATGTAAGAGCATTCAGGATAAATTCCGTGCCAACGGCCCTTTTAATGTGCAACTACGATACGATGGAAAAGGACAACCAGTTCCATTTGAAATTAATCCGAGGTTTAGTACATCCATTACGTTAACAATGGCCGCTGGAGTCGACGAGCTCGGTGGCTTACTCTCCCAAGCCCTCTTTGGAAAAGATAGCTATCAATTTCAAGACTGGAAAGAAGGCGTTGTCATGATCCGTCACACATCAGATCAGTTTATTACTTCTGAAGAGTTCGACAAACAAGAAATCGTTAAAGCATGAAGGCAAAACTAGAGACAATCCTGCGAGATTGCGGCAAAGCTCTGCTGAAACTAAACCTAAACCAACGTTCGCAAGGGCAATGGGAAGGATCTCAGTTCAAAGCAGGTGCTGACAATTTAGCCCATCAATTTCTTAAAAGTGAATTAAGCAAGAAGTTCTCACTGCCTATAGTGAGCGAAGAAGATTCAGATTCATTAAGTAATCAATCAGCGGATTACTTACTTATTGACCCGATTGATGGAACTGCCAGCTATGCCCACGGCTTTAAGGGTTGGGTTAGTCAGATAGCAGTTATATCCAATCAGGTACCCGTAGCAGGAGCTATTCTGGCGCCCGAGACTGGCGAGTTTTACTTTGCGGAACTTGGCAAAGGAGCAACACTTAATAATTGTCCGATCAAAGTTCTTACTGGAAGTCAGCAAAAGATTGATTCTATTATTGATAATTATCCTACGCCTACAGGCATTACCAAAGAACTTGTAGAGCATTTTTCTATTCCGAATTATATCGAATCTGGATCGATTGGCTTAAAGATATGCAAAGTCGCAAGTGGAACAAGCCAGCTTTTCTTTAAAAATATGAATCCAAAAGATTGGGACTTGGCTGCGCCACAAGTTGTAATAAACGAAGCAGGTGGGAGTCTTCTGGATCTGAGTTTACAGCCTTTTAATTATGGTAGAAGTGGAAGGAGTCACGACGGCATAATCGCAAGTTGTGATCCTGCTATTTCGACTCTTGTTTCAAATTGGTATAAAAGTATTAACTCATAATTTTCTGAAAACGTCTTAGCAATTCACTCATCTCGCCTCCTACACTATTGTTTGTCGATGCCCCGAGGCAGTCCGCTAGGGTCTCGTGAATAGGTCGATGATTAAACCCAAGGGTCTTCGCTTTCTCGGAGCAATAGTCTTCCCCTTCGATTGGTAATGCGTAAGGAATCTCACTTCGGCTTATACTATTGTGCTCAAACAGCTCCCAATCAATCGTTCTTCTTTGCAGTTTCTCATCCATCTTTTTACTTTGAATAAATTCAACAATATCCGTCAATGGCTCAGGATGACCCGCAAGATTAAACACTCCAGTTAAGTTCCTCTCGAGCGCACTTGCAAAAAAATTAGTATAATCTCTAACATCTAGCAGTTGTATTTTACGGTTAGGATCGACCAACGTATAGAGCTTTGGACCTGCGAGTGCCTCAATCCAGAACTGAAGCCGCATAGTATGGTCACCTGGCCCAATTAAAACACTGGGGCGTAAAATTAAAACGTTTTCCTGCCCGATTTCCGATGAATATCGTTCTTCACAAGCGACTTTCAGAGGGCCATAAGAAGCTGCTGAAATTTTTTCATCTCTATACTCAGGTTTTTTTAACTCAGCGATTTCAGATATTCGCGGATATGTGGAAGTATATACATACGAACTAGAGACAAAGCAGAGCTTGTGGATTTGATGTCCTAAAGTTTTCAGTACTAAGTCGCATTGGGATGGGACATAGGCACATGTATCGACAAGCCAGTCAAATGACTTTGTTTGTAATTTCTGTAGGTCCTCACGAATATTTCTATCGCCATGAATGACTTCTACTTCAACGGGAAAATTGGCAGGGTGATTTCCACGATGAAAAACTGTGACTTTGTGTCCGTGACTAATTAATTGATCAACCAAATAGCGGCCCTGGAAGCGTGTACCTCCAATAATTAATATGTTCACTTCAAGTTCCCTATTCAGGTTTATTCATTTATCCTTAGTATAATGAACTCCAAGCAAAATGAAAAAAATAAAGAATCTCTACCTAGCCTGCCAACCCTTCTAATTACAGGTGCCTCCGGTTTTCTGGGGCAAGAATTTATTAAAAAATTTCATAAATTTTATAAAGTTATCGGCATCTATAATAGTTCAACCCCAGGCTTTCAATCCGAGAATGTAACATATACAAAGATGGACCTAACCGACCCCTCACAACTAGCCAGTGTCTCTGATTTTAGTTTTGAGTTGATTCTTCATACAGCTGCGCTAACAAATGTCGATAAGTGCGAGAATCAAGTCGAACAGGCGAAACTATTAAATGCAGATACAAGTGGACGCCTCTCTAAAATATCTTATGAAAAAAATGCATATTTCGTTCAAATATCTACTGATCAACTGTACGACGGTAGCAGTACAAACTCTGAAGAATCAGATCCGTGTAGCCCTATTAATGAGTATGGAAAAACAAAACTTTTGGGCGAAGAACTAGTACGTGCCAATAATCCGAACTCATCTATTTTACGTACCAATTTTTATGGTCTAAGCCCTCAGGGGTCATCATTTCTAAATTGGCTCGTAGCTTGTATAGAAAACAATGCGCCTGCTGAGTTTTACAATAATGTTTTCTATACTCCAATTTGTATCTTTGACCTTTGTCGAGTCATAGACATTTTTCTCAAGGCTAGATTTTCCGGCACCTATAACGTCGTTGGTGATGAACGAGTTTCAAAAGCTGACTTCGCTCAAATGGTAGTCAACACTTGGAATCCAGAGTATTCAAACTATACATTACTTCCTTACTCTCAAAAGGCTGGTCGCGCCCTTAGACCTCTAGATATGTCTTTGGATAATCAAAAGTTAAAGCGACTTATCGATATTAAATTGAGCTCAATTTCAGAGTCACTAAAAGAGATTAAAGATCAAAGAATCTAGTTAGTGTCTGATCAGTCATTTCTTCAAAATATTGCGACAGATCAGGATTGCTATTTCGCTGGTTCTTGGCATGATCATAACTTTCTAAATGAGATAATATACTGTCAATATCATCTGCTTCACTTACGCTCCACTTAAGGCATTCCACACCCCAAAGAGGATCATTGGACAGAATTTCAGATAGTCCCTTTACACAAACCACGGGCAAGCCACAACTTACGGCCTCAAAACTAACAGTGCTTCCCCAATAGGCAAGAAGTGAGCTTCTGGCTAAGTCTGAACTTAAGTCTTTGGTTGAGACCTCCCAATTAGTATCTCGGCATAGATCAAACTTTATAAAGTTTTTCATCTGAGATAAATCAAATATGGGGTGAAATCTTACTATTACAGTCCAACCATGGCTTGCAATCGTTTTTCGGTTTTCGTAAAGAAAGTTCAGTACTGGTCGGGCATTCGATGTGCCATCGAGTGCAGCTAAAATTGCTTTCACGCTAGTAGAACTCTTTAATATCTCTCTACTATGAAAGCGGATTCCACACCCAACTTTAATGCGATCACCTGAAATCGGTAAGTTTCGTCTAAGTATCATTGCAGGTGTTTCACCGGTTGTAATAATAAAATCGGGACTCACTAGCTTAGCCTCTGATGCACCAGGAAAATAGTTTAAAGCAGATTCAGAAATCGGAACATGTTGATGAGCGATCACCTTAGCAGTTGAACTACTTCCATTTTTGGCCCAAATTAAAACTTTTTCCCAGTTGGTATTCTCATAAAGCGTATGGATATATTTCGATTGATAGCTGTTGAAGATATTCCTAAACGCTCGATAAAGAATAAGGTTATGGGCGACCCATTTTGAACAAATCTCTAATCTAAAATTATCATCAACAAGTTGCAGAATATTATTATTACTAGACTGTGGTCTTTTGAAGAAGTTTTTAAGCATTATGCCTAACACCCACAACAGATCCTTCGCTTTCAAAAATTGATAAATATTAAAAACGTTATTTACTGTTCTAATTTTCGGTAAACTTTTAAAGTAATGCCCTAGGTGTTCAGTTATAACTATTGCTTGCTTCTCTGATTGGATTTTTTCGGTCAAGGCACCAAGGAACGGGTCGATGAATTGACCATTTTTAAAGCTGTGATCATATGAGTGGGTTTTTACAATCGTATAATATTCGGTGTCTGCTACCGGAATACTTTTCCCGACAAGCAACATCTTCTTGAACAGAGCTAAAAGTAGTAAGCAAACTGAATCCGAAAGCCTAGCCAGCCTTCTTAGAAATGTAGGTTGTTTTCGACTTGTTTCCCCTAAAGCTGGATCAAGTATTAGTTTTTGAAGTTCTAAGGTTGGATCATAAAATCTATTTCTAGCACCAAGAAGAGTGCTCCACCAAAGCAATCGGTCATACTTTAATGAGGCATTATCAAGTATCTCTATATATTTTCTAGAAAACTCAGATAGTTCCATTGTTAATTAGCTCGCGAAGCAAGTGCTGAATGTGTACTGCACCTATGAATTTGCCTTCGCTATCAACAACGGGGGCACATAAAAACATTTTCTCATTCATGATTTTAAGTGACTCTACAACACTCATGCTTTCCAAAAAGACTGTTGGTGATTTATTAGCATATTTTGACGTTGGCTCACTATTGAGTTGCGCCAATGGCTCATTATTCGTTGCCATGATTTTTCGAGCATCGCCGTCCGTAATAATGCCTTGAACTTTCATCGCTGTATTTACAACAAAAACAGCTCCCCAACGGTTAGTATTTAAAACTTTAATAGCATCAAAGAAACAATCTTCCTCATTCACAACTTGGACATCAGGGAAGCGAACAACTACATCTTTTAGCAGCATTTTATTTTGCATCATCTTCTCCAAGTTCAGAACTTAAGCTTATGTTTAATTCATGAATTGCTTTTGCTTGTCTTAGAATCTTTTCGACATACTTAATGTCAATTTGTGTAGCGGGATCGCTTAAAGCATTATCGGGATCATCATGAGTCTCCATAAAGAGTGCTTGTACACCAGAAGCTACAGCAGCCCTCGTTAATGAAGGGATAAACTCCCTCTGTCCACCAGATACTGATCCCTGGCTCGTTGGCAGCTGAATAGAGTGGGTCGAATCATAACAAACAGGAAAGCCGATATCCTGCATGATTGGGAGACATCTGAAGTCATTTACCAACATGTTATAACCGAAAAAAGTTCCTCTATCTGTTAGGATAATTTCATCATTACCGGTACCGTCGATTATTTTACGAACACTATTTCTCATGTTCCACGGGCTCATATACTGACCCTTTTTCAAGTGAATCGGTCTCTTAGTTTTACCGGCCGCCAACAAGATGCTCGTTTGACGACATAGATAAGCAGGAACTTGCACTAAATCTACAACCTCACCGGTAGCAGGAGCCCAAGCTGGATCACTAAAGTCAGAAGTAACTGGGACTTGAAACTGCTCTCTTATTTCTTGAAATATTTTCAAGCCTTCATCAATTCCGACCCCATGAAAGCTCTTTACTGATGATCTACAGTCTTTGTCGTAACAAGATTTAAAAACAAGGGGAATGTCGAGTTTTGTAGTTATTGTTAAAATCTTATCCGCCATTTTAAAAGCGTGATCCCTCGACTCTAAGGCGCACGGCCCAGCAATTAGAACCAGAGGTAGATTTTTTCCAATCTTAACTTTTTTAACTTTGTCATCATTGCCAATTGTTACTATTTTCAAAACTACCTCATCACAATGTTAACGATTCATAATTTTGTTATAAATCGATTGTTGTGTTTTATTATTTTTAATACTGCTTTCCACTAATTTCACATGTTCTAAAAGATCCACTGCCATTGTTTCATTGCCTGAGTAATACGAGTATACATCAGAGTCATTTTCCAAAAATCTGAGCATATCCACAGACTCAGCCCGCTCAAGAGGTCCTTCTTCAGTTTTAGCAAACTGCTCCAGCGCCGATTTTGAAAACAGAATCAAACCTGACTGCTTGTAATAATTTTTAACATCTTCTGCAAACTGACACGGTAGTGGCGAGCGAGTAAAATTGATAATTCTCCCGGTTGCACTAATCGAAACCTTTACAACATTCAAATCCTGTACTTCGGTAATTTTTTCAATTTTATGAATTAAGTTAAGCACCAAGTTTTCATTTTGAATTGCTTTAAAACGACTTATCAGCTGATCAAGCTCGCTCGGTACAAGAAGAGGTTCATCTCCCTGGATCATAAAGAATGCGTCTGCATCTATTGACTCTGCAGCCTCCGCGACCCTCGAACTAGGGCGGGTATGGTCGGCGCGAGTCATGATAACCCTTCCGCCATGCCTTTCAACTTCAGACTTTATCTCTTCGTCACAAGTCGCAATATAAACATCATCGAGCTGCTCAACAAGGAGCGATCTTCGACGTACATGTTCGATCATTGGTAGATCTAAAATTTGTTCGAGTGGCTTATTTGGGAATCTTGTTGACCCTAAGCGACAAGGAATAATACCTACCGTTTTCATGACAAACTTACCCTGCGTAGTGATAATACTTTATACTCACGCTAATCCAGTTTGTCCTTCAAATTGTTTTATTGAGCCCTTACAGCACAGGTAGAATCAACGTGACAAAAGACGAGTTTTACAAGAGAGTCTATGAGCAACAAACTCTGAATCGTGGCCTTCTGACGCATGACGAATTACTCCTTCACTTTGAGCACGCCAGACAGAAGTACTACTCAACGCTACTCCCCTATCTGCCACAAGATCGAAATATATCTGTAGTAGACGTAGGCTGTGGTTACGGAAATTTTCTCTACTTCCTATCAAAAGAAGGCTACCAGCAATATCACGGCATAGATTTCGACTCCAACCAAGTAGAATTAGCAAAAAAACTTGGCCTTAATGCTAACACTGGTGACTGGAAGGAAGTTTGCGAAACCAAACAATTAGGACTTATTACTGCCCTCGACTTCCTCGAACACCTAAGCAAAGAGGAAATGATTCCATTCCTAGAATCATGCTGCAAAGCACTGAACTTCGACGGTAAACTAGTGCTGAGAGTTCCCAATGCTGCAGGCTTCTTCTCTGCAACAGATTATTTTAATGATCTGACCCACGAGTGGGCATTCACTCCTGCTTCAATTGAGGCACTACTTGGACTAAGTGGTTTTAAAGATATCAACTGCTTAAATGACCGGCCAAGACTTTCCGGAATAGCAGGCCGAGCTCAGCAAATTGTACTTCGAATATCCCGACTACTTACGAAGATATGGCTGGCCAGCCTCGGACTTCCAATGCCAAAGACATACACTAAATCGATGTGGGTGATTGCTTCTAAAGCTTAGTAGTTAGTAAAAAAGCTTGGCCTGAATAATGGTAACTAAACCACTTTTCGAACACATATCCAGTTTCAGTACTAAATTCTTTTAGCGCTCGGCGTTCGCCCTGATCGTTGGAGGCATTGTAAGCATTATAGTCATCCATCAAAAGGACCATACCTTGCTGCATTTGCGGCTTCGCTAGCTTTAATGCGACAGCGCAAGATTCATAAAGGTCAGAGTCGATATTTAAAATTGCAATTTTATTTTTAAAAATGCTTGGATCTACATTTTCGAAATAACCCTTAATAAGTTGATAGCCAGCTAAACCATCTGAGAAGCTAGAGCGACATTTCGACTCGACTGAGTCGTAGCTAGAAAGGAATGTTCCTTTGGAGAATGTATGATTATCCTCGTCATTTTCTGGCATTCCCTCGAATGAGTCTAAACCAATAAACTCAGGCCTATAGTCAACGTAAGAAGATGCTACCTTTCGACGCCATTCTTCTTCATGTTTTGTTTGTACGCTAAGCCATGATTTAAACTTTTTGAACTGAGCGTAGGATTCTAAGAAAGAACCGCCATGATAGACACCAAACTCAACATACTCACCACGCAAATGATTTGTGAAAACATGACCCCATGCCTTATGCAGAGCCCCATGCCTGCAGTTCTTGTGAACATCTCCGATTAGTATTCCATGCTCAACAAACATTTCTCTTACATATCTTTTGATCACGACTGCCTCTCTGTAGCAACTTTTTTGCTACGTATAGTAAAGTAATAATTTCGTACATATATAAAAAGACTTAAGACTGAGCCAACAATAAAGACGATATCCATTCTGGCTACAGCATAGACAAACAAAAAAATTGCTCCAACTATTGAGATGGGCCAAAAAATATCTGGAACTACACTAGCCTTGGATTTCTCGCTGTAAATCCATTGAATCAAAAAACGTAGAAAATATATCCCTTGCCCTAGAAATCCAAAAATTGTCCAAAAATCTAATTGCATACAAACTCACTCATTTAGACTAATACTATAGTAACTAATTTTATTAATAACACAACGAATCATCTACCTATTGGTTTTGAATGGATACTAAAGACCTAATCTTTATCATTAAAGACTTATTGCTGCTATTGCTCGTTGTTTTGACCTACGTCTATTTTAAGAAGAAGCATTCAACATCTCTCAATTCGCCAAAATTTATCAATGTAGCTATAGCTACATGGATTGTTATTTTTCTTCTTGAGTATTTTATCGCTGGCAGCTCCTCCTATATTCACTATTATGACGAGGCAGACGGAGCACTCTCTAGGTACTTGTTTCATAATCAATACTATCAAGGCGGTGACTTCCTTCATGGACCGATGGGCGGAATGAATCACCTAGCTCAACAGCTTACTGGTGGACAGTATTACTCGCTAGAGCGCGGACTCTTATCGATACTACCGATTACTCTCGCCATAATCATTCATAAACTCATGCTAATTTCATGCTCCCTTATAGGGATGTATCTTCTAATGAGAAAATCTTTTAATGTTAGTAGGGTTAATGCTTTTTACTTTTCGACTTTTTTTTCTGTTTTTAATCCATATGCTGTTTACTCAACAATTCACCATGGCATAGGGTACGCGATCCTCCCTCTGGCAATATACATTTTCGCAAGCCGTAGCGAGAAAAACCACTACTATCTGGGAACATTTATTATATCGTTGATCATTACAGTATCGAGCGTTCCAACACACTCGATGTTTACAACATGTTTAGCTCTATTACTTTGGGCTTCTTTTCACCCCCCAAAAAATCTAAAAAGATTTGTCGTCGCAATAACCTCGTTTATAATAATTTATCTTTTGAACTGGTATAAAGTATTACTAGCAATGAAAGCTTTAGCACCGTTTACTTCCAGGGTAATTGATGGTGCTGAATCTAAAAGTTTTTCAGAAACACTAAGCGGGACACTCGTTTATGTATGGGGAAAAACAAGCATTAGTATCTTTCAGATGGAATTTAGTCCTTTGGTTATCTTGCTGGCACTAGCAGTGGTGCTCCTTTTAAGAAGTAAACAACGCGGCGTACGCTTATTGCTACTCATCTGTACTATTATTTTTATACCATGTTTTATTTACTACCTTTCGATGTCGATAGATTCATTAAATTTTCTAAACACTGTAAATTTTTATAGACTTGCCTACTTTCTCCCAATTCCAGTCTCTATCGCCTTTGCAAGGTACGCGACATCAAAAAGAGCACTCATTTTCTTATTTCTTGCGTTCGCAATCCTTCAGCATGGAAATAGAAAGTTTGAGGCTGTGCAAGAGCTTTTAATACAGAATCAAAAGAGTTTGAAAAATATACCAAATTTAACAAATCAAACCTGGGCGCCAGCGACTGAGCTCTTCAGAGTCGCAACTGCAAACTTGCCATATAAAAGCGGCTTTCACCCAAACTTTGCTTGGGTTTATGGACTGGACAGCATTGATGGATACTCAAACTTGGTCCCCCATATTCAGAATCTTTATTGGTATTATGGAGTTCATAAAAACACCGGTCCTGCACCAAGCTTCATTGGAGGGAATCACTACCTCTCTTATGGTGAGGTGAATCCCTTTTCGACAATATTGAATGGTAACCCTTCGTCTATAACTATTAAAGAACGAGTCGATTTAAATTTATTAAGGCTGATGAATGTTAAGTATATAATCAGCTCTATTCCTGTTGAAGATCTAGATGGTTTGGTCTCTTCACCTGTCGAAAATCATTCTGCCCCTCAGGGCATAATTGCCAAGCTACAACTGCGCTTGAGTAATATTCGAAAAGCCAAAAACCTCTACATCTACGACATATCAAACGCCATGGAGCGTGCCTACTTCCCAACTCAGTACATAAACATGAAAACGGGTCTATCTTTTGAAGAATCTCTTCGTGTTATGAGTAACGAGTACTGTTCAACATGCCTTTACGCTTCAACATCGCTCAGGACAATAGGCACTGGCGCCGTTACAAAGATAGATAAGGTCCCTAACGGATACGACGTCTATTACGAGAATAATGCTCAAAACATATTAATTTTGAATCAGTTTTATCATCCCCACTGGGAAGCATTTGAAGGGGATAGAGAGTTAAAAATTTCAAAAGTTAATATAGTTCAGTTCGGTGTTTACCCTTCTGAGTCGAGCGGCAAGGTTTCATTCAGGTTTAACACTCTCAAAAAAGCAGCTCTTAAATAAGGTTGAAAAATGAATAAACAAACAACGATTGATTTCATAATCCCGGTTTTTAATGAAGAGGACAGTATTAAAGAACTGTTTGAAAGGATCTCTTCACAAATGAAAGATATTGGGGAAACTAACTTTAAAGTGTTCTTTATTAATGATGGTAGTACAGACCTTTCCTGGAGTCGTATTAAAGACCTTGCAGACATACATCAAGACAACTGCAGGGGAATTAATCTACGTCGCAACATGGGGAAGGCGTTTGCGCTTAATATTGGCTTTACAGAATCAGAAGCCCCAATTGTATTTACGATGGATGCTGATCTCCAAGACGATCCGGCAGAAATACCGAATTTCCTCAAAAAGATAAGGGAGGGCTTTGACCTTGTTAGTGGATGGAAGTCGATTAGGAATGACCCCATTGATAAAACATTACCTTCTAAAGTTTTTAATAAAATGATTACAGTAATGACAGGACTTGAGCTTCATGACTTCAACTGCGGCTTCAAGTGTTACCGTAAAGAAGTTTCGAAATCCCTGGAGCTTTACGGTGAGCTCCATCGATTCACTCCTGTCCTTGCAGACTACTATGGATTTAAAATTGCCGAGATATCCATAAAACATCATGCTCGCAAGCACGGAAAATCAAAGTATGGATTCGAAAGATTTATGCGAGGATTTATTGACCTAATATCAGTTGTCTCATTCACCAAATATTCGGACCGCCCCGCCCACTTGTTTGGCGGAATCGGTATCCTCTCGGGTGTTTTTGGTTTCACTATTCTTGGCTACCTATTCCTCTTAAAAGTTCTAACTGGTGCCATGATTGGAAATAGACCCCTTCTTACGCTTGGAGTCTTATTATCCATTCTTTCAATACAGTTAATTTCGCTTGGAATAATAGCTGAATTGATAACAAGAAGAGCAAGAATTAAAGTTGTCGACCAAACATTTATCAGCGAAGTCACTGGTGAGTAGCATCTCAAATATTTTAGAAGAAGTGTACGGTAGAGTTCTCTCTCAAGTTGATAGAGACCCAAACTCAGTGACCTATGGTTCGTGTGATCGAAACTATTGGATGTACAAGCTTCACGACTTCAGCTCGGGTATCCTGCAACAGACATCATTATTCTTTGCAGAACTTACCCTTATTGAAGACCCTGAAGCCAGGCTAAGCTTTGCAAACAGCTCAAGCAAAACCTACTGGACACAAATAGGTAAAGCTATCAACCGCTTTACCCTACAAAAGATGTCTAAAAATGGAACGGTAGATGAATACTTTCCAGGAGAAAGTTCATACGTTGCATCATCTTTTGTTGGTTACTCATTAATTAAGTCATCATTGATACTTAATGACTGGGATGTCTTAAATTCACCAAAACTGAGAAAGTTATTTGATAGCTTTTGCTCAAAGCAAGAATCCCCCGCTGCAAATCAAGATATGGGGTGCGCTGCTTTTATACACCTCTATGCAAAGATTCATAACTATAAACGAGATACGGCCAATGCTACATGCAACAAACTCGTATCAAGAAACACTAGCTCTGGACAGTTTAGAGAGTATGGGGGCTTTGACTATGGGTATTCGACGGTGTCACTCAACTTCCTTGCTTATTTGCACGAGGACGGCTACGAGGCAGCCAAACCCAAACTAGAGAACCTGTTCGAAACAATTCAAAAACTGACCGACTTTGAATCTAAAGAGTTTGGAGGAGAGATTGGGTCACGAAGCACTTCTTACCTACTCCCATTTGGCATTGCAACAGCATCAAGATTAATGAAAAAGCCTGTTGAATCTAAATGGATCGTCTGGCTACAATCTACAATTCGAAAACTAGATGACAGGTACCTTATACACTACACCGCTCCATCCCTTGCTAGCTTTGAGCGACTCTTAAGTCAGGAAAAACTTAAAATCGGGTCTACTCTCTCAACTTCTTTACACCCAACTAGTGGCACGACTACTTTTGACGATATCTACCGAGTCTTTGGAGCCAACTTCTCATTCACGATAAACATAAAAAAGGGAGGTGTATATCACTTCCGTGGCGACAATAAAGAATTTGCCGATAATGGTTACGTGCTCAAAGAGAGTCCAGGCTCAAACCAAAAATACTATACAAATCTAGTAACCGAGTTTTCCAACCACAAAATAGAAGAAGCTAATGGAGTAATAAGAATTAAATGTGAAAATACATTTTCAAAATTCAAAACGCTCACACCATCACCTCTCAAATTTGTCGTACTGAGAGCGCTAACTCCACTCGGCCCGCTACTTAATATTCTATTTAAAAGAATTCTAATTAAGCGACCAAAAGTACTAAGGGATACTGTTTTTAAGCGGGAAGTACTAATTATACCAGGCAATAGCATCACTATAACGGATAGCTTCTTCAACTTAAAGGATCACTTCATCGTTAAGAAGTCATCCGTGTACACAACTAGAACAGTTCCAAGTAGCAAGTTCTATCACAAACTCGACTCTAATCTTATTGACTGCAACCCCATTAACACAATGGAGCCACAGATCACTACAACCTCTATTAAAAGTTAAACTTTAATTTCTATTTAAAAACTCTATCGAGATCATTCGCAAGGATAATAATTGACAAGGTTTTATTACAAAATAAATTTCTTCAACGTACTTCACGCGATGAACGCAGCTCGAAGACATTGTGTAGTTTTTTACAAGACTGATTTGCCTGACACGCTACTGAAACACACTTCATTTACGCGAATTAAAAACTTTAAAAGTCACACAGAATGGATGGCGGTTATTGAAGAGTTTCACGCTTTTACAAATAAGTTTGGCCATCTTTTGGACTTGGATCGAATCGAACCTCAGCATCAACGTTTTCTTGCAAACAGATTGATTACTGAACTTGAACATATCGATCAGTTTGTTGCACTAATTAAGCAACATTACCCTAGCTCTCCAATAAATATTGAACAGGTAGGTATTTCTCTCAACAGGAATGCTCTTGACCAACTTTTTATTGCCTCCTATCTTAAAAAGACGGGAACTACAATCCGGCTCAGTAGTTTTTACACCCAAACAATGACTGCGCTAGTATTCTTGGGGTACGCACTCAAGTCTTTTGTAAAAATAATTCAATCTACATTTCAAACAAATATATCCTCTGCCACAGATCACATTCTGCTTGATGGTATAAATATTCAGAACATGGAAGCGACTACTAATGCGTTTACAAATCCCCGCTGGCTTATAGAAGAGAATATTTTAAATAATACAGCAAAAGTTTTTATCTTAAGCAGTAAATTTCACAATCGCTCGACGCAAGGGAATATTTATCAACTACTCACCTTCTCTGAAAAGTTAAGCAGCCTAAAGCTTTTAATCAATTCAACCTTTCGATATTTCTTCAATCCATACTCTAACTTCGTTGGCCCTGCACTAAGAGACGGATGTGCAACAGAAATATTGGTTCGAAAGCAAAAGATTTCAGAATATATCACCACTCTATCTAATGCATGGCCTGAAGATATATTCCCTTCGATTCTAAGCCATTACAATATAAAGACTACTGCCTGGCTTTACACAAATGGAGAATTCTATTTCTCTGAGACTCCTAGCTTTAGCGATATCAATATACGCCTATCTTTCCCCAGCTTTGATAAAATTATATATTGGCACGATGAAACGGCAAAACATATACAAGCTCGCCAGATTGCTAGAATCGGAAAGATAGTAAACAAATGCCAACACGTAGGGTCAGTTCCAATGTTTTATGGTGAATTTGGAGCACTAGACCTCTCCCCAATGGAGGCAAGAAAGAAATACTTTGGTTTAACTTCTTATAAAACTATAATTAGTGCTTTCGATATCTCTGTCATGAAGAGTGAGCACCTGATTAATCGTGGTGTTGGCCCTTATATTACTGTGGAGACGGAGACTTTGTTCTATGAAGGTATTTATGACTTATTAAAGTTAAATTCTGAAATAATAGTCATGCTCAAACCAAAGCGCGAAGAACTAAGTATTTTTGAATCACTCCCAATCTTCCAAAGAATACTGGAAGATTTTAAGGAAAGAGTTATACTTGTTAGTCCTCACATAAATCCAATTACAGTCATTCAATCATCTGACATCGTGATATCAACATTAATTACTTCGGCGAGCTTCCTAGGAAAGTACACGAACAGAGCTGCATACTGGTATGATCCATCTTGCCGCGGTTTGTATTTCTCTGAGTTTTTTCCGAAAGATAAAGTTATTCACAGCTTTGAAGAACTCAACAATCAAGTTTTACTGTATAAGAGAAGAGACACATATAAAAAACTAAGCAAGTCTCATATCCAGAAACTTCAAGAAGCATTCAGATTATGAGTTACTGATAAATTTTCCCTACTAACTCCATTGAACGAAGAGATTCTCTCAACGTTGGGAGTTGTGTATTTCCTGCACCACTTTTAATAACTGACACCAACTCTTCCGCTTGCCTTAACAAGCCTGGTTTAAACAGGGTATCGGCTGAACTTAATGCCACATCAATTAGTTGCCTAGATCCTTTTTCTTGGATCTGTAACTTTTCAATCGGTTTTAACTCATAAAACTTTTCATCGGTGGAGATCGTTATTCTCCAAGGGCCAGGCTTATTCCAATTTGCTGTATAAATTCCTACGTCACCACTATCGAAGGTGATTTTTGCACACACGAATGATGGTTTTTCCTTATTCCATTCTATAACAGGTACAACACTGTGGATTTCTCCACGACCAAAAACGTAGAACAAATCTATTAGATGGATCGAGTTGGCGTACATCCAGTTTTGAACAACCAATTCAGGTTGCCCAGCACTTAAAGCAGAAATCTGATCTTCTTGATCTCGAATCTCTATCAATCTTGTCTGTTCACTACTGAGCTTACTTAGAGATGATTCTGCTTCGAGTATCGCCGAATAGTATCTTCGGTTAAAGGCGACATAAATGTCACTTGCTTTATCTTGGCACAAGTCTGAAATTTCTCTTGCTTGAGTGAGGTTATAACCGAGGGGCTTTTCAACCAATATTTTCCAGGGATAACCTTTAATCTTTTCACAAATGTCTTTTGTATGAAGTTCCGGAACGCACACGATTACCAAATCTGACTTTGAACTTGAATAAAGCTCATCAAGTGATGCGCAAAAGCGAGCTTTTGCGCTACTTTCGACTAGAGCTTGCGCGGTTTTTGTGTTCCGACTATAAATGAAAATTTGGTCAACTTCATTTAGGGATGTAAATACCTTTAAATGCTCGCTGGCCATATAGCCTGAGCCAATTATTGATACATTCATCATATCTCCTAAAACATAAATTAATTGTTACAAGAAAAAGTTAAGCCCAAGGGTATACTTTAGCTTCATTGCTTAACTTATCTAAATAAACTCTCTCCCCTGTAACTGACTCATTACAGGCAACAAGAGCTTGGACGGTATGCAAGCCATCATAACAATTGGGAAAATTTTCATCGTTCAATAGCGCTCGAAGCACAGCTTGTGAAGGTCCAATTACAGAAGCTGGGTCAATTGTTTTTTCAATTATTCGTGCAGGCATTCCATATCTAGTAGTAGGGAAAGATATATATTCATTTTCCCTTAGTGTTGCACGAAGGTATCCTCCGAGTTCATCAACATATATTTGACCATTACGGCAACTATAGACAACTTGTACTCCGTGGCCAATATCTCCGCCTATTTCAACTTGAAATCTAATTCCGCTAGCTGATACTGCCCTAATTTGCCCAGAAAAGTCTTCATACTGGGCCCCTCTAGGATTTGGAACCTTTTCCTCATCTCTCCAAAACTGTACATTTGAAATTGTTTCATCGGTCATATAGCGAAACATCTCAAAATAATGAGACCCATTCATTGCTAAGCCAAAATTTGATGCAACCACATTCACAGCTCGCAGTGAGCCAAAACCTTCTGATTTAATCAGATCTTTTACAATTGTATACTGGTCCATGAAGCGCATTTGGTGATTAACTGCATAGCGTGTCTTATTACGTTCGCATGTCTTAATTATTTCACGACATTGCTCAACGGATGATGCCATCGGCTTCTCGCAAAGAACGTATTTAACACCAAGATTAGAGGCTAGGATACTGTATTCAAAATGGCTAGGAGCAGTCGATGCTATTACAACGCCATCAGGTTTTAAAGAGGACAACATCAATCCAACATCTTCAAAGCATTTTTCTCTAGATATTAAATCTTCTTTGATTGCAATGTCGAAAACTTCAACATTTGAGTCAAAAACACCTACGACTTCACAGTCTAATCCCTCAACAACTTCAATATGTCTACGTCCCATTCGTCCGCAGCCAATGATACAAAATCTTAATTTATTAGTCATTCAGCCCAGTCCCTGCAACGTTATGTCTTAGGCGAAATTGCCCGTTAGAATCTTTTCCCCATAAGTGCTCTGATCTAAATTTGTCACATAGCTCGTGAAAGTATTCTGGCTTGATTTCGATATAATCCATGATCTCATTGAAGTATCTATCAGGAAACTCGCCATCAAATTTATTAACAAGTGCTACTGCTTCTTCGCGAGTAATATGATTATTTCTTATCTCTTGTGAAGCGTCATACGTTGCTCTTCCAATTCCAAATTTAACAAATGTTGTATAATAATGAAGATCATCGATTTTATCATCGATACTATTATACTTACTGTATGTACCTTGTGTTCTAAATGGTCTTGCTTTGAAGTTCGTATTCTCGACTGCATAATAGTACACTTCTTGAGGAGTCCATCTTAAATAGTATCCTAAGTAGTGAACCTCAATATTTGTTTTCCCCATTTCTTCTACGGGCAAGGGCAAGAACGAAGAGATGTCGCTCTCTTTTAGTCCGTGTTTCTCTTTTAGTTCTTTTACAGATACGCCACCAAGATAAATTTCATCTAGGTTTTTAAAACTGTAGTAAGATTTATCTCTAAGAGATGTCATATTATCTGCAATCGGGTTGCCGTATTCAGCCTCATTTTCACCATAAAAGATAAGTGGAATGCCAAATTTTGCAGCCAGCTTAGGCCCTAAGTTTTTCTGACCAAGAATAAATGTTTGAAAAGGATGTAGTAGGTTTTCTATTGATAGTCGTGTTAACAGCTTCATCGCCTTACCATTTCTAGTAAAGGTTAAATTATCGAAGCCACTATCAATCCAGTTTTTCCAATTATTGTATCCATACTCTGTATAAAGGATTGGTGGCCAGGTAACAGTCAATGGATTCATTCCATATTTATATTTCAATACATGGGCTTGATATGCGCTGTCTTTCCCGCCACTACCTGGAACAAGACAATCGTATGACCCATCTTTACTACGATGCTTATCCAGTAGTTTTAAAAGTTCTTTCTCTCTTGCATCCCAATCAATGGCATCTTTTTGTTCTGCATTTCGACATGCATCACAAATACCATGCTCATCAATATTTAAAGTGACTTTTTTACTATCGCTTTTATGCTTAAACTCGATAGCTGATGCTGGTCTTTGATTAGACATTACACACTTTTTACAAAAGATAACGTCTTCCGGTAAACCGTATTTAACTTGATATTTTCCCAAAACTCATGCCCCTTTAAATCGTCGAAACCCAGTTTTTCAATATTCTTAATCCCGCACTCGCGCTTTTTTCTGGATGGTATTGAAACGCCCATACATTCTTTTTAGCAACAGCAGAAGTGAACCTGAGTTGGTGGTAATTCGTCCAGGTTAGCTCATCTTCTTTTTCTTTTAAATCAACATAGAAACTATGAACATAGTACATATCCACGCCTGAGCTCAAACCAGATAAGGCTTGATGATCTGGCTTGGTGAAATATGTCTCCTCCCAGCCTACATGTGGGACCTGCATTGTACTATTTTCAGCTTCAGGCTCAATTTTTCTCACTACACCTTTAACAATTCCTAGTCCGGCCGTATGACCAAATTCCTGGCTGGACTCGAGTAAAAGTTGCATTCCCAAGCAAATCCCTAAAAAAGGTTTTCCATTAGCAATGTATTTTTTTATGGGCTCAACTGCATTCAGTTTTTCAAGCGCCCTCATTGCCTCCTTGAAGGCTCCTACTCCAGGTAGAATTAAAGCGTCGAACTGGTCAAACTCATCAGGGTTATTTGTAAACTCAGCCTTAACATCAAGCATCGACAAAGACCTCTGAACACTGAAGAGATTTCCCATTCCGTAGTCGATAATGCCAATAGCTTTCACGAATTCTTCCTTACCGGAACAGCACTTAATGCCAATTCTTCTTTTATTTGATTCACAGTCAACGGATTTATTTTTTTAAATCGAGTATTTTTCTTGATAAAGCTGTCGTTACCTTCAAGGCCGTCTACTCGGGAAGGAACTTTACTATTTTCAATAACATCATAATGTAAAACAGAAGCAATTGCGATTGCAGAAGCACCGCTTTTATAAGCACTGACAGGATCCGATAACCTTCCCACTCCCCCATGAGCTACAACGGGAATTTTCACTAAGTCACATACTTGCTTTAAAAAACTGAAGTCTAACCCTTCACCCGTTCCTTCGCTATCAACAAAAGTCAGAACAATCTCGCCAGCTCCTAAGGCTTCAACTTTTTTTGCCCATCCTAGAACTTCTACTCCAGTTTCCTCTCGTCCATTGTCCACAAACGCAAGATACTGACCAGTTTTCTGTTTAATGCATTCTATGGCTACAACTATCGTTGAAGAACCAAAGACCTCACTAGCTTCTTTTATAAAATCGGGGTTTTTAATTGCTGCTGTATTGATACAAACTTTGTCAGCACCGGCTCTTAGGACTTGACGGATATCCTCTAAAGTTCGCAACCCTCCGCCTACAGTCAGAGGGATAAAAACTTCTTTTGCCGCATTTCGAACTAAATCACTTAGACTATTTCGTTCATATAGACTTGCAACGACATCCATA
>TARA_R110000868_G_scaffold61524_6_pt1 | contig 23286 bp, 23 predicted proteins | sample TARA_R110000868 | Tara Oceans TARA_R110000868 (sample SAMEA4397489) | marine metagenome | biome: Polar Biome; feature: [SRF] surface water layer (ENVO:00010504); material: water (ENVO:00002006), including particulate matter (ENVO:01000060) such as... | depth 5 m | reverse complement strand
AGTTCTTCTTGAGCCAATCATGAAAGTTGAAGTAACAACTCCTGATGAGTATCAAGGTCCAGTTATTGGTGACCTTTCTTCTCGTCGTGGCGCTATCCAAGGTTCAGAAACTGAGCCAGGTGGTGAAATCGTGATCGTAGCAGAAGTTCCACTTTCTGAAATGTTCGGCTATTCAAATGACCTTCGCTCAATGTCTGCTGGTAAGGCGACTTACACAATGGAATTTGCGAAGTATGCGGATTGTCCTTCGAATATTCAGGAGTCGGTGATTACCGCCCGTAAAGAAAAACTCGCTTCAGACGATTAATTTTTTCGATTTAAGGCCGTCTACGTTGTCGCCTTAACTTCTCAGCCTTGCGGCGTACATGGCGTACGCCTCAGGCATCGAAGGTAAGGCTCCTAGTATCCGGCCTCAACTTGAAAAAATTATTAATCTATAAAGAAAGAATGATGGCCCTGCGAAAGCGGGGCTTTTTTATAAAACGGGGCTATTTAAATGAAGAAGCAACACCTTTACCTTATTTTAACTCTAGTAGGGTTGGTTTTACTTTTTTTAGGCTTTAATGAGTCTAACTCTACGGCCAATCAAATCGCGAGAGGAGTCACTGGCTCTTTTTCGGATAAGGTTTTGGTTTTATATATTTCTGGTTTCGTTTGTTTTGTTATTGGAGGACTGGGGCTAAAGAAAAAAATATAAAAAAGTTCCAACACACTTGGCCGGGTGAACTTGCGTTGTTCGAATTTGAAAAAGAAGGTTATTACTTTTTAGCAATTCTTGAGCAGACCTAAATCCTGAAGTACAGAGCCGGTTGGAGGTGACTATGCCAAGAAAACCAATCGTGCGTTCAAATGAAAACTACTATCACATTACGGCCCGATCAAATAATCGAGAATTCTTTTATCTTCCGATCTTAAATGTATGGGATCTTATGACCCGCAAGCTAGAAGACTTGCAACGCAAGTTTAATATCAAAATTGCGGCATTTGTTCTTATGAATAATCACTTTCATCTTCTCGTCTTATCACCAGATGAAGACATAGATAGAGTTATGTATTTCTTTATGAAAGATGTGACGATTGATATTCAAAAGGCGAGTGGAAGAATTAACAAGATATTTGGTGGAAGATACAAGGGCTGTATTATTGAGAACTATCGATACTTGATTAATGTGCTGAAATATGTTTACCGTAATCCTGTAGAGGCTAAGCTGTGTGAGAAGGCGGAAGATTACCCATACAGTACGCTTTTTACCTCATCGAAAAGCATGTTAACTCCGATAAGAGTGCAAAACATAATACCAGATCATGCCTTTGATGAGTATGAACGTTTAATTTTTTTAACTTGGGTGAATCAAGGTTTTGAAAAGACAGAGTCAGAGAGTATCTCAGTAGGATTAAGTCGAAGTGTTTTTGCCTACATGAAAGATCGGAACACGAATAAAGAAGTGGAGCCAATCGTACGGCATGAGAAAAAGAAAACCCAAGCTCAGCTTTGGAATGATATCATTGAATAATGTAACAGGCTGCTCCCGGCCATGTGTGCTGGAACCTATCTGGGAACCTATCTGGGAACCTATCTGGATACAGGGAAGACTTATAGCGGCGTCATTAGATGGGATTCTGACTATGGCTCTTATATTTATGTTAACAATTTTTCATGCTATGGCTCAGTACTCGGTAGCCCTTTTGCATTATAAGGATATGATATGATTAAGTTGAAATATATATTGATAGGCTGCGGGCTTTTTAGTCTATGCACACTTTTACAAAGTCAAGAGCTAGAGTCTGACCAATCGAATAGAGAAAGAATTGAAGAAGAGATTGAACAGAAAAAGATGGAAGTCCTAATCGAGTTAGAATTTAGAAAGAATAGTGGGATTATTAGGAAATAATAAGACTTTGTTAAAGGTGGGGGCCGTGAAATTCTTAATTATATTATTGTCGACATCATTATTAGTGCAAGCAAATGCTGCAGAAAAAGAGGCGACCGCCTTTAAGTTCTTTTCAGTAGGAGGTTATGACTTTAAAGAACAATCCTATTACGCCGGAATAAACTCTTCCGATATTTGTAAGGATAAAAAACCAACAGAAAAATTCACTACAGTTTATAGCGATGGCACTACCGGAGAAGCAGAATTTCTTCCCTTTAGAAAAACTGAAGTTTATGACGATGGAACTTGTGGAGTAAGGTTTAAGCTTGATCAGAGCAAAGCTGCTCGACCTGTGTTTATAGTCGTTGATGCCGTTGTGGAAAGTGCCCAAATTACTCCGTGGGAGAAGATTGAAGCAAAGGACGTTGAATTAGAAAGAATTATGGGAAAAAGACGCGCAAAACACTTAAGCGAGTTGGTATGTGATTTTAGTCACTGGAAAGTAAAAAATAAAAGAGTTTGTGAGGGGGACTGTAGTGTTTATCTAGAATCAAGTAGTACTTTTCTAGACGATTGTCTTCTTGGAAAATATAAGGATTATCTTTCTGTACATTGTTATAGTAAGTATGGAAAAGAATCCATTAATTATACATATAAGAATGATCAATTAGTTGGTTGCGGCAGCACTCTTTTTAAGGCGCTTCCTTTTGAGTATGGCCGCTGGGGGGAGATAAAGATTGCTGGGAAGCAGTATGATGTATATTTTAACTCAAATGATATAGAGCATGAATATATTCATTTTTTAGAACCCGGTGATAATAAAATTTTTGGTATTTCTTTGAATGCTTACAAAGGTTTAAGTCTAGCTTCTGTAAACCGTAAGTGGCGAGAGCACTTTGAATCTCTTAATAAAAGTAAATAGGTCCAAGTAGGCTCCTTCAGACCTGACCGCAAGCACTCTTTAGGGTCATCTAGTAACTACATATTATTAACTTTAGTATTCCCTTATAGTTGAAGCTTTGATATTAGCTTACCTAACTAAACTATCTTTGGTGGGTGGGGTATCAATTGATCGAAACATCGCAATTACAGACACTTGTAGCCGTAGCCAGGGCCAAAAGCTTTTCAAAAGCGGCGGCAGACTTGAGCGTCACCCAGTCGGCCATCTCGCAAAGTATTAAGAATCTTGAAAATAAGATTGAAGTGAAACTGTTTAAGCGCTCGGGTAAGCAAGTTGTGCTGACGCCAGAAGGGGAGAAGCTGCATAAACTTGCGCAAAACTATTTGGGTGAACTGCGCGATACTCTCGATGAGATTAATCACGAAAAAAATGAAATGTCGGGCAAGGTGCGAATTGGAACCCTGACAGGCATTGGAAAATCGTGGTTGGCTCCCGAACTCTTGGAGCTTGCTAAAGAATTTCCTGAACTGGTTGTTTCGGTTGCTCTTGGTTTTCAAGAAGACCTGGTTAAGGACTTTGAGGCCATGCGCCTAGATATGCTGATTCTTCCGGAAGATGAAGTTCCTAGTGTTGGAGAGAAAGTTTTTCTGTCTGAAGAGCGATCAGTTTTAGTGCTTCCTAACACCAAAGACTTTTCAAATATTACAGACAAGACAACACTTGATGAGTTGGCAGCATATCCGACTATCTTATTTGAGCAAGAGGACACATTATTTTTAAAATGGTGTCGCGAGCGCTTTGGCACAACACCAAAGAAAATTAACACGCGCTTTATCGTTAATTCTCATGGCAACATGCTTCACGCTGTGATGGACGGTCTAGGTATTGCGGTTGTTCCCAATCACGTCTTTAATCGCTCTCGCTATAAAGACAAACTAAGAACGTTGGGTAAAAAGGCCGAAATCGCCAATGGTAAGTTCTATATTGTGTATCACAAGGACGCCAACAACCTAACCCGCATCCAGGCAACTTTGCAGCGGCTGACGAAAGTTAAAAATCCATTTACTATAGAAGCATGAGTAAAAACCAATCTTTTTCGAGCGTTGTTCCAGACGAAGTCCAAGCGATTGTTCTTCAGCTTGTTCAAAATGACATTATTCCTGTGGCCGTCGGTGGGGTGGCACGGGATTTTCTTTTTGGGAAAGGAAGTTTTCTCGACTGGGACTTTGAGATTCGCTGCAAAGACGGCAGTGATTTTGATTTGCCTAAGAAACTCAAATCAATATTTTCTGAACAGATCCAAGATTTAGGCTTTGGTGTTTTAAGACTTAAGACACCAACTATGCAACTAGAGTTCTCTCTTCCACGAAAAGAAGAGTTCCCTTTAGAACTTCATCACCTCAATAAGAAACCGCTTGGCCACAAAGACGTCGAGATTATTTTAGATTCTTCCATGAGCTTTGAAGAGTCTTTCAAGCGACGGGATTTAACTATCAATGCCATTGGCTTTAAGTTTGAAAACGATGCCTGGACGATGCTTGATCCCTATCAAGGCGCTGCTGATATCGATAACAAGATCGCTAGGCCAGTAAGTCTAGACTTCGCCTTTGATCCGGTTCGCTACCTGCGCGCTATTCGCTTTAAGATTTTATTTAACCTCGAGTTTTCTAAAGAGATGATTGAGGCGTTTGCAGCTTCTAACTTATCGGTCGCCTCCGATCACTACCTGCTTTATGAATCAACCAAGGCCGGCTTCTTTCCTTTTATGAGGCAGTTTTTTGATTTAGTTGAACAGCATAAAACGAAGATTCCCGAAGAATGGGAAGAGCTTAAGTTTTTACAATACAACGAAATGCCGGCTTTGTTTTGTCCGCCCGATCAATTACTCCTTCAGGCCACTTGGCAGGGTCCTTGGACATTGTCCGATCTTGGTAAACTTGAAAGGTTTTTGAAATTGCGCCGCGGTCGCGCCAAGCACTTCGTCACCGGCAAAAATTTTGTCAGTGATTTTAGTGAAATCGATTGGAGTGACAAGCTTTCCAAGTGGAAGCAAACAGCTTGGATTGATCTGGTTCAAGACGAACTATTTTTAAAATGTATCGAAGGGCATAAGCATTTTGATAGCTGGAGTGAGGCGGAAGAGCAATTGCTAGTAGAGCTGTATCAAAAAGAATTAGCTTCATTCTTAGCCTGGAGATCAATCTTTTCCCGTGCGCTTAAAGGGGCTGAGGCCTTTTCTAAAAATCAAAAAGCTGATGAAGTCCTGCCTGCTCAGCGAAGTATTTATAAAGTTTATTGCCATCTGAAGGCCGACTAAAAAAATCCACCTATCCCTAAAAAGCGGAAAAGAATTCCTAAATAAATCGTGATTGTATGCTGTGCGTATTTTGGCTTAAAATAAGTTAATAGTGACTTAGGTCAGGAGTTCATATGGACATCCATACAATCATCGCCGGTCATCAACCGAAACCGGGCGAACAAAAAGATTCAAATCAAGCAGCGACTCATAAGTCGAAGCCTGCTAGCGCCACATTCTCAGATATTCCAGATATTTTCTTTGATGAAATTCTTATCAATACTAAATTATCGCGAATTGATATCAACGTTTTAATGTTTCTCTATCGCCGAATCTGGTGCAAACCAAATTTGTATCAGGTGTATGGGATTTCTCCTATGCTCTCGATTGTTGATACTGCTAAGGCGCTTAAAATTAGCGTTGATGAGCTCTATCAAGCCTTTAAACATCTAGAGGGCTTTGGCTATCTAGGTACAATTCGTTCTGGTCAGTACTTTGTCAGAAAGTATATCTCTCGTGAAAATGACGAGAAATTCGGCCATAGCTACGATGACTTCGAGATCTAATTGAAATTACGACTCTATTTTAGTGATATAATACCTAAAAGGAGAGTTTGTGGCGGCTAAGAAGGCCATTTACTATATCGGCTCAGATATCGGTTACTGGGACGTTATTCAAAAACGCATGCAGCAAAATTATGCTGTACTTGATTTCGCGTACTTTCATGAACAAGTATCTGCTGAAAAAAAATACTCTGATGTCTTTTTAGATTTGGTAGCAGTTATTCCCTCTATTATCTATCTTGATTTTTCAGTCAATCTTAAAGAACAAATTCAATTAGCGCGAATGATTAAGCGTGAAAACTCCATTAGTGAGATTCCACTGATCGGGCTCGTCGATAAAAAGAGTGAAGTGAGAAACTGTCTTGCTGCCGGTGCTGATGTGGTTCACGTTAAATGTGGTGAGTATCACGATGTTATCTATGATGCTGTTTTGCTTATGGATGATAAAGTGGCAAAGCCTCCTGTGTTCGCTCGTGGAAAGCTGGCCAAAGAAATCTCTATCAGTGATGACTTTCGGATTGGTTATATTACTGACAAGGGAATTCATGCTGAGGGGAATCTCTATTTAGAAGAGGGTCAAGAAATTGTGGTTGAAAGTGCAATTCCTACTTCAATTGTTCCCTCTAAAAGATTTAAAGTCTCTAAAGTTGATCAGATCAATCTCTACTATGATTCGCGATACTCCTATGATTTAGATTTCAAGTTTGTTGATCAGGTAGAGATTGATGTTAGTGATATAGAGCTCATGATCCAATCCGCTGAAACTGATGAGGAAAAAAAGAAACTAGAGAAAAAGCTCATCCAAGAAAAAGCTTTTAAAGAGCGTGAGGCGCAAGATCTTTTGGTTCACGTTAAAAAGAAAGTGAAAGATTGGGTCAGGAAAAACACTTTAGACTCTGTTCCTAAGTCGACAAAGCTTATGATCGTGGATCGCTCGCTTGCGATTCTTTCACAGATTGATCGCCCTCTTGATTCTTACCCGTTTGCTTTAAGGATGCAGACCTATTTGAATAAAGACGTGCCAGAAATAAGAAAAATTAGACCTTCCATTATTGCTTTTCAATATTTGACCATAGATACGCTTGCACTTCCTCCAGAGGAGCTTGAAGAGCATCAAGAACGTATTCAACAAGAGCGTGAGCAGTCTGAAAATCAACTACAAATGATTTTTGATTATTTGAAATCTTGTAGTGGCTATCATCCACTTGTTATTATTTATAACTTTCCTGAAAAAGATTCTAAAGAAGTACAGGCTCAATATCAGTACCCCTTAACGATTGTGAAAGGGGGGTTGATGGCCATTGATTCATTGGTTCAAATCGGTGAAACCTACGAGAAAAATGAAAAGATTCGTTCTGATAAAAAATTACAGGATCAGATTAAAGCCCTAAAAGCTAAAGATCCTGTAAAATATAGGGCCCTCACTCCGGCATCGTTTGAGCAACCACGGTTTTATATTAGTAAATCTCACGACCTGTCTTACGTTTCAACTCAGTATAAAGTAACTATGGTCTCACTTACGGAAAGTGAAGTTGAAATCAGTTGTGATGAGCGATTAGAACTTAAGACTTATCGTCTCGATTTCCCTATTTCTATGTCAGTTCGTTTGATTGCTCAGCCAGATGGTAAGCCTTGTAAAGACGGCGAAGGTGGACACAAGCTCTACCGAGGTCTTATTCATTCTGTCGGGGAAGAAGACAAAAAAGAGATTAGACGCTATATCAATGAAGTTTTCTTTAGCCCTTTAAAAGAGAAGCGTGAGCAAGAAGCAGCTGCCTTTAAAGAGCTTAATGAGAAGAAAAAGCTCGAAAAAGAAGCACTAGATAGCCCTGTAAAAGAAGATTCTAGCGAAGAAGAGTAGAACCTTTACTGACATTTTGCTCAGCTTGATCTACAAATTCATCATGAAAACAATCCCTGTACCCGATGTTTTGACGCAAACCAAAAAAAGCGTGGCCGAGCATCCACTTTTTTCTAAGATCACTGGTCCTGAACAACTTAAGATCTTTATGGATAGCCACGTCTACGCTGTTTGGGATTTTATGAGCCTACTCAAGTCTTTACAGCGAAGTATTACCTGCGTTGAGTTGCCGTGGCGACCATCACCATATTCCAAGTCTTCTGTGCGCTTTATCAACGAGATCGTCGTGGGGGAAGAGAGTGATCTTGGAAGCGATGAGCGGCCAATTGATCATTTTTCTATGTATCTTGAGGCCATGCAAGAAGTTGGCGCAAGTACCAGTAGGATAAATGAATTCTTGGCCACTCTTGATTACTCGCTCTTGCCTGAAAATATAGCTCCCTTTGTTAGCTATAATATAGACTTGGCCATAAATGCACCTGTGCACAAAGTGGCCGGAGCTTTTTTCTTTGGCCGCGAAGATTTAATACCCACCATGTTCGAACAAATTCTCTCAGAACTTGGCTCGCAAAATATTGATTGTCCCAAGCTTAAACACTACCTGGCCCGCCATATTGAACTCGATGGCGATGAGCATGGTCCTCTTGCCATGGCCCTACTTCATGAACTCACAGGTGGTGATGAAGTCTTATTAAATGAAGCTTTTGCTACAGGCTTAGAAAGTCTTAAGCTTCGCCATCAATTATGGTCAAGCGTCGAAGCCCAAATCGATCGTGCCTGAAAATTCATTATTTCTTTCGGCCCTTCTATCGGGCACTGTACTCCCTGGTTCTTCTGAAGCTGTCCTTTTGTATTGGCTATCAAAAGGCGAGCCAATGTGGCAGTTGGTTTTGATCGCTACAATTGGCAATTCTCTGGGAGGACTTACGGCTTATTATCTAGGCGTCTTGGGTGAAGTCGGCAAGATTGAAAAGTATGTTGGACTCAAGAAAGAGAAAATGGCGTTCTATAAAGAACGAGTAAACCGCTTTGGTAGTCTTTGTGCCTTCTTTGGTTTTTTGCCCTTCGTAGGAGATTTTCTTATCGTAGCATTAGGGTTATGCCGCGTGAGTGTATTAAAGGTCATCCCACTGATGATGCTCGGTAAGTTGCTTCGTTATCTATGTGTTGCTGCCTTTTTACCTGAAGTAGAGCAGCTTACTCGGTCAATCTTTGACTTTCTGACATAGGCCAATCTTTTTATTTTTGCGGTTACACTACTTAAGAACACAATTTTGAATCTCAGTTCACGGAGGAACTTATGATAAGAATATCACTAGCGCTGGCTGCGCTATTATCTTTTTCTGTCCAGGCTCAAAGCCTTGATGGTTTCAACAAACGTTTTAAATTAGTGAAGGATCTTGAGGGTAAACTTGTTACCGTTCATGATAATTCACTTAGCTTCAAGTTCAGTCTGAAGCCTTATTTGAAGTTTATTAAAAGTCATCTTCTTAGTGAGCAGGCAAGACTTCAATCAAAAGGAATCGAAGCTTATCAGGCCGAACTTGATCAGCTTTTTGAAGGTGAACTTTGGGAGCGCGGCGATCAAAATAGTACAACTCGCCTTATTCTTACAGATTCAATGAAAGCTCTTTCTACAGTTGATGTTGATGGTGTCTTTAAGGACGAAGCTTTTAAGGAAGTGATGAAAGCATTTGAAGGGCGTATTCAAGATGCCATGCGCTTTCTTGACCCAACAGTTGTTGCTCGTGTTGATGATCCAAAATTCTTTTGGAAGAAAAATGCAACTCATCAGGCACTAGTTTTTGCTCTTGATTTTGCCAGAAAGCGTCTCTCTTCTGTGCCGATGCTCAACACGGCTTTATTCGTGCTTAAAGAGTCAGAGCGTTTGATTCGCGCCAGCAGAACCTATCACCAGAATATGCTTCTTTATTATGTTGAAGAGTTTAAAGCGGTTGATCTAGGCATGACCCACGAAGAAGCTAACATGGTCTTTTCTTCAATTCATGAAGCACGTATCCCTTGGTACGCCATTTGGGAAAGCAATGCTGCTGCTGCCGATTGGGGCAAGTATGGCGTGAATAAGTTCTACGCTTCTGTAAGAGCCGCTAATTCTCGTCTAGACAAGTACGAGAGCAAGTATGATAAGATTGGTGATCGCGTAAATTACGCCTTCCAGTACGCAAGCTATAAAGGTGATGTGGTTGTTTTAAATAAGTTTAACGGCACTCATACATTTGATGGAAAACCAGCGATTTCCTTAAACCTTGATAGTCCACGTAAAGTCATGCGCCAAAGAGTCGTTCTTCAGTTGGCCAACCTAGGGCTTTCTTTTGTACCACTACCTTCTTTTATCAAAGATCTTGCTCATAATTTTGTGAAGTCTTTTTACGAGCAACAGTCTTTAACTGAAGGTGCCATGTACGCAACTTTTGAATCTGAGGGTGACCCTCGCGCCGCTAAGGCCATGGCCCAGCAAGCGCTTAATCCGTTTGATTCAGTTTTTAACTAGCCGAAAATTTTGATTTTAAAGATGTGATAGCGATGAGGGCGATTTGTACGAGGAAGAAAGTTCCAAGGAAGATCGCCCCTCCTTCACTAAATCCGTAAGAGTGAAGTCCGCTGGCCAAAATATAGTTCACACCAAACCAAGCCATCATGACACTCATAAATGCAGCGGCAACCAATGTGGCAAAACGTCTTGGTGGAATCCAAGCTGTGTAGCGACCGTGTAAGATTGCCATATACAGACAAAGAACAATTAAAGACCAAGTCTCTTTTGGATCCCAGCCCCAAAATCTTCCCCACGAATAATCGGCCCACACACCACCAAGAATCACGCCGGCGGCGAGAAGAACTGTGCCCCATTTCATACAAGTATAGGTGAGATCAGCAAAGTATCTCTCGTCTTCTGCCGAGATACCGCCGCCAAAGCTGCGTTTAATTAAAACGGTATTGGCCAGTACCCAAGACATGGCCAGGGCACCGTAGGAGATAATGATTGTTGTGACATGAGTTGAAAGCCAAAAATTATCGCGAAGAACAGGAACCAAAGGACTAATTCTCTCTGACAACATACCTGTGGCAAAATTCATCATCATCATGGTCATAACGTTATAGGCAAGACCTACGTAGACGAACGCCTTCTCTTTTCTAAAGTGACCAATGGCCAGCCCCAAAACCAAAGCGCCCCAGCCAGAAAAAAGCACAGTCTCATACATATTTGTGACGGGGCCTCGACCTGAGATAATCACGCGCAGAGTGATAAGCGCGGTTTGAACTAAAATCGCACTGCCAGCAAAAAAGAGCGCCACTTTAAAGCGCTTAAATAAAACCAGAGCGGCCAATCCTAAAAGGGATAAGAGCATGGCCCAGCCGGGAAGATGTGCTTTGGCGTAGTGGTATTCCAGCACGAACATATCATCCACTTTCGTTTCGTAAAACTTAGACGCTTCATTCATGACGGTGATAAATGGCTGGTCTGAGCCTTCCGACTTTGCCTTGGCAACTTTAGTTTCGGTTAAAAAAGCAACCAGCGGAAACCAGCTGGCGCCATCGGCGGCCGGTTCAGGAAAGGTCCAGTTATTACCAGAGGCGATATCGTTATAAAGTGCTACCTGACCGAGCAAGGTATTGAGTGCTTTTTTGTAAGAGCTATCCTCTTCAGCTTGTCTCCATTCAAGACGAAGCTCTCCCATTTGATCGACAAGCTGGGCAAGCTCATAGGTATGTTCAGACTCTTCCATACCCAAAAACTTCTTAAGATCGACGTGTTCAACTTTTGTTGTCGCTTTTAGAGAGTTGGTTAGTCCCATTCCCTGCAAAGAGAGCAGGCAATAAGCCGTGACTGCGTCGTAGTCACCAATCTTTCTCTCACCTGTGACGTATTTAATCGTCTCACCGGCATGGACGTACAGAGGCTTGACTCGACCACCTTGTTGCACAGGCAGACGACCGAGCTCACTTGAGCAAAAATAGGGCTCATTGGCTTGGGCCGAGAGCGAAATTATAAAAGAGAGAAGTAATAACTTAAGCATTTGCATGAGTTGTCTCCGAAGCACTTGGCCCGTCTTTTGTGGCAATAAGATTGGCGCGATTTTGCCAGCGCTTGCGATTAAGCATGTAGTGCCAGATGGCGCCTAAAACTAAAAATAATGAACCCAGATACTTGAGCGGACGCCCTTGATCGACGTTGGCACTCAAAGTTGAACTATAATTGCCTTGTTGGTCTTGGGCATAACTGGCTTGATAGAAAGTGAAACCCTGAAATTTAAGAGGATTATTCATAAAGACGTGGTGGTCGGTTGGGCCATCAGAGGTGAAAAGACGAATAAAGCTCTCATAGCTGGCCGGATTATTGGTGCCGGGGTCTTTATCCATTTTAAAATTGGTCAAAACAAACTCGAATGGGAGAGTCAGAGCTTCCTTTGTTAGATAGAACTCAGCTTTTTTGCCATCGACCAAAAGGGCCAAGCCTTTTTCATTGGTCAGCCAGTATTCCTGCCCGCGCACACTCATTAGTAGTGCTCGAGTTCCGCCTTTAATAATCTCACCATTTTTTTGAATAGGAATAATAGGGTTAGGAATAAAACCTGGAACTTTTTCATCGTGATGCTGCAACAACGTCAGTTCAAATCCCATCCACGGCAAAGTAACGGCCTGGTCAAAATCAAGAGGTCCGCCCCCCCAAAGCTTTTCATCTTTGTCGTAATAGGCGTGATATTTTCCGAAAACAAAAAGAGTTGGCTTACTGGTAAAGAGTTTCTTGCTAAAAATTCGATAAGCTGAATCGCTGACCACTTTCATATCGCGATCAAGCGGCCAGGGAGAGAGCTCAGGGAAAAAAGTAAGGATTCGATCAGACGTCTCGTCTTTAAAAGCTAAGAAGCGATTGCCAGAGCTCGTGGTCTGAACAGAAATTTTCTTTTCTTCAGGCACAAAACATTCTGACGCCGTGGGATTCCAAATAATGACTTCAGAGGCATTATTTTTGATAAAACATGGACCGATGGGAGCTGGAAGGTAATTGATTGATAAAGGGCCAAGACTCAACGTTGACTTAGCCTCATCAGCTTCTGGGTGAATGGAGAGGAACATTTTCTCGCTAACCATATCATTGGCGATTTTGTATTCACTGGTATGTCTTGGTGCACTCTTTGGATAAGCTCGCTTTTCCGATTGCCAAGTAAAGACCTTCTCGGAATAGGGATAGTATTTAGTAAATTTAAACTCGCCCCAACTTTGATTGAGCTCTGTTTCAAAGGCTGCGCTTGGGAGGTTTAATGTGAAAATTTTCTCTTCGCCGGGAATTTCGATGCGAAGCACGTCATTGGATAGCATGATCTGTCTTGCTGGAGTATTGGGAGGCAAAACGATATTGCCATCAACGCCGGCCAAATAGGTAATGGCCGAACCGGCCCCAACCATAATCAATCCGGTGTGAATGACATAAAAGCCGTAGAGGCGCTTTTTAGGAGGAAGACGTTGATAGGTTGCGAATAAAATGGAGAGGAACATGCAAAACTGCAATAGCATAAAAGGCCAAGTCTTATAGACTGTTCTGGCCGCGAATTCCGTGCCGTAATAACTCTCAACAAATGTGCCTACAGTCATGGCGACACAAAATAATGAAATGATGATGACAGCAAACTTTAGGCTACCGATGGTTTTTTCAAATTTGTTATAAAAAGCGTGAAGTTGATCTAGCATTTTTAATATGGCAACTGCCCGAGTTTACAAGATTTTTAGAGTCTAAAAACTAGCACGCTGGTCAGATAGGGGCAAAGTTTATTGTGTCAAAAAGGTGTAGGCCCAAACCAGAGCATACAGCACGATTTGATGCCCCATATAGATGCCTAATGAATGTTTACCAGGCCAAATTAAAAGCTGCCACACTCGTCCCGTAGGAAATGGTAGCTTATGCCAATTTTTCGAATGCAAGTAGATTCCCAGTAACACCCAGGCTAGCCATGGCAGTGGTGGAATATAGTCCATTGAGGAATGCTCTAATTGAAGCCAAGGCCATTGTAAGCCCAAAAGCTCGCCAACAAGGATCAAAACACAAACAATAATCGCCAGTCTTGGTCTCCCTAAAAAGGGCAGGCAAAGAAGAGAGTTAATGGCGATATTGTGGAGGGTTCCAAAGTAGACCCAGCCCTTTGGAAAGGCAAAATACGTGGCGATACTGACGCCCAGGGCGCAGACCGCAATTTTAATCCACCTTTTGGTAAATGAGCGCCATCTTGGGTCGGGGTAGTGAGCTTGTCTGAGGGAAAAGCCCACGGATAGCAGAAAGAGAAAAACAATGACACAGGGAAACCACAGCCAAAATAAGTCGTGTTGAAAGTCGATATCGACATGGCCAAATAAATTAAGATCATAGCTAAAATGAAAAATAACCATCAGATAAATAGCGAATGATCTAAGGGCATCGAGCCAGGGGTAACGAGTCTTAGTCACGATTCCACCATTTTGTGAGAGTAGTCTCGCTATAAAGCGCAATCGGCGCTGAACAAGACAGTGCTACTCGTTCACCACCGCACTCATTAGAGAGTAATCGATCATCGAGCACGGCGACTTTGGACTTATTCAAACACCAACGCCAATCACCCGTGAGCTCAATCTCAGTCTCGGCATAGGTCAAGATACTGACAACGGATGGGTCAAGTTGTCCTGACCATTCACCTTGGCTGAGTAGGAGCCAATGACCGTCCAACCTAATTTGCATCCCTCTATTGAGGCTTAAAAAGCGTGAGAAGCAGCCTTGAGCGATCATATGGTGATCGAGGCGCCCACCACTAAAACCTAGTGCGCGAATGCTCTGAGAGCTATTTGAAGACTTATCGATAAATTGTAGGGCCAAGCTTAAATCACTGAGGTTTTTATCTTTCGGATGAAGCTGAGTCATCAGTTCGGGTGAACTAGAATCGCCATCACCAATGGCGACAAAATGAGCTTGATGGGACTTTGGAAGCTGGTCTTTGACGAAGACGCCGGCATCAACAGCAATATGTTGAAGCGGACCTTCGTGCTTGGCCAATTCGAGTAAAGCTTGTGGTAGCAGGGGAGCAAATTGAGGTCCCCAAAGCCAGATTTGTGTTTGCATGATTTATCATACGAATTCCAGCTAGGATGGGTCAAATAACAATAAATTGTGCTAGAGTCCGTCGATGGTAAATTCAAAACGATTAAATATATTCGCCTCTCGGGCTAAATTTTTATTGAGTAAGCAGACCGCGGATCAGGTTTGGTATCCGTTTGTGCTCCCGCTTGCTGGAGTCGATCTAGATTGTAGGTACTCTTGGAGCTCATTACCTGATTCAACAGCTGATAGACTCATGATTTGCTGTGCCCATGAAATTTCGCAACTCGAGCGTGCTTATCTCGAGGCATTTTGTGATCTAGCTTCGAGTCTGAGTTGGGCAAAAATTGATATTTTGGGGACGCGGGAAGTTGAAAATTATTTGCGCGATGATAATGTCACTCCAGCTCACGATCAAAACACGACACAGACCACGCCTGGTCTATGGATCGATGCACTTAGAAGTAGTATCTTCTCCGGTTGGTTAAAAGCTCGCTTTAGCACAATTAAGGCATTGCCACAGGCGCTAGATTGCCCCATAGAGCTAACGAAATGGCTTAGACAAGCAAGTGGTGAAGACTTTTGGGGTAAGAAGCTTAAGCCCGAATATTTAAGCTATGAGGCCGTCGCTTTGATAGCGCCCAGTGAAACCACTAGTGGCACATTCGAGGTGCAGTGGCGCTTTGATGAGAGTACTGATTCCGAACAAGCGCAAATATTCTGTCTCAGCCTCGAACAATTCCTCCAATCAAAAAACCTCAAAGTTAAAGTGGTTGCCGAATCCTGAGGCACAGAGTTATCCTGAGATGAATTTAGTCAATTAACTTTTAATTTAGTCGAAGGAAGATTGCATGCGTATCGATATTGCTCTTTGGGTTTCTTTATCTCTGGTGTCAGCATTTACGAGCGTAAGAGCTCAAGATATGGCCAAGGGTGAAAAGCTTTTTCAGACCTGTATACAGTGTCATGGGGATAAAGGGATGGGTTTAGCTGAAAAAAATGCGCCTCGAATTGCTGGTCAGTTTGATTGGTATATTGCCAGTTCTTTAGCAGAATTTAAAAATGGTACTCGTAAGAACCCCGACATGCTTCCTTATATCAAAGGCCTTTCCCAGCAAGATTTTGCTGATTTAGCTGCCTATATTTCAAAATTATAAACCTCGTTCAACACAAGCAGTGAATCCTCGCTGACAAAGGCATGATATGGCAGATGATCTAAAATTTATAAAAGCGTCTAAAAAAGGCGATTATAAAAGCATATATGAACATAATCTTGACGTTTTCTCGGATTCTCCGGACTTCGAGTGGACTTTCGAGGATATTAAGAAAGAAGTTCAAGACGGTTGGGAGCTTTATTCGGTGATGAGCGGCCAGATTATTATTGCAGCACTATTTTTTCGTCAAGATGATGACTGTTTGCTGACTAAAAACACGGCCCTCAAAATGGATTTTCAAGGGGCTGGTCACAGTCATCGCATTAAGGAATTTTTTGAAGAAGTAGGCAGAGAACGCCGTTTAGCCCGTATTTATCACTATTGTGGCATTGATAACTTTCGTATGTACTCTCTTAATGAGAGCCATGGATATAAGAAAACCGATCGCAAATTAGGCCCTGGTGGTACAGTTGTAGAGTGGATGAAGGTGCTAAAATAGAAGAACTTATTGGAGAGTAGATAAAAAAAAATGCACTTTCCCTAGGAAAAAGAGTTTTTTTTTGTTGCTTTTTACATAGAGATAATTTGATAATTGTTTTAAGACTAAAAAACTTAAGTAAAAGAACGTTTATATCGAGAAGTGATCATTACTAATAACCTTAGTTTTCGGGAGGAAACCATGGCCGTTAAGAAAAAAGCAACTAAGAAAGTAGCAAAGAAAGCTGCAAAAAAAGCAACTAAGAAAGTAGCTAAGAAAGCAACTAAGAAAGCTGCTGCTAAGAAAACGACCAAGAAAGCTGCTAAGAAAACTGCTAAAAAAGCAACTAAGAAAGTAGCTGCAAAGAAAGCAACTAAGAAAGTAGCTGCTAAGAAAGCAACTAAGAAAAAAGTAGCTGCTAAGAAGAAAACAAAAACTAAGCGTAAGCCAAATGCAGCTTTCATGAAGGCGATGACTCCTTCTGCAGCTCTATCTGAGTTCGTTGGTAACAAGCCACTTCCACGCACACAAGCTGTTAAGAAGTTCTGGGACTACATCAAGAAGCACGATCTTCAAGATGCTAAAAACCGTCGTCAAATCAATGCTAACGGTGCAAACCTTGAGAAGCTTTTCGGTGCAAAATCAATCACTATGTTTGATCTTGCCAAAATCATCAATAAGCACCTGTCTTAATTTTTGATTGAAAATTGATTAAATGAGCCCTGCGAAAGCGGGGCTTTTTTTTTAGATAACGCCAGAACCCTGTCTCAGTATTTCGACCTCATCACCAACTAGCGATATCACAGTACTTTGCCCTGAAAAATCGTATTCGCCTGGATCAATAATCATGCCGACAGCGTGGCCGAATTGCTCATCAATAAGATGGCCATAGGGTTCAAATCCCTCATCTAGACCGAGCATTTTGGGGGATAGGTTAGTCGACAGTAAAGCGTGGCCGTAGCCTGCCAATAGGGTTTTTGTGAGATTATTTGGAGGAAAACGCACTCCTATCTCTTTATCGGTCTTTGAAGCTTGCAGAAATTTTGTCATTTTTCGCTGGGCCTCTAAAATAAACGTGAAATGCCCGGGAATAAGGCCTTTCATGAAACGAAAGGATGAGTCGGTAATGACGGCCACTTCTGATGCCATCGAGAGATCACTGCATAAAAGCGAGAAATGGTGGGATTTTTGCTCTCCTTTAATTTTATACAGCTGATCAATGGCCTTTTTAGAGTTAAATCTTGCCGTCATGACCCAGTTTGTGTCCGTAGGAAAGACAACGATCTGATCTTTATCCAATAGAGAATAAGCTTTCTTAAGTACTCGATCGTCAGGACTTTGGGGGATAACGTATTCTATCAATTTTAATCCTATCTATGTGGCCAGATAGGTAATGTTACCAGAAAAGTCGTGTTCTTGGCAGCTACTGGTTTAATATCTCCACCCGCGGCCATAAGAAGATTCTTGCAAATGGTGAGGCCAAGTCCTGTACCTTTACCTTTGGGCTTGGATGTATAAAAAGGCGTGAACCATTTGTGACAAGTTTCAAGGCTTGGTGCTATTCCAGAGTCACTAAATTCAAGATGAATCTTATTTTTTTGGCTAGAGATCACAAGCAGAATATGTTTTTCACCCGATTTATCTTGAATGGAGTCAAAGCTATTATTGATGAGGTTGAGTAGAACTTGCGACAACATCGTATCGTTAATAAATGGATTCAGGCTTAAATCACCGGTAATTTTGAAGTCAATGCGAGCGTTAGTTAGTTTGTTATGACAAAGCAGTAATGTATCATCGAGGATTTGCTTAAGCGAGACGGGCTCGTCGCCAGGACCTTCATCACCAGTATCTCTAGCAAAGCTTGTTAATGCTTTAACAATTTTGTTAATTCGCTCAAGAGTATGAAATGATTTTTCAAACACGATTTCATCAGAATGATTATCTGCTAGATCTTCTAAAAGATGAGTCAAGATGGAAAGGGGATTATTGATTTCGTGGGCCAAACAACTTGCCATCTCACCAAGCTCTGCCATTTTATTTGATTGGACGAGCAAGATTTCATCATTACGGCGTTGTTCCTCAAAAGAAACCTTGTCTGTAATATCCTCAGTGATATGAATGAAGTTTTTTCCGTACTCTGGGTGATCCGGCTTTCCTAGAGGTCTAAAAATGATATTGAGAACTCTGATATCACCACTTTTAGTTCGCACGCGCACGATCCCTTTAATGGCAAAATCTTCAGCTGGGCGCTTACTTAAAAAATAAGCGCGAAGATTATCGAGCCTTGTAAAAAAATCTTCTTCTGGATCAACAAGCAATTTATCCTTTGTAAGCGCTAGACCTTGAGTTAAAAACTCCTCTTCGCTATACCCCGTAATATGACTGAGCTCAGGATTAACGTAGAGGTACTTTTTTGTTTCTATGTCACTGATAGAAATACCGATAGGAATATTTGTCGTAATTGATTTTAAAAAATTGGTTGTATACTCGAGTTGATTCATTTGCGATATTCGTGCTGTTGAATTCTCTAAAACGCCTAAGAAAACAGTTCCTTGATCATCTTGATCTAAGATATTGGCCATGATTTTCCAGTAGCGCTGAGGCTCTGGTATTTCACCTCTAATCATGAGCTCATCTTGGCAATTTCTAAATGTTTCAAATAGCTCATGTCGTTGAGCTTCTCCAATCAATTCAACAAAGTTTTCAACCTCGATACCTGGGATGCCTAGAACCTCTCCAAGTCTTGGTGAGGCAAACTCTAAGCTCATCATATTGTCGAGTCCGCGCCGTACTTGAAAGAGCGCGCCAGGATGCGCATGATCAATCAGTTTGATGGCATCATCAAGGACTTGTTTTTGTTTTCTTAGATTCTTGATACTGGTGCGATCTTCTAGAGTCATTAAGACAGAGTTTTCATTGATACTAAAAAGGCTTACTTCAAAGCTGCCTGAATCGGTGGAAATATTGGCGGCTAAAGAGCCACTTGAGCTAATCTCAGCAAGAAGATTCATTAATATTGTACTTTGAGTATTGATTGGTCTGGCCTGAGATGGGGCCGGTGAGTTGGTTAGTTTTGTCCACAAACTGGAGAAAACGGAAGTTGCAGGCGTGCTTGCGTAGAATTCTCCATTTCGGCGAATAATACAGAGGCTCGCTTTAGGTTGTATTTTGTCTATCTTCACAATAATAAAAAAGGGACCTTTCGGTCCCTTATCTTAAACTAGTTGCCTAGTTTCTTAAGGATCATTGCTTCAAACTCTGCCTTAGCGTGTTTTTTAAACTCACGTCTTGATAGGTCCCCATCATCACTTTGACGAAGCTCCTTAATCAGACGGTTTGCAAGATTAGCCTTTACTTCGAACTTGCCTGACTTTCTAGCGATTTTAATCGTCGCGGCAGTTTTTAACTTTGAACCGAAAACTTTGAGCATTTTAATTTCTTTCTTGAATTCATCTCCTGAGACGATTACATCATCAAGGCGTACTCCAAGTACTGATAGAATAGAAATATCGTCTTCAGATAGAAGTTTTGTGACCTCTTCTAAAGTGCGGTCTTTCTTTTCAATTTGCAGCTTAATATAAGTTCCGTTCCAAATCTTCACCGGAGCACTTATTAGCCAGCCAATCCCATTGATGGCACCAACTGTTCCTGCAGCGATTGAAGTGGCAGCGATGGCAACACCTGTTGAAACTCCAGAGTAAACCAGTGAAGCAACACCAACGGCCACATTGGCCACAGTCTTAAGCAAATGCCCGCCGATTTTAAATGTTAGTCCAATAGCATCAATTGTAAATCTAAGAGCGATCCCTGCAGCTTGTAGCGCCACAGTTCCTGGAACGCCAATAACGGCGCCAAGCAGGTGAGTTGCCATGCGAATGGGAGCTTCGATGACTAGGTAGTAAGCACCTTCGACATTGGCCCATACAGCGTGACCTGCATATTGAACAGAAGCAAGAATTTGATTATCTGTTTCGTAATAGGCTTCACGGGCATGTTGAAACTGAGTTTTGTAGGCGCCAGGAATCTTTTTAAGTGACTTTAGTGGGTTGGCCAAAATCTTCTTGGCTTGGCTTGATGAAAAGCGAGCACCAGCTCTAACTGCATCAACCATGTCGCCGTCGTGGTCACTATTCCAAAGACCTTGGACAACATCAGAACCTGCTTCTTGAACGTCGCGACGGATATCGCGTAGGTTTTCAATATCAATAGCATTTCTGGCGGCATCACCTGCAATCTCGGCAGCATCTTCAAAGCCTAGAACCATAAACATATGGTTACCGTCGATACTTCCTTGCATGAAAATTTCGCGAACAGTATTACCAAAACGTGATCCTTTCGAAGTCACATCCGAGTCACTTTCTTGTGCCAAAGCTATTGGCGCTAAAGTTGTTAAGAGCATTCCCAAAAGGAGCGAGAATAACGTCTGTTTTTTAATGAGTGTATTCATATCGTCCTCTATTATTATATGGCCAAGGCCAGTTCAGTTGATTTTTCTTCTTTGTCATCACCTTGGAAAATCAACAGCGCTTGGCCTAGGAGATTTTCAAGGTTGTTTTCAATAACTTTCTTAAGTTTTCTGCTTGAAAGGTCAGTGGCTTTTTTAAGCGCTTTGAAGTGACCATTTTTCATGAAAGCTTCAATATTTAAAAATTGATTTTCTTTATTTGAATCGAATGTAATACCAACCTTAATGATCAAGGCATCTTTATCGCTATCAAGCTTTGACTTGTAAGTGATTACGGCTTTGTAGTCTTCGATTCGTGTTTCACCAACACTCAAGTCAGTATCAACTCCAAGTTTGGCCAAAATATCATTTGAAAGAAGACCTGGAAGTGCGTCTGCCAGCTCTTCCATCCTCTTATAATTGATGGTGGTTTGAGCTTTGACTGTTCCTTTTTTGAAAAACCTAAAAGGCATTTGAATCAGCGCTGCTGTGACTCTAAAGGCTCCAACGGCGGCCGCTGCAATTGTTGTCGCGGCCATGGCCACGCCAGTAGATATTGCTGAATAAGTAACTGCGCCAAGAGCGAATGATCCAAGTACAATCGCCTTTGTTGCCATATAGCCCAGGCGAATAACCGCACCTGTCGCGCCAATGGTAAGGGCCAATGGAATGCGAATAGCTTCGTAGGCAAGCGTCGCTGGAACAGCAAGAGTTGTCGTCGCAAGTGCGGCAACAAAAGTTACTGGCGCTTCAATCACAAGGTAGTAAGCACCTTTAACCGCAGTCCATGTGGCAAGGCCAGAAAACGCGACAGTTCCAGTAATCCCGTTACTGGCGTTGGCGCGTGCTTCACGAGCATCATTCATACCAACTTTGAAAGAACCCGGGATCTTCTTAAGTGAACGCCATGGCCACTTAAAGATATCATCGGCCGTTCTAACTGACAGGCGAGTGGCGCGACCAAGGTGATCAACTGCGTCGCCGTCGTGCTCAGAGTTCCAAATACGACCTGCTTGATTTTGAAGCATGCGAGCAGAGTCAGAGCTCCAATCCTTTAATTCTTCAATATCAACAGCATCCTTCATGGTTTCACCAAAAATCTCAGATGCTTTTTCCATGCCAAGAACCATGAATAGTTTTTCACCATCAAGGCTTCCTTTGACGAAGATTTCTTTTAAAGCTTTTCCAAGCTCAATGTCGGCATGTGCTTTTGGTGTAAAACCGATAGACATAACCAACGTTAGTAAGCCTAAAACTAGGCGTTTATGCATAAGCATGAACATTCTCCTGCTGAGTATAATTTGTTGGCAGGATAGCAGATCAAGAAAAATTGTTAAGGGGAGTTGAAAAACTTACAAAAGAGCAACGCGGGCAAGGTTTAAAGTTAGGAAAAACCCCACCATATCAGTAATTGTCGTTAAAAGTGGAGAAGAGGCCAAGGCCGGATCGACCTTAAAACGCTTTAGAATAAGCGGAATCAGTCCGCCGGTAAGGACGGCCAAAAGGGTATTGATTCCAAGTCCTAATCCAACAACAATGCCTAAAATCGGATCACCCTTCCAGATAAAAGCGACTAGGGCCAATAAACAGCCCATGGCAAAGCCGTTGATCAATCCAACCGACAGTTCTTTTAAAAAGACGTGAATATATTCACCCTCGCGAATGAGATCGAGTGCAAGCTCACGAATCGATACGGCCACGGCCTGGTTACCTGAACATCCCGATAAATCTGAGATCATAGGCAAGAATACGGCGAGAACAGTGATTTGTTCGATCACGTCTTGGTTCATAGCAATGGCGCTGGCAGCGACGAGATTGAGTAAAATATTAATCGATAACCAAGATAAACGACGGCCCGATCTCACCCATATAGGTAGATGGCGTAGTTCTTCACCGCCGACAATACCGCTGGCCTTAAGGTAGGCCGACTCTGCATTTTTAGCGATGGCCTCTTTAACGTCTTCTCTTTGAACGACTCCCTCAAGGATGCCATTGTCATCAACTACAGGAATTCCTGAAAAAGAATTGTGATCGAAGAATTGATCAAGTCTATAAAGTGGAGCTGTTAATTTACATGAACTAGGTTTTGAAACCATCAGTTCATGTAAACGTCTCTTTCTAGGCGCTAAAAAAATATCGCGAAGTCTAAGCACACCGATGAGCTTGTCATTGGATTTAGTGACATAGACATAGTGAACTTCGTAATGGGCGTATTCTTCACGATTTTTAGCAAGGTCATTGAGAACCTGCTGAACTGTATAAGAGCCTGGATAGCTTAGAAATTCTGTGATCATTAAACCACCGGCCACATTATCCGGATAGCTCATCATCGTTCGAAGTTCTTCCGCATCTTCCGTATCGAACTGGCGAAGAATGGCGTCAGCATCTTCGGCGTCAAGAAGAGTTAGAATATCGGCCTGGTGATCGGAGAAGAGCTCATCGACAATGGCAGCAGCTTTTTCAGGTGATAATTCTTCAAGAATGTCGGCCGCTTGCTCATCCGTCACTTCTTCGAGAATATCGGCGGCGTCTTCAGGTGAGAGAAGATTAATAAGCTGAATTTGATTGTAGTGGGGAAGACGCGAGATTGCTCTGGCCGTATCGGTCAGTTGGAGTTGTGCTAAAAAGGCATTGATG
>TARA_R110000868_G_scaffold107567_2_pt1 | contig 23293 bp, 22 predicted proteins | sample TARA_R110000868 | Tara Oceans TARA_R110000868 (sample SAMEA4397489) | marine metagenome | biome: Polar Biome; feature: [SRF] surface water layer (ENVO:00010504); material: water (ENVO:00002006), including particulate matter (ENVO:01000060) such as... | depth 5 m | reverse complement strand
GGCGCTGCCGGGCGCATCAACAGCGCACTGACAATCCCCGCCGTTGCGGCGATAGCGGGAAGCACATCATCGGTCAGGGCATCAACCAAATGATCCATAGAGTCCGTCCGAGGTGTAAACCGCAGCACCAATACCGTCGAGCCAAGGCCAATCCCATGGCTTGCGATAATATCACAGAACCCACGGGTCATGCCGCGAAACCGTGGCATCACCTGACCCGTCCATGATGTCGGATCATTCAGACGCTCAAGATAAGGTCGGGACGTTCCGATATTGGTGTCGCTTACCTCATAGGTGACAAGGTATCTGGGTGACCCTGTCCGCGCCACCCAACGGGTCGCGCGTAGAAAACCGGGCACAGAAAGCCGTTCGAGGAAATGTTGATTGCTATGCCAGTCGTCGTGATCTGCGGTGTCGCCTTCAAAATCGTAGAACAGCACCATCGTCGCATCGCTGGAAAGTGCCATAGTCCATCTCCTGGAATGCGCGGGAACGCCGCAGCACATCTTTTTGCCTATCTGGACCGCCACCAGCGGCTTTGCCCCATCATCGTGCGTTTGCCAGCTCTGCCAGCTTGCGGATTGCAAAATCATAGCCCCGGATGCCAAAGCCTTCGATCTTTGCGGTCGCTGCCTTGGACACATAGGACAAGTGGCGAAATTCGTCGCGGCGGAACAGCGGCGATATGTGAACCTCGATGATGGGCGCATCATAGATCAGCAGACTGTCCAGAATGGCAATCGAGGTCGAGGTGAAGCCGGCGGGATTGATCAGCAAACCTGCGGTCTTGCCGCGCGACTGTTTGATCCAGCCCATGATCTCGGATTCGCTGTCACTTTGGCGAAAGTCTATCTCTACGCCTTCTTCCTTGGCGATGCGCTGGCAAAGTGCTTCGACATCGGCCAGCGTATCGTGTCCGTAAACCTCGGGCTGGCGGGTGCCCAGCATATCAAGGTTCGGACCGTTGATGATCAGGATTGTTTTGGTCATGGAAGCTCCGGTTCAGTGTCAGCCTTTGTATCCGTACAGCCGTGGCAGCCACAGCACGAGGTCGGGGACAAAGGTGATGATCGCAAGCCCTGCGATCATGATGGCGAGAAAAGGCAAAAGGTGGCGGATGGTGTCGCGGATCGGGGATTTGGTGATGGATGTCACCACGAACAGCAGCAACCCATAGGGTGGCGTGGCCAATCCGATCATGGTGTTGACCACCACGATCACACCAAAGTGGACCGGATCAACGCCAAGCGCGACAGCCGTGGGCAAAAAGATCGGGACAATCACCAGCAGGATGGCGTTCGCTTCCAGCAGGCAGCCCAGCAACAGCAGCAGCACGTTCACCATCAGCAGGAACGACCAGAATGTCAGTTCCCGTTCACCAAGCGCGTCACGGATGACATTTGGCACCTGTTCGATGGTCACGACGTAATTGAACGCCAACGCACCGGCGATCAGAAAGCCGACACCAGCGGTTGAACGCGCACTGTTGCGCACGGTCACATAGGCTGTGCGCAGCGACACCGACCGATAGAACACCGTGGAGACAAGGAATGCATAAAGCGCGGCCAGTGCGGCGGCCTCGGTCGGGGTGGTGATGCCGCCGTAGATGCCGACCAGCAGAATAACAGGCATCAGCAGCGCCGGAATGGCCCGCAAGGTGATGCGCGGCAGTTCACGCAGCGGCACGGGATCATCAACCGGATAGTCGTGGACGCGCGCCTGCCAGGCGTTCATGACCATCAGCAGGACACCAAGGATCAAACCTGGCACGACGCCGGCCAGAAACAGGAAGCCGATAGATGTGTCCGACACCAGCGCAAACAGCACCATCGGGATCGACGGCGGAATGATCGGCCCGATGATTGCCGAGGCCGCCGTGATCGCCCCTGCGTAAGATCCAGGATATTTGCCATCTTTGGTCATCAGGTTGATGATGATCCGCCCCATACCGACAGCGTCGGCAATGGCCGAACCGGACATGCCGGAAAAGATCAGCGAAGACACGACATTCACATGCCCCAGCCCGCCCCGGAACCGCCCAACCAGCGCACGGCAAAAATCCAGCAACCGGTCGGACAACGACCCCACGTTCATCAGGTCGGCGGCAAAAATGAACAGCGGAATCGCGAGCAGCACGTAAGAGCCGTAAAGCCCTGTCAGCATCTGCTCGAATGCGATGGACATATCATGGCCCTGCAACAGCAGATAAAAAACAGACGATGCCAGCATGGCGTGTCCGATCGGCAGGCCGATGATTGCGGTCATCATAATGACAGCAACGCAGGCTCCAAATTCCCAGCTCATTCGGTAAGATCCTTGCGTACGACGGAGTCGATCCCGGCTTCGGGTGCGTCGCGTCCGGCGGCAGCGGTCCAGAACACCCACCCATAGCGCAAGATCGAAACGACCGAAAACACCAGTGCGATGGAATAGACCCAGTTAAAACGAATATCGAGATAAGAGGTTTTCTGGATTTTCATGAAGGTCACGAAATCCCAGAGCGCAGGCAACGACCATGCGTAGATGCCCACGAGAAAAACAGAGAAAACCATGCGGAACCACCGGCGCGTCGCGGGCGATACGCTGCCGTACAGGATGTCAAAGCGGATTTCATCCTCTTCGCGCGCCGAGACAGATTGCCCCCACAGCAAAATCCACAGCCACGCGATTACGCAGACTTCGACGGTCCAACCGACGGGGCTGTTCATGACATAGCGCATCAGCACCTGAATGATGAAGCAGGCGAACATCGCGGCCAGCAGGACCGCAGGGATCGCATCGGCCAGCACGCGCGCAACATGCTTGAAACGGGTCAAAGAGGGCATTGGTTCTTTCCGCAATATGCAATCATAGGCGGCCCGCCAGCGCGGGCCACCATGATGGAACTTGGTAAAGCGTTTAGTCGGCCAACGCGTTGATCGCGTCGATCATGCCTTCGGGCCAGCTTTGCGCGAATTCGGATTCCAGGTATTTCTTCTGGGCATAGTCACGAAACGCGATCCGGTCGGGTTCGTATACTTTCAGACCTTCATCCTTGAAGAACTGGATCAGCTCTTCTTCGCGGGCGATGTGGCGTTCGGTGCTTTTGTCGATGGCGGTGTCGACGGCCGATTGCAGCGCTTCTTGCTGTTCGGGGGTGAAGTCGTTCCACAGCGACGCGCTGATCGCCAGCACGTCAAATCCGACAAGGTGGCCGGTCAGCACGATCTGGCTGGTCACTTCGTAGAACTTCATGTTGTAGTCGTTGGGCAGCGGGTTGTCCTGACCATCAATCGCGCCGGTTTGCAGGGCCGTATACACTTCGGCATAGGCCAGCGGCGTCGGATTTGCGCCGATGGATTCACCCAGGAACTGCCATGCATCGCCACCGGGCATCCGCAAGGTCACACCGCTGAGGTCTTCGGGCTTCATGATTTCCTTTTCAGGGGCAAGGTTCACCTGCCGTGTGCCGAAGTAAACAGGTGCAAGAACGTGAATGCCGGCGTCTTCTGTCAACTTAAGAAGCTGTGCGCCCGCTTCACTGTTGAAAGTTGCCTTAAGGTGGTCAGCGTCGCTGAACAGATACGCCGAGGTCAGGATCGACCATTCCGGAATTTGCTCGGAAATGGTTTGCGGGGCGATCAGACCCATTTCAAGGTTGCCACGCTGGATCGAGGTCATCTCGGTGCCCTGTTTGACCAGCGTTGCACCGTTGAAAACCTGCATGTCGAACTGCTCGGACACGGCAGCGGCGATTTCAGCAAAGGCTTCGGCGCGAATGTCGTTTTCAGAAACAACCGAGCTGAGGCGCAGGGTTGGTTTGTCCTGTGCAAACGCAGCCCCTGCAAAGCCCGAAAGCGCAGTTGTTGCAGCAAGTGTGGCCACGATTGCGGCCCGGCGAGTAAAGTGTGTCATTGGTTTCCTCCCTGATGACGGCGGCCTTTATTGGCCTGGGTCTTTGATGGTTCTATAGGACTAAGTGCAAAATGTCCTACATTTTTTGTGATGGGTGTAATCTCATTCGGCTGGCATGCCTTTCGGTTTCTGGAACCTTTTCTGTGCTGCGATCCGGAATGGTGCATTGGGCGCGCCATACCCTGCATACCCGTCGCACCGCTGCACGATTTCAAAAAACATCTGTCCTGCGAAAGGTTGCGAATACAGTTGGAAAAACGCCCCGGTGTCATCTTGATCGAAGAGAATATTTTCTGCGCGCATCCGCGCCATCATATCGGGCGCGATGTCAAAGCGCGCGGCCAGGTCGTCGAAGTAATTGGGCGATAGAGACAAAACTGGAAAACCAGCGGCCCGCAAACTGGCCGCCGTGGCAAAGATATCATCGGTGGCCAGCGCGATGTGCTGGACCGTCGCACCCAACCCTTCGGCCAGAAAAGACCCCGCCAAAGTGCGGTGCGTTTCGGCCCCGTTCAGGGTGATACGAAAACTGCCTTCATCAGTGGCCAACGCGCGGCTGCGAACCAATCCATCAGGATCGACCACGTCGACCATCGGCGCTTTTTTCATGTCGAACAGGCTGGTGTAGAACAACGACCACGACAGCATTTCGTCATAGGTCATGGTCTGCGCGATGTGGTCAATTCGTTTCAGACCTGCACCAGCCGTTGCCGGGGCATCGGCAAGAAACTCGACATCCCAAACGTCGGCAAGGCTCCCGTCATCAATAAAATGCATGACGCTGCCACCCAATCCGCGGATCGCAGGAATAGGCATTTCACCGGGCCCCAGCGGTTGGGAAAACGGCTTTGCCCCCAGTGCCGCGGCCCGCTTTACAGTGTCCTGGGCAGATGCCACCGACAGGCCGATGTCACACACGGTGGTGCCGCGCCCATTCCAGGCTGTCGCGGCATGTCCCACGGTTTCGGCGTTCAGCACGATCCGAATGTCACCCTGCTGCCACAGCGTGACCTGTTTGGACACATGCCGCCCGGCCTGCTGAAACCCCATGCTAAGCAACAGCTTCTCAAGGGCTGCCAAACCTTCACCGCGGGCGGCGAATTCGATGAACGCCGTGTCTTTCACCGGAACATGGCGCGGCAGCTCGGGAAGGTCGACGGACGCTTCGGGTTCGGCCCGGCGCACGTCGTCCATCAGCGCAATCAGCGACCGGTGACCATCCTTGGCGATGGTTCCCGGGCTGCCACCACGAAACTGATCGTTGAATATTTCCAGACTGATCGGTCCGGCATACCCCGTTGCCATGACAGCCTGCATAAACGCGGTGACGGCCAGATCGCCTTCGCCGGGCATATTGCGGAAGTGGCGGGACCAGTACAGCAGATCCATGTCGATGCGCGGCGCGTCAGCCAGTTGCACAAAGAAAATCTTGTCACCCGGAATCCGGCGAATGGTTTCGGGGTCAATTCCACGCCCCAGCGTGTGAAAACTGTCAAGGATCAACCCGACGTTGGGATGATCCGCGCGGCGTACGATTTCCCACGCGTCGCGGTGATCGTTGACATGGGTGCCCCATGCCAGCGCCTCGTAGCCAATGCGCAATCCTCTTGCGGCGGCACGGCTGCCCAGTTCGGCAAAATCCGCCGCCGCGCGGTCAATCCCGCCAAGTGCCTTTGGGTGGGCGGAGGAGCAGACCAGAACCAGATCGCAGCCCAGTTCCTGCATCACGTCAAATTTGCGCTCCATGCGATCAAACGCCTTGGCGCGCAAGGGCTCCGGCAGTCCTTCGAAATCGCGGAAAGGCTGGAACAGCATCACCTCAAGACCCGCGGCGCGAATGCGGTCACCGACCGCGCGGGGCGTGCGAATGTCGGCAATAAAATCTTGCTCAAAAATCTCGATACCGTCAAAGCCAGCGGCGGCAATGGCGTCGATCTTTTCTTCGAGATTGCCCGAAATGGAAACGGTTGCGATGCCGGTTTTCATAGCTGCGCCTTACCCTTTTCCAAAACTGCGAAAGGTGGCCCGCATCTGATCGGGGTCGGCGGTGTGCCCGGTGAACAATTCAAACGCCCGCACCGCTTGAAAAATCGCCATGCCCTCACCGGGCAAGGTGCGGCACCCGGTGGCGGCGGCTGCTTTCAGCAAAGCGGTTTCCAGCGGGAAATAAACGATGTCGGCCACCCAATGCCGCGCCTTCAGGCACGACATGTCCAGCGGGGTGCCGGGCAGTTTGGCCATGCCCATCGGGGTTGCGTTCACGATACCATCCGCACGTGCAGCAGCTTGTGCCAGATCGTGAACGACTTCGGCTTGGCCACCAGCGGAACGGATCGCAACGGCCAGCGCCTCTGCGGCGTCGGTGCGGGTGTCTGCAATCAGGACGCAGCCAACGTCCAGATCGCTGAGGGCATGCGCCACGGCACCGCCAGCGCCCCCAGCGCCGATCAGCAACGCAATGTCGCGTTTCACATCGGGCAGTCCGCGGCGAAAGCTTTCGCGAAAACCCCACAAATCGGTGTTGTGACCAAACCGGCGCCCGTCCCGAAACACCACGGTATTCACCGCTTCTACGCGCTGAGACGACGCCGAAATCTCATCCAGCAGCGGGATCACATCCTGTTTATAGGGATAGGTGATGTTCAACCCCGCAAAACCGTCTGTCTCGGCTTGATCCAGGATTTCAGCCAGCCGCACGTCGGCTTGGCCATCGGTGTCGATAAGGTCGTAACGGCAGACCAGCCCCTGACGTTCGGCCTCGGCCGTGTGCATCGCAGGCGTGCGTGACAATTGGATGCCACGGCCCACCAGCCCCAACTGCAAGGGCGTCGCCGGGATGGTGCGGGCATCTCGAATCTGCTGTTTCGTCTCCACGCTCCGACCTCCCTGAAGCTTGTTCCGGACAAAATGTACTTAGCGGTACAATCTGTCAACTGGAATTGTACTTACAAGAACATTTCCCTCTTGCTATGGTTTTCGCCTAGGAGGCTGCATGGCAAAAACGACGGCAGAAGACAGGCGCGGCTGGACGCAAAACCCCGAGGGGGTAAAGCGCGATATTTTGGCAGCAGCCGTATCGGAATTCGCAGAGCGCGGCCTGTCAGGCGCAAAAGTCGACGACATCGCAGCGCGCACCCGCACATCCAAGCGGATGATCTATTACTATTTCGGCGACAAAATGGGCCTTTACACCCAGGCGCTAGAGGCCGCCTATCACAAGGTGCGCGAAGGCGAGGCATCGCTGGATCTGGATCATTTACCCCCCTTGGAGGCGCTTGAGAAACTTGTCTCTTTCACCTTTGACCATCACCGCAGAAACCCCGATTTCATCCGCATGGTGATGATCGAGAACATCCATCAGGCCGAAGCTTTGATCGCATCTGACAAAATCCGCGACCTGAACATTGCTGCTATCGAGAAGCTGCGCGAAATCTGCGTGCGTGGCGAAAAAGAGGGCGTGTTCCGCAGCGGGCTTGATCCCGTGGCTTTGCATTGGCAAATCAGCGCGGCCAGCTTTTTCAACGTATCGAACCAACCCACATTCACGGCCCTGTTTGGTGGCACTCTGTTTGGCGAAGCAGGCCAGCAATACCTGCGCAGCCAGACGGTCAAAGCGATTGTTGCCATTGCGCGCAGCCAGGCAACTTTTGAACCGTAAGACGAAGGTCAATATGACCCGTTGTCCGTAATAATGTGCTTGGCACAATGACCCGGTGCCCGCCGGACCGCATAGGCGACGATCGCGCGTGGGAAGCGGCAAACTTTAAGCGGGGCCTGCCAGATGGTGCGCTTATCGAAAACGCTTAGACGGCGACGAGACTCCTAACAAGCTTGATAGGTCAACGAAACAATACCGCCTCATTTTGAAACGGCTAATGCCTCTGCTTATACCGATGCCCGGAAAGACAGCCGAATCGCATTCGCTCAGCTGCTCCGCTGTAGCACCGGATTCAAATCCTATTTTCCCAAGACGCAGATGAAATGGAGAGATTTGATAAGAATCAGTAATCAGGTCGTCCCCGATGTTAGGAATCGATCAGGCAGATGCCAAACGCGTCTCGGGTCTGGAGGCCGCAGCCGTGACCGTCTTGTGCCCGCTTGAGAAAGCGGCAACTGTCCGAAGCCTGGGCGCTTGTCTGCGGCGGTTGATACAAATCGCGCGGGCAGGGGGGCTTTCCCTCTTTGCGACGCTGGCGGCACGATGCGATCGGTCAGGTTGTCGGCTGAAAAACTGAAATCGTTTTATTTTACATATGCTTATGTTTTTCATTGCCGGGTTGTCTGCGGACCATTGCCCGACATCTGTACCGCGGCAGGGCAGCGGGCCCAGGCACGTTCCAGTAGGTTCAGGACGGTCAACGGCTTTGGTCATCTTGGTCTGAACCGTCGTTTCCAAGACCCGCCACAGCAGAAACATACCGGCCCCAACCCGCGCCGGCCTGGGCCGCGGATGTTTCTCCGATCGGTGACTCATTAACCATTGTGTTACATTCTTGTGCGATTTTTCCTAAAAGTCTCCGTGACCCTGGAAAATGGAAAAGTTGTGTTGCAGGTCTGGTCAGGAATTGTTTACTCCGGTATCCATCACTGGAATTTGACACGGTCCAAGTCCTTAATCTCTATTTTGAGACCATTTTATAGCTCGCGCTGGGGGGCGCTCTTGGTTTGAAACATCAATTTATAAACAGTTTTGTTGCGGCAGAACACGAACCTTCCGAATTCTCCAGCGAGGTTTCTTTCTATTCCCGTTGGGGCAAGCGCGTCTTTGACGTTGCCTTCGGCCTGCTGCTACTGCCGCTCCTCTTGCCGGTCATTGCCATCCTCTGCGCCTTGGCATCGCTGGATGGTGGTCTGCCTGTCTTTGGCCACCGGCGGATCGGCAAAGACGGCCGCGAATTCCGGTGCTGGAAGATCAGAACCATGGTCGTGGACGCCCAGGAGCGGTTGAAACAGCACCTGATCGACAATCCCGAAGCCGCCGCCGAATGGCAGCGCAATTTCAAGCTTGAGAATGACCCGCGCATCACCCCCCTGGGCCGGTTCCTGCGCAAAAGCAGCCTGGATGAACTGCCCCAGCTGTTCAACGTCTTCCGCGGCGAGATGAGCTTTGTCGGCCCCCGCCCGGTCGTGCGCGACGAGTTGGAGCGTTACGGTCTGAGCCAGAAAACCTACGAAAGCCTGCGCCCCGGCGTGACCGGCCTGTGGCAAGTCTCGGGCCGCAACGACGTCAGCTACGATGAGCGCGTGGCGATGGACGTCTACTATGCGCGAAACGTGAGCCTGGTCGAGGACATGCGGATCGTGGCTAAAACCGCGACGTCGGTTGCTGGGCTGACAGGGAAGTGATGGTGGAATTAGATTCGCCCGCAAGTTAGTTATTGGGTAGTGGTGAATCTGTTTCGGTACCTTCGTTGGTCGAAGAACTGTCTGGCTTACTAAAGACAGCGCTTGATTTTAGAAACAGCCGTCATGAAAATGCGCAGTATTGACGGCATAGCATGGACGGCCGCAATCCTTGAGGCCGGCAACGACAGCTTCCGCTTCAAGGCCAGTGCAGCCGTGGCAGCGCGGAAAAAGAGGGAGGGCAATCGATCTCTGGAGTGCCCCACTGAAGTGGTCCACCAACTGGGATAGATTTATCCCATGTTCAGGAGGACCAAGACACGGCTGGAAAGGGAGTGACCTGCCCCTGAGGCTCCCTCATTCATAACGAGAGTTTGCGGGTTGGGGTTTCATATTCTTCTTCTGTCTCCTTCTTGGAGAGCAGGCTAACTCAAAACGCCGGCCTTTTCAGGGAAGCATGTCACAACATGACCCAGCCCATCAGCCAAAAACAAACTGACCGCGGCAAAAATAACGCAACTGTCACCCTATTTACAAGTCAGGCTTCGGACTGTGTCGATTGAGGAAATACCCCTTCACGACATAGCAATTCGTAAGGCGACAGATTGGCAGAATCTGCGCGCATCTGCAGTTCGTAGAGTTTGGCTTCGACAAGCATGCGATACCAGTAGGCTTGAAGGAAATGAAAAAAGAAGCCAGACTTGCCGTCAAGAAAACCCAGCCCTAAGAAATAGCGGTAGAAGAAGTAAAAGCTGGCTCGCAGGGCAGAGGGCAGCCGAGCATAAATTTTTTCTTTCAAGAACCGCTTGCGCGCAGCTTGACCGGAAAGGATATGCGTGGAAGAATTTTGGCTATGTCGTGCCTCAATGCGCGCAAAGGCTTCTTGGGTAGCGTATCCATTGTGCTTCGCGATCCACCACGTCAAGTCATTAAGGTTATGATCGACAAGGTCCCCTTCCTGAAGGGTCTTGATTTTTGGCGATCGCAATACCACATGCTCGTCCATTCGTCGCTGCTCCATCCGGCCATCACCGCTACGCCAAAGCCGCAAGATATGTGCGGGATAGAAGAAGCCGTGCCGGATTGGACGCCCTAGAAATACGATTTGGCGCCGCAGGTAAAGCCCGTTGATATCGGGCTCCGGATTCGAAATCCATTCTTGCATAGCTTTACGAAGTTTCGCATCCAAATACTCATCGGCATCAATCCTTAGTGTCCAATCACTACTGATGCCCACGGTATCAAGGCCCCACTGGAATTGTGCCGCGTGACCGGGCCAAGAGTTCTGGAACACCTCGGCCCCAAGCCCTATTGCAATCTCAACCGTTCGGTCGCTCGAATAGCTGTCCACGATGCAGATCCGGTCGGCGACACCGGCAAGCGAGCGGATGCAACGCTCGATATGCTGCTCTTCGTTGAAGGTCAGGATCAGGGCGGTAAGCATATCAGGCATCATCTGGACCTTCGAAATTGCGGGCGGGGCTTGACCGCTGTGGCCGGGTTGCCGCGATAGACGGTCCAGCTGTCGAGATCGGAAAAGGCAGCGGCGCGAGCGGCTAGAACGGAACCTTTGCCAACCTTCACCCCAGGGCCGACAAAGGCCTCGGCGCAAATCCAGGCATCATCCTCAATCTCAATAGGCAGTGCGCGTAGTTGAAAGGACGTATCGCGGATATCATGGGTTCCGCCGCACAAATGGGCCCGCTGTGAGACGACAACGTGGTGCCCGAGGCGAATAGGCGCCATGCAATAGCAGTGAACTCCGGGGCCGAGGGCTGAATGTGCAGCCATCGTAAGGTTTCTTGGCAGCCAGATGCGGGTGCTGCCATAAACGTTCGCGGTGGACGCCAACTTTGCTCCAAACCGACGCAATATCCAAAGTCGCCAGCTTCGAAGCGGCGGTGGGGTCCAAGATGCGAACATTAGCCAGACAAGAGCAAAGGCAGCCCGCTCAAGGCGATTTTGCAGGGAGAAAGAAGGCGCGCCAGCAAAAGGGCTGGTCCGGGCGGAGTCTAGCGGTTCAGTCACATGCACTCTCTTTTTGTTACAAGACTCAGTAAGCAGTCGTATGGTCAGGGTTCAAGATATTGTCGGCGTCGATCCCCGTTGTGGGTTCTCAGTGAAAAACAAGTTATTAAAGCCGATTAGGCGCCGAAGCCCTTTTGATTGTATTTTAGCGGCGATACCATTTACTGACTTTTTTTCATGGGCATGCAGCTCGCGATCAGGTCTGCGTAACGCTTTGCTACCCCATCCTGTGAAAACTCTGCTGCTACTAGCGTCCGTGCGCTGGTGCGGGCCTGGTCCAGCGTTTCATCGGACCAGGCCATGATCCTAACCATCCCCTCTGCGATTGTCGTTGCGTCCTTACCTACTTCCACGGCCGCACCAGCTCCGAACCCCTGATCAAGGTTGCAAGCCCGGGTCATTAGGGAGGGTACGCCTGCAGCCCAAGCTTCAAGCACGGCCATAGGCAAGCCCTCGCTTTTGGAGGGCAGTACAAAGATATCAGCCGCAGCCATGCTGTGGTCACGCTCAATGCCGAATTGTGGTCCGGCGAACAGTATGTTCCCAAAGCGTTCCGCTAGCGCGACGACGGTTGGCTCGAAATCGGGGCAGGAGTCGGGCCACCCACAGAACACGAGTTGAGCGCTGCGGCAGAAAGATGGGTCTGAGGCGCTGAGTTGCGTCCATGCCGCGCAAAGTTCACGCCAGCCTTTCTTGTCATGGATACGTCCGAAGAAAAGAAAGATCCTACGCTCGGCAAATTCTGGCTGCCACCAGCGAGGCATGGCGGCATCGTCTGCTGGGGGTAGGGCATAGTTTGGAATCACATGGCAGCGCGCAGTGGGCAAACCCGCCTGCGCGACATCATTGGTTTCCTTGCCGGTAAGCACATGGATCGCGGCAGCGCCTGCCAGAAATCTAGCCTGATATAATCGCGAGACTGCTGCTTTTAACCGCGGCGAACGTTTCAAAATCCAAGTTTCCAGCATTCCGTGAGGCGTCACCACCGCTGGCCGTCGACGCAGCTTGCACCAGAGCGCAGCGCAGAACACGTGGAACATCCAGATCCCATGGACATGCACTAGCGCGGCGTCACGGTTTCTCAGGACGTGCAGTAACATACCCGGCGAAAAGCCGAAGTTCGAAGGGCCATAGGAACGAAACCCGTGGATCGGCACTGCGGGCCAGTTCGCGCGGTCCGCTGCAAAGCTGTCATCGTTTAGCGTGACTACTTCGGGTGCGAAGCGACCCTCAGCAACCAATGCCGTCACGAACAACCGGGCCGCTTCGGACACGCCGCCCCCACGCCGCCCTATGGCGGGAGTCAGCACCATCACACGCGGCTTCATGAGATTTCTTCCAGCACGTCGCGTAGGCGAGTGTGGGTGTCACGGTAATGGGTCACAGCCGTTTCAATCTCGGCCCGGGCTGCGGGTAGATCGGCGAGGTCACACTCCAGTGCGCTAATTACAGCGTCTGGGTCGAACTCAGTGATCGGCGCCTGGCGCGCATCCAGACGAAGATCGCGGAGGATGAAGCTGGTTTTGGGCAGGTAAGCGACAGCGAAAGTGGGGCGGCTTGCCATCATTGCAAAGATGCACGAATGAAAGCGGGTTCCAAGAAATAAGGTTGAGCGTGAGATCAACGCACGCAGTAAATCAGGCTCGCGTGAAGTGCGGTCAATCAGGACGGGCACGGTGCAGGCTGCGGCGACACGCTCTGCCATGCTCAGATCGTCAGAGACCTGATTAAAGATTACTGAACGAAGCCCGTGATGCAGGCTCATGTGCTGGATCACCCGCGCTAGGCCCTGCACATAAGCGTCCTGCGCCGCCAACACATTTAGGGATTTTGGGAAAGTCCAGTCCACGACGGTCAAGCCGAGGACTTGCTCTACCTCGGGATCAACACCGATCTCTGACCAGGCTGCCTGCGAGGCGGCAGTGTCTTCGCTAACATCAGTATTCCAGAAAGCGCTATCACCCGAACGGCGCAGCAGTTGCTTCGGTAGGTTAAGTGTGTTGCGCAAGAAGTCCCACGAGTAGCTTTCTCGCGCGCAAACCGCATCACTCCACGACAGCACTGCGCGGGCTATGCGACGTGCAAACGCGGCGTCAATCGGCCCGATGCTTTGTGGTGCAAGTATCACTCGCGTTCCGCGCCGCTGCCCCAGCCAAATGTGAAAGAGAGCAACGTAATAGGCGAAATTGGTGTCGTGGATATAGCCGCCCGGGGCGCTGATCACGATGTCGGCACTGCGTATCATCCGCCAGCTCTCCTGTTGTGACAAGGGCAAGCTGCGAACTATCCAACCAAGACTGGGTATTAGCGCCAAACTGGCTAGGATCATGCGCCCCAATGTCACCAATTTAGCTATGGCTCCCCTTTGCCCCGTATTACCGATCCGTTCCGAGAAGCGCACATTAGGATGCGCCGCGCGTGCTTTGTCTAACTCCTCGAAAACGGCGCACCCTATCTGCGCGCCCGGCACCGCATTCATTACGTCGGCAATGCATTCATCGAGCAAGACAGAGTCCCCGCGGTTCGAGCGGCCGTAGGCGTTGACAATCATAATCTTCATTCGGAGGGCTCCTGTGTGAGACGCATAACGGCTTGCGCGAAGTCTTCGACGTTGCAGGTAGTCATCTTCTTGAGGCAAGAGTTCGAAAGGGAGGCTCGCCAAAGTGGATCAAGCGCACAGCGGCGCAATTTCAAACCCGCTACTTCAAGGGTTTCTGGCGTAAAGATGACGCCTGTCTCTTCAGTTACAATTTCATTTGCCACCCCGCAACGTGGCGTAACAAATGCAGGTACGCCGCATGACATGGCCTCGTTTACGCACAACCCCCATTGATCGTATTCCGAGGCGAGAATAAGTGCACTGGCGCCGCCATAGACAGCAGGCATTCGATGGTTTGCAATATTCGGGAAGTTGTGAATACACTTGTCGAGGCCAAGTTTGGCAGCTTTCGCGTAGATGGCGCCACGCTCAGGACCATCACCAACCAAAACAAAGGCCACACCATGCGCAGCGAGGCCTGAAGCAGCGTAAAGATCGAGGGCAAGAGTTACTCTCTTACGCGGCACAAGTCGGCTAACGCACAGCACGTAGTGCGCAGGAAGAGAGTGTTGTAAAATCGGTGCGGCGCGGCGGCGATATTTCTGCGATCTTATAGCGAAAAATTTATTGTCGATCACATCGTAAGGCGTCTCAATAGGCCCCTTAAATCCGAGTGAACGAAAATATTCTACGTGACGGGTCCCAGCCACCAACGCTCCATCGAATATTTTCAAAATAATCCGTTTGAGAACTTCAGTTATTTGGCGCCGTGGTTGATCGTCAGCCTTGCTGTCCGACAGGAAATGCACGCGCGCGCCATGGCTTCGAGCCCAAAGAGCTGCAGTGAGCGAGATAGGGTCATTATAACCAAGCACTAAAATATCACGGGGCCGAATCCTGTTAAGTTCGCTCCATGTCATACACCCTTCTTGCCAGCCTGTTTGACAAGGCCGATTAGCAAAATGGAGCTTGGATACGAGGTGGTTCCGCCGCGTTTGTTTGTGCATATACAAATATGATCTGGCGCCGAACTGCACAACCGAAAGCTGCCGCCCCTGAACTGCAAGCAAGGATTGAAGTGCCAGAAGCCGAGGAGCATGATAATCGCCGATCCACCTGGAAAGGTAGGCAACGCTCCCACTCTTTGATTCATCTGACGACCAACTATCTAGTTCCATAAATATGCTCCAAACCGTCAGCATAAGTGCGCCAGTTAACGAGAAGCCGCGTTCGCATGAAGGCAGCAGCCGAAATTTGCGAAAGCATATCGCGGTCGTCGTTGAGACATGCAATCTTCTCGGCCAAGGCCTCCTGGTCTGTCGCGTCGAAAAGAAGTCCGTGAACCCCATCATCCATAACCTCGGATGCACCAGATTCTCGTGTTGCAATAACCGCCAGCCCCATGGCCATTGCTTCGCAGACCGAGACGGCGAGCCCCTCTTCTAGTGAAGCACTAACAAAAATATCGTGGTTGGCCAGTAGCTTTGGCATTTCTGGCGGAGCTACGCGTGCTACATGTTTGAAGCGTTGATAATGCCGCGCGAGCAGCTCAATCACTTCTGGGTCAATATCTCCGACAAGGGTGATTTCAATGTCAAAGTTCAACCGCGAGACAACTTCGAGTAAGTGCAACTGGCCCTTCCTCAATCCAATTTGACCGACTGAGATGATGCGCAGAGGCCCATGACGAAGTCGCTTTTCCGGCCCCTCCAGTGGTTCAAAGCGCTCGACATTTGCGGCATATGGTAGGATATGAATCGGCTTTGTGAAGCCACTCTGTCGGAAACTGTTTGCTACATGCTGTGTCGGTGCCAGCAAAGCATCTGCCTGTGCAACTTCTTCCAAGATAAGTTTCTCGCGCCGCAACAAGGATGGCCGCCAAGCCTTTAGGCCCCATCTTTTGGCTTCCAGCTGCATCAGTCTGAGCCGGTGCTCAGGATGCGTATTGACAACCTCACATAAGACGCGGCTACCTTCAGCTCGTGCCCGCTTTCCGATACGAACAGTAGCGCCTTGAGCGAGCAAATGCAGTTGTTCTGAAGGTTTCCAATCGCGCAGAACTTGGTTTTCCCAAAGGCGATGGAAGGCGACTATAGCAGCGTCTTGGTTCCACGTTTTGAATGCCATCCCATAGCCACGTAGCAAGTACTCTTTTGCGGGAAAATTACGCACAACTTCACTAGGAAGCTCGAGAGATCGCGCTGTAGAAGGTTTGTGCGACATATAAAATCGCTGAACAACTCCCCGACCTACAAGATCGGGCAAGTAATTTAACATATGGAACTTGCCGCAAACTGCTATGTTGACTGGTGAGTATCGCGGCATAGTTTTAGCTTTCCTAAATATGTAAGGATTACAATTGGAAACATCGAAAAAATCCAGAAGTAAAATACTGTGACGCCTCCATCTCTAAGAATAGTTTTTGAGAAGATAAAAACAATCCAAAAAAACATCACACAGGCAACGTTATTGCTCCGCAATAGAAGTTCATACACTTTTGAAAAAAACACACCCAGAAGGGCCATCATTACAATAAGAGAGATAAAAGAGAAAGCCATGAAGGTGTCTGCATAAACTCCAGTTGTCAGGTATCGAAAATCTCCATAGTCGTTCAAGTTAACAATGGAGGTATAAACTGGCTTGCTAGGCCATATCTGTCTTGGAATTGGCCAAATTAAAATCCGCAAATATTGAGTGCCGTAAGTGTAATCATTATGCGTTGTCACTGCCGAAAGTGTGGCCGCTGCAACATCAAACTCGACGGTATCGTTCGTTAGCCCTTCGCCACCCCGATTGTCGAAATAGTCAGATACAACCTCTCCTATCGTCGCCGTGCCCATCACCAAACGACGCATAGCGTACCGATCGCCGCCTATAATATTAAATAGAAAAGCAAATACAAAAACAAGCAAAACTACTTTAAAGCTCGGGTATCGTCGCCGAGCAGCAACAAGAAAGTAAAAACTGACACCCAGAATAACTACAATAAATGATAGTCTCTGCGCGCCTGCGAGTAGCCGTATAAAAACATACGCTGCGATTAGCATAAACGCTAGCTTGCGAAGTTTAGGCACAGTTACCAACAGCAGAAGTATCGATGGCAAAAATTCCGCCATGGCTGTCGTGTACCCAGAAATACCTTTAAGTTGTTGACCTGCCATTCCATCCATTTGGGTCTCTATCGCCAACACACTTTCAAGTCCTGCACCATAAAATATTCTAAAGTTTGCATAAATTCCCAAGGCGATGAAGATAAAAAGAAGTGGAGTAAATAGGTGAGGCTTTCCAATTTCGACGTGATACGGAGTAGCAGTCGGAATCTTTCCTTTAACCGTTCTCGCTGTGAGCGCAAATCCAATAAAAGCTGCTATAAAAGCTGTATTTGCGACAACGCAAGTTAGAACTATATCGATTGCTTCAGGTGAAAATCCAATGCGCTGCCACAACTTGCTATAGCCATTCTTTGATACATAATATGGACGCAATACGAATCCCAAGAGATGGTAGAAAATCATCAGCGTAAATGGATGATAGATCGGAACTGATAGTTTAAAAAAACTATAGGCAGCGATTACTATCCATACACAAGCATTTAACAAGCCAGCAAACGCGACCAATTCTATCATTGTCTCGTCAATCATGGCTGCCTCTTTTCACTTCGCCTGATCTTCTCAGTAAACTGTCAGTGATAAGGTAGCCGCTGATGAGCACTCCGGCTAAAGCACCCAAAATCGGGAAAATTGTCAGACCAAAATGTGGGATCAGTAGCCACCCAGCCACGAGCTGTGTAACAGTCAATATTAAGAAGACTGTCGCGTATTTACCCACCCGATTCACTGAAAGCAGAAAAACTTCAAGAGCCGTATAGAGTGCGATAGCCACCGCATTGGCAAGGAAGGCCCAAAACAGCAGCCTGTCGAATGGTAGATTACCACCTGTCCACAGACCATAGAAGACCTCGCCGAAAGTTAAGTATCCGGCCACGGCCAAAGCGCTCAATCCTAAGGTATGACGCAGCACTAGACTTCGCATGGCCCGAACGGCATCATGTTCACCACGAGCCTCGGCCTGCGCAATTTCAGACCAACGAGCGCGACCGGATATGCTTACGATCTGGGGGATCATCCGTGTGAAAGTTCGCAGGGTGGCAAAGGCGGCAACCGCGATTGGAGAACTAACAGCTGCAACAATCAGGGTCGTGACATGTAGATAAAGCATGTTCGACAGCGGCAATGTCATGAAACCGAGCGCGCCTCGCACTAACCTGACAGTCTCAAGGCGGCTTGAACGCATCCAGTCGCGGCGTAGCCACTTTATGCGCCCCCAAAGGTCGATCGCCATAGCTCCTAAAAGTACACATCTAAAGCCTAGCATCACCAAAGCGGCAATGAAAATATCCGCCCCAGAAAGGGCGACGACGATCAGCGCAATGATAGGCACCACGCGGCCAACAGCTTGCCAGTTCACAGTCCAGTTGAACCGCCCCAACGTCCGATAAAGCGCAGAGTGGTGGTTGAACACTAGAAGCACCATTGAATCGGCGAACAGCACCGCAGCCACAACCGCCACGTCCATCGGAGTAAGTGTCACAAACAGCGCAGTAAACTGCTCTCCGAGTGTCGCCCCGACGGCAACTGCCGACGCTGCGATCGCAGCAAGGAGCCCAGCCAGCAATAGAACGGAGTTGAAGTAAGTGCGATTAGCCGCCCCAAATTGGCCCCGCGCACATTGCGCGTCAATCCTATTGTTGGCCGTTGCAATTATGCCAAAGTCACTCAGTGTCAGGTAGCCTGGAATTGTATAAAGGATCAGCCATTCACCGTAAAGCGTTGCACCCCAAGCCCAGATCAACGTTGGAACCATCGCGATCTGCAACCCCACAGTTAGGCCATTGCTGACTAGCATTGACCCCGCCACCCGAAGTATCCGCGCGCGCGCGGTAGTTGTGGGCATCTCATCGCGGGATGTACGCAACGAGGACAAAACATGCCGATGGGATAAGCGCGAAGTCATCCGACTAGTCCCCGCGGTCCCAGCTCAGAAAATCCACATCCGCGCTCTCTTCTTCCAGTAACTGGACCTTGTTCCAGCATATGGGGTGCAGCAATTTTGAAGCCATGAACTTTCCTTAATTTGATAAGCACCAAATTAAGGTACTGCTAAGGCCAGACCAGATTAAGCACAACCCGTTTGCCGGAAATCACATCACTTGGCTAGGTCTAGCTGGCCCTATGCGGCATATTTGGGCTCCTGAAAGAGAGATAGCTAAATATTGTATGTTGATGGTGTAACCGCCCCTGAAGTTACTGTGAATCGCTCCGAGTTTGCGGAGACCATCAACTCAAGTTAGGATGATGGTTATTACAAAATGCAAGAAGGCAAATCGCTACTCGCCTGAAGTCCGCGCCCGCGCGATCCGTATGGTGTTTTAGCACCAAGACTCCTATGAGAGGCAGGCGGGCGCGATCGAGGCCATTGCACCCTAGATCGGCTGTATTCCCCAGACATTGAGCGAATGGTGTAGGCAGGCCGAAAAAGACAGCGGCATGCGGGATGGCGTGACGACCGAGGGACTTGATCGCATCAAGATCTTGGAACAAGAGAACCGTGAACTGCGCCAACCAAATGAGATTTTGCACAAGGCAAGCGCGTATGTTGCGCAGGCGGAACTCGACCAACTACTCAAGCGATGATCGGCTTCATCGACGATCAAGGGGCTGTTTACTGTGTCGATTCGATCTGCAGAGAGCTGCCGATTGCACCGTCAACATATTACCACCGTTTGGTTTGCCTCGCTGGTTCATCCAAAGCTTCGATGTGGCATCAGCGGGATGTGGAGCTGCGTCCAGAAATCAAACGGGGCTGGCATACCAACTATCAGGTCAACTGCGTCCGTAAGACGTGGCCCTTTCCAAAAGCGCTTCAAGTAAAGTGACATGCCCACACCATCATGCCACAGGATTTTAACCAGATCGCCCTTACGGCCCCGGAAGCAGAAGATCTCGCCGCATGGGGATTGCGGCCGAGCCCTTCCTACACCTGCAGCGCCAGCGTGTTCATGCCTCGCCGCATATCGGCGACACCGCCCGTGAAGCCCCAAGCTCGCTGTTTCGATACTGTCGCCGCCAACTGGTCAGAAGTGATTGGCAGATACAATGCCGCCGCGCCATGGCTGTCGCCTGGCGGTTGACAATAAAGCTTTCCTCCACAAAACGCAGTTTGTCATCATCCGACCAATACCGGCGGAGACCACCTTCAGTGGCGAAAAGAATTTCAATTTGGGGGCGCTTGATAATGCCGGACTTAAGTTCGGACTTACCATCGCAGCCAACTCAAATTCAGTCGGCCGCCATCGGAGGCTTACTTTTCTGGACGCCATCGTCGAACATGGACTTGCTAAACGCGCTCACCGCAGAACCCTGATGAGCAGCTTGCCATCAGCGGATTGGTTTCTGGGTACTGTGGCTATTATGCAAATTGGTTCTGCGAGGCATTGGTAGTAAGGGGAATAAAGGAGTTATAGGGGGATTACCCCCCAACAACAGCCTCTCGCTCCCTCGCCAAAACCTCAAATTCTAGTTGCAAATTTCCCAAGATCGCATCCATATCCCAGCGTTCGAGTGCGCGAACTCGGGCTGCGTCACCCAATTCCGAGCGCAGATCGGGGTTGTCCAACAAAGCCTCCACTGCCGACGCCGCCGCTTTGCCGTCGCCCGGCGGGGTGAGGACGCCGGCGCCTTCCACCTCGTCGCCCAGGGCCGTGCCCTTATGCGCGGTGGCCACCACTGGACGGCCCGAGGCGAGCATGTTTGTCAGTTTTGACGGCAGCATGACGTCGGCCGCGCCTTCGATTTGGGGCAGAAGGTGGACATCGGCCACACCCAGCAGTTCGCTGAGTTTTTCGAGCGGTTGCAGGGGCAGGAACCGGATGTTCGTCAAACTTTCGGCGCTGGCCACAAGCTCCGCGCGCATCGGGCCATCCCCACAGATCAGCAATGTCACGTCGTCACGGTGTGCCAGGTGTCGCGCGATCTCTGGCAGAACTTCCAGACCCTGTTTGTTCGACAGGTTGCCAGAATAAAGCGCCACGTAGGGCGTTTCGATGCCAAGTGCCGCTTTCATCGGGGAGACGCCCTTGATCGGCGTGACTTTTTCGAGGTTCGCCCAGTTGCGCAGTTCGTAGATGTTTTTTTCGGGCACCTGCTTTTTGCGCAACTTGTCGAGCATCGGCCGGGAAATCGAGCTTGTCTTGTCAAAGCGCCGCAGCACCCATCGTTCGAATGCCATGGCGGCGCGACCTGTGCGGCTTTCTTCCTGGATCAACCCGGTTGCGAATGCGGCTTCGACCTCGAAATCCTGGATGTGCAGCCAAGCCTTTGCACCGCCGATGCGTGCGGCCAGCCAGCCAACTGGGGCTGCAACCATTGAGGGGCCGATGACAAACACGACATCAGGGCGCCAGACCAAGGCACGCCATAGGGTAACGGGGGCCGCTGTCAGTGCGAAACTGGCGTGGTGCAGGATCCGCTTTGCCCCGCTGGGAATGCGCGGAACATAGAGAGGGCAGTGTACGACATCCGCGCCGGCTGCTGTCTTGCGCCGCTTCCAGAACGGACCGCGCCATCCTTCGAAGACGCGCCATTGGGGAAAGTAGGGTTTTGCCGTCACAACTTTGGTATCGACGCCATTGCGGGCCATGTATTCACACAGTCCTGACGAATAAACCGCGATTGAGATAATCTCGGGATCGTAATTGATGCCGAGGAATAACAGTCTCATCTATGTACCTTACTTCTTCAAATTACGCATTAAATCGAAATCTTTAAATCAGCCAGCCACGCTGCGGTGCAGAAAGCACCATCGACGCGGCGGAGGCAAGCCCCAGGTTGGCATCTGGCACGACACCTTGGGTCAGACGTTAGTCAAAATCAGCCGCTGTGCTTTCCGCCCGCCAATCTTCCAATGAGCGCTTCAAGGGGAATGCATATTCGAACCCAATCTCTTGCAACTTCCGCGGCAGGACATTGGTAGAGCGGTTCAGCTTCATCACTCTCGCCCGGTTGATCGAAGTTCGCATTCCTACGGCGCTGAGTGCTTCGAACCCCATACCTGCCGTCAGCATCAACTTAAGCGGTATGACGCGCGTTGCCCGGTCGTAATCGCCCACTTCGGCAAAGGTGTCTGCGATGTCCTTTGCCGTGTGACGCTCGGGCAGTGCGAAGTTATAGGTCAGTGTCTTTTCGTCCCGCGCGAGCGCGTGGGCAAAGCTTGACACCAGATCTTTGACGTATCCGCAGGACTTGATCGTGTCGGTCCGCCCCGGAAAGGCAAACCGTTTCTTCGCCAACATGCGTGCCATCCGGGTAAAATTGCCCCGCTCTTCTCGTCCGTAGATCACGGCGGGACGCACTGTCACCAGCTTGCGTTGCTCGGGGGCTTCGCGTTGCCATTGGTGATGTATCTGTTCGGCGCAGAACTTCGACTTGCCGTAGGCGCTTTCGGGTTGCAGCGGCGAATTTTCATCCAGCGGGTCTTCGGACGGCCCGTAGACGGCAATCGAACTGGTAAAGACGATCGTTTCGCATCCGGCCTTCCGCGCAAAGTCACAAACGTGGGTCGCGCCCAAGACGTTGGCCCAGTAATATTCCCAATCTTCGTGCCCAGGTGTCGTGTGGACAGCCGCCAGATTGTAGATCTCGTCGACCGGCTCTGACAGCTTGATGTCGATGGGTTGGCAGATGTCGATGTGCCGGTAGTCGACGCCGTCGACTTCCCAACGCGGTGCGGAAATATCGCATGAAATCAGTTTAGCGTAATTGCCGGAGTCCGAGAGTTTTTGCAGCAGATGCGTCCCGATAAACCCGGCTCCGCCGAATACTATTGCAACTTGAGCCAACTTTGTCTCCTTATCGCCAGACGCTCGCGCGTACTACTCTTGCAATTGCATCACGGACGCAAGTGACGCGGAAGAGATATTTGGAACCCGTTGCGTTGTTAAGCCATATAGAGAAACTTCGCCCTTTAATTGAGCCGCTTTAACCTGCCGGGGAGGGCAGGGGCCATGGTTGGGTGCTTTGGGTGCCGGGCATCAGGGCAGGGCCTTTCGGCCGCCCCTTTCTCCACGAACCCATTGCCAAACCGTGCGCCCCACCTTCAGGTCGCAGCCGTGTGATCACGGCTTGCGGCACCTCAGCACGCCCGGATGCCCATCTTGATGATTTCCCGTCCCTTCACTTTGTAGACACTGTTGATCTTGTAGCGTCCCGTTTCCATGAACCACGTGCGCAGCGCCTGCGGGTAGTAGCTGGCGATCACCCGTGAGGCGCGGTTGAAGGTGGTTGGGTCCAATGCGCGGCCATAAGAGCTTGGTCCGTGAAAGCCGAAGGTCGTGTTCGGGGATATACAGGTCTGCGGCAGGCCAAGAAACATCGTGCAGGTTGAATAGCAAATGGCGCCTGTGATTTTGACCGGGCGGCGGGATTTGCGCAG
>TARA_R110000868_G_scaffold229089_4_pt1 | contig 23333 bp, 23 predicted proteins | sample TARA_R110000868 | Tara Oceans TARA_R110000868 (sample SAMEA4397489) | marine metagenome | biome: Polar Biome; feature: [SRF] surface water layer (ENVO:00010504); material: water (ENVO:00002006), including particulate matter (ENVO:01000060) such as... | depth 5 m | reverse complement strand
AGGCTGCAATCCCGACAGCGACGGCTTCTTCAACAAGGTCAAACAGTTCTGGGACGACGTCACCACCGATGACGGCCGCCCGAACGCCTAGAACCCAGAACAACGCCGCGCGTGACACCGGCTCCCGGTCCAGCCTAATGTGGCGGCGATGACCGAGACGCCCGCCACTCCCGCACCTGCGCCCGCTGCCGATCGCTTCATGCCGGCCGAAAGCGTGATCTATCGCTGGTCACCGCTTGGCCTGTGGGGCACGACGCTTGCGATCTTCCTGATCAGCTTTGGCTCCTTTGCCCTGATTGCCGAACTCACCGGCCGGCCGCATCTGGGCTATTTCAATGCCGCCGGCCATTGGCGACCCAATGCGATCAGCTGGATCGGCTTCGTCCTGTCAATGATCCTGACAACGGGAATCGGGCTGACTGAAATCGGCCGCCGTCGCTGGCAAGCCGAGCGCGACAACCTGCTTTCAGCGCTAAATCCCGCCGGACATGCGGCCGCCAACGGGCTGTGTGATGGCGGTGTGCGCAATGCCTGGCGCAAGCGCTACTGGATCCTGACCGGTTTCGGCCTTGCCGGTGGCCTGGTTTTCAATTTTTTCATGACCGCCGCCGAACAGGTCACCCTGGTCGAGTATTTCCAGTCGATCGGGCTGTGGTTCATCCTGTTTTCGCCCTGGCTCTACGCGGTCGGGCTACGGGCCGGACTGGGACTGGCCCGCGATGGCCGTGAATTACGGGAACTGGTCGATGCCCATATCGAGGTCGATCTCTATCATCTCGAGCGTCTGGATGTATTTGGCCGGCTGGGTCTGGGCGGCGCCGCCTCCTGGCTGGTGATGGCCGGCGTGCTGCTTCTGTTTGTCGCCGATCCACGTCAAGCCTGGATTGCCCTGCCCGCGATTGCCCTGGCGGTGCTGGGCGGTGTCCTCGCCCTGGCGGGCGCAGTGCGTCCGATCCAGCGCAAGATCCACGCAGCCAAGACGCTGGAACTGGCGCAGGTGCACAGGTTGATGGCCGAGGCCCGCGAACGCGCCTTTGCCGGCGATGACGGGGCCGCTTCGGCCCTCGCCGGACTGACCGATTATGAAGTCTGGGTCGAGCGACGCCCGGAATGGCCGATATCGACCTCGATCGGCCTGCGTTTCGGCCTCTATGTCCTGATCCCGATCCTGCCTATACTGGGCTCATATCTATTTGAAAAAATAGCAGATAATTTCATTCTCGGAGGCCTGATGTGAAGCCCGCGATCAATATAACCATTCTCGGGCCAACCGGGCGGCTCGGCCGCGCCATATGCGCCGCTGTGCTCGACCATGCCGAGCTGAAACTGGTTGGCGCCATCGTCCGCGCCGAATCCCCGCGCGTCGGTCAGGATATCGGCGAGATGCTGGGCCGCCCCGATATCGGCTGCCTCGCCTCGGTCTCGGTCGAGGACGCCGCTGCGCTCAGCGATATTGTAATCGATGCCAGCCTGCCGGCGATGACGGTCTCGGTGGCGGAACGCCTCGCCGTCCTGCCTCATCCTTGCTGCCTGGTCACCGGCGTTACCGGTTTCAATCCCGACCAGCTCATGCGCCTGGAGCAGGCCTCGAAGCGCGTCCCCATCCTGATGACGGGAAATTTCTCGCTCGGCATCGCTGTCGTCGAAGCGCTGGTTGAGCAAGCCGCGGCCCTGTCGGCGCAGGACTGGGACATTGAAATTTCCGAGACTCACCACCGCTCGAAGGCTGATGCACCCTCGGGTACTGCCCTCTTGCTGGGTCGCGCCGCGGCACGCCAGCGCGGGGTCAATCTCGACCGGGTCGCCGTCCTGAGCCGCGAAGGCGTCACAGGACCACGCAAGACTGGCGCAATCGGCTTTGCCTCCAGTCGCGGCGGCCATGTCGTTGGTGAGCATGCCGTGCGCTTTCTTGGCGAGCTCGAGGAGGTCACGATTTCGCACCGCGCCTATGATCGCAACGTCTTCGCCCGCGGCGCGATCGCGGCGGCCTTGTGGATGTGCAATGGCGGCGAGGGCCGTGAACCGGGCCTCTATTCGATGCAGGATGTTGTTAAGGTTTAGCTTACCTGTTTCACGTGCGACATTGGCGGGCCTGTGCCGCAGATGACAAACCGAGCCTTCAATCTTTATCCTGACGTCACCAGACATGGTCGTCTGCCGGTACCTTGCTGGCCCAAAATTCCCAGACTTGATCCAAAACCCGAACCCTGACACCTTGCCGCCATACAGAAATGGCGTCAGGAGATGTCAGTGCGTCGTGCCGAACGATTAATCCGCATCATACAGGCCCTGCGCCAGGCGGCGCCCGGCGCCGTCACGGCCCAGGATATGGGGTCGAAGTTCGATGTCTCCGAACGCACCATCTATCGCGACATCGCGCATCTGATCGGGTCCGGTGCCCCGATCGATGGCGAGGCCGGCGTCGGCTATGTCCTGCGTCCCGGCTTCGATCTGCCGCCGATCACCTTCAGCTATGAACAACTCGACGCGCTGGCCCTGGGTGCTCGCTTTGTTCGCGCCACCGGCGATCGCGACCTCGCATCGGCCGCCGCCGAAGCCCTGTCGAAGATCGAGCACGCCCTGCCCGACACGCATCGCGAACGTCTGAAATCGGCGCCGCTGTTCGCCGCCTTTCTCGACGACACGGTGCGCCCGGAAGCCTTTGGCCCGGTGCGCAATGCCATCACCAATCGGCGCAAGCTGCGTGTGCGCTATAACTCGCTCAACGATGAAGCCACGACGCGGGTCATCCGCCCGCTCGCCCTGACCTGTTTCGGCCGCATATGGCTGCTGACAGCCTGGTGTGAACTGCGCAATGATTTCAGGCACTTCCGCACTGACAGAATCGAACGCGTCACCGTCCTCGCCGAAAGCTTCGAAGACGAAGCCGGCAAACGGTTCGAGGACATGCAGCGGGCGGCGTGACTGCCCTGTGACGCCGTAAGCTCGCTATCGGTTGCTCTGCATGCAGTGATGCATCATGATTTCTTGATGGCACACAGCTTTCTCGCTTTCATAGACGAATCTGGCGACGATGGTTTCCGTCAATTTCGGAAGGCAGGTTCCAGCGGCGGCTCCTCCCGATGGTTGGTGCTTTCAGCTCTTGTTTTTCGCCAAACTTATTCTCTGGAAGCAGTTTCTTGGAGAGACGAGATATCCGCGCAAAAGCCGGAGCGAAAGAGTCGAGATTTACACTTCAAGAACCTGAATCACGGCCAGCGAGTGGTAACGGTGCAATCTCTCGCATCCAAGCCTGTTCGAGTGATAAGCGTTCTCGCGGCGAAAGAGCCCGTTCCCTCCGAAATCTATGTCGAGAAGAACCAGCTCTACTTCTATATGACGCGATACTTGATCGAACGAATTTCCTGGTTGTGTAGAGACTTACGTCCCAGCGTTCCTGAAGGTGACGGTCGGGTCGCCATCACGTTTTCCCGGCGTGGGGGAATGTCCTACACGGCTTTCCAAGAGTATTTGAAGCGCCTTAAGCGAGCTCAAGATACTGATGTCCGAATTCATTGGCCCGTGGTGGACATCGATGCCGTCAGGGCACTCGATCACAGTCGAAATGCGTCGCTGCAACTAGCTGATACTGCGGCCTCGGCCTTCGCGGCAAGCTTTGAGCCCGACCGATATGGAAATTGCGAATTGCGCTACGCCGAGTTGCTAAAGCCAGTCACGTATAACCGGCAGAAGAATTACCTTAGTTATGGCGTGAAGCTCGTGCCACGACCTGAGGATTGCCGACTAAACGCGCAACAACTCAAATCTCTATCCGTCTGGAAATGAATTGGCAGCCCCCCGGCCCATAATTGCGATCTCTCGCCTGCAGTCTCGCGACTACTCTGGGTAAATCCGGCGCATGACTGCCACGCACTTATCTAGCAAATTTGGAACGAATCGTCAACGGACTCGAAATGGGTTTTCGGTCAAGGCGGGCCTTTTTGGTCGGCATTCACGTAGCGATTTGGACATCCTCTACGTAGTCAGTGGTGCCCTACCAGCTCCCGGTATTCTCCATCGAAGCCCAGGGCTCTTGCGGCGGCAGGCTTTCGCCCTTTTGCAGCAATTCGATCGAGATCAGATCGGGTGAGCGCACGAAGGCCATATGGCCGTCACGCGGCGGGCGCGCGACAAGATAGCCCATGGCGTCGAGATGGGCGCAGGTGGCGTAGATATCGGCGACGCGGTAGGCGAGATGCCCGAAATTGCGGCCGCCCTCATAGCTTTCCGGATCCCAGTTATGGGTCAGCTCGACGCAAGGCAGGCCGGTGGGGATTGGCCCGCTGGTATAGCCGGCGCGGGCGATATCGGCCGGTGTGGCGAGGAAGATCAGGGTGAAACGCCCGGGCTCGCTGTCAAAGCGGCTGATTTCCTTCAGGCCAAGCCCGTCGCAATAAAAGCGCAGGCTGGCATCAACGTCCGAGACGCGGACCATTGTGTGCAGGAATTCCATCTATTCGGTCTCCGCTTCGGGCCCGGTGTCAGGCTTGGTTTCAGGCTTGGATTCAGGTGTCGGATTAGGCCGCGCCTTGATCGCCCATTTCGGACGTCCGCGTTTGAGCACGACATCATCAAGCGGTTCGCCGCGGGCGCGAGCAAGGGCAGGCTGGAAGGCTTCCGGGGAGCGGGCATGGTGGATGCGCGCGACGACGGCAGCGCAAAACGCCCACAGGCCGCAAAACCCGAAGAACATGTAGAACATCCACGGGTAATAGCCGACATCATACCAGGGCCCGCCATCGAGCATTGCGGTGAAGACGGGCCAGAATGCCGTCAATGCAATCGCCGCCAGCGGCGTCGAGAGCGCGGCTGATATCAGGGCGATCGGAATATACAGCGCCCAGCGCGGCTCATGCGCCCCGACATAGAGCTTCACGAAGACCGCCTCTTCGACGCCCTTGATCGTGCCCGGCTTGGTGATCAGGCGTTCGCCATATTCGGTGCGGGCATCGGCAGTCAGGCTGATCCGCGCCGCCAGCCATCGCGACAGCAAGGAGGCGGAGATGGTGAAAATCACCAGGCCGACGATAAAAAGTGTCAGATTCATGACCCCCTTTTAGCCCCTTGCTGCCTCATAGGCGAGCATGGCGCGCTTGCGGTCTACACCCCAATGGTAGCCGGTCAGCAGCCCGTTGCTGGCGAGCACGCGGTGGCAGGGGATCAGCCAGGAAACCGGATTGGCGCCGACGGCCGCACCGACAGCGCGTGAGGCCTTGGCCGAACCCACCGCATCGGCGATGGATTTATAGGTCGTGGTCGCGCCGGCGGGGATGGAGAGCAAAGCGCGCCAGACCTGGCGCTGCCAGGGCGTGCCATACAGTGCCAGCGGGATCGGCTCACCCGGCGTGGCGGCAAACACGCGCTCGGCCCATTGCCGCGCGACATCGTCATCGCGGCGATAATTGGCCGCCGGATAACGCGCCTGGAGATCGGCAAACCCGCCTTCGATATCGGGATCGGCAAAGGCCAGGGCCGACAGCCCGCGCGGCGCGATCAGAAACACCGCTTCGCCAAACGGCGTCGGCGCCGCACCCCAGACAAAGTCGAGCCCGGCCCCGCGGCGGCGTGCCTCGCCCGGCGTCACCGCTTCATGGGCGATGAAAAGATCGTGCAGCCGCCCGGGACCCGACAGGCCGGCCTCGAAACTGGCATCGAGCACACAAGCACCCTCATCGAGCGCAGCGCGGGCGGCGCCATGGGCCAGGGCACCGACATATTTCTTCGGGCTGACGCCGACCCAACGCGTGAAGACACGCTGGAAATGGTGCGGCGACAGACCGGCGGCACTTGCGGCGGCGTCCAGGTCGGGATGGTCCTGCCAATGGTCACCGAGAAAGGCGAGGGCGGCCGAGACACGATCAAAATCGCGGGCGGCGGCGTCGAGGGTGTAGATCGTAGCGGTCATGGGGCGGAGTTTAGGCCGCTCAGCCCGGCTCGCCACCCGTTTCTTGCGGCTGGTCTTGCGGCTGGAATTGCCGCGCCCGCCCGATCGCTGCCCCCAGCGCGGCAGCAAATTCATCGCGCTCCTTCGGGCTCAGAAACGCCCCCAGCACCAGCCAGCGCCCGTGCGAGCCGATGGCCACCTGGGCATCATGCTCGCCGGCATTGAGATGGCGCAGCATCGCCCAGCCGGTCGGCAGACAATAGCGGCGCACATGGCCGGTGGGGTGCTGGCGGGTCACCTCGATCTCGCGCGGGCCGACGCGGACATATTCGCGCAAGCGGCCATCGCGATAGGAGATGCGGAAAGCGAGCCAGACCAGCAGCGCGTCGAGCCCGAAGAAGGGCATCACCGGCCAGGCGCCCATCGAGACGAACAATATGCCGGAGAAGAAGGAGACTGCGGCCAGGGTCAACATCAATACGGTAAAGGCGGGATTGGGCAGGGAGCGATTGGGGGCGAGCTCGGCATCCATGGTGAAGGGGCCGGCCGCGGCTTGGCCGCCATCGCTCATTGCGGGCCAGGTTTCGACAAGACTTGCCATGGCGACACTAGACCCCGGCGCTGCCGAAGCGAACAGGTGACGTTTTATCGCAGCCAGCGGCTCTGGTTGATTGAGGGCCGGGCCAAAAGAAAAGAGCGGACCTCACGATCCGCTCTCCTCTCATGTTTCAAACGCTGCTGGCCCGCGCGATCAGACCAGATCGAAACGATCCAGCTCCATCACCTTGGTCCAGGCTTTGACGAAGTCGCGCACGAAGGTCTTGCGGGCATCTGTCGAGGCATAAACTTCCGACAGGGCGCGCAGCTGGGAATTCGAGCCGAAGACGAGATCGACCCGGCTAGCGGTCCATTTGACCTTGCCGGTTTCACGATCCCAGCCCTCGAACACGCCTTCGGATCCAGCCAGTGGAGCCCAGCTCGTGTCCATATCGAGCAAGTTGACGAAGAAGTCATTGCTCAGGGCGCCGGGGCGTTTGGTGAAGACTCCATGGCGATCTCCGCCGGCATTGGCATCGAGCACTCGCATGCCGCCGATCAGCACCGTCATTTCCGGCGCGGTCAGGGTGAGCAATTGCGCCCGGTCGAGCAGGGCTTCCTCGGCGGGACGATCAAGCCTGTCGCTGACATAATTGCGGAAACCGTCAGCCACCGGCTCAAGCGGCTCGAAGGATTCGATATCGGTCTGTTCCTGGGTCGCATCGGTACGGCCCGGCGTGAACGGTACCGGCACACCGATCCCGGCCTTCTTCGCGGCAGACTCGACGGCAGCGCAACCACCCAGAACGATGACATCGGCGAGGGAGACCTGTTTGCCGCCCGACTGGGCGTCATTGAAGGCCTTGCGGACACCTTCCAGAACCTTGATCACCTTGGCCAATTGGGCCGGCTGATTAACGTCCCAGTCCTTTTGCGGTGCCAGACGCAACCGAGCGCCATTGGCACCGCCGCGCATGTCCGAGCCGCGGAAAGTCGAAGCTGAAGCCCAGGCGGTCTGAACCAGGGCCGGGATCGACAGGTCGGATGCGAGGATCTTGGCCTTGAGGACCGTGATGTCCTTGGCGCCGATCAGCTTGTGCTCGACCTCGGGAACCGGGTCTTGCCAGATCAATACCTCTTCGGGGACCTCGATGCCGAGATAGCGCGAGCGCGGTCCCATATCGCGGTGAGTGAGCTTGAACCAGGCGCGGGCAAATGCATCGGCAAATTCGTCGGGGTTTTGCTGATAACGCCGCGCGATCGGCTCATAGATCGGATCGAAGCGCAAAGAGAGGTCCGCCGTGGTCATCATCGGCGCGTGCTTCTTCTTTGGATCGAACGCGTCGACGATCTTGTCAGCCTCGGCGACATTCTTGGCGCGCCATTGCTGCGCACCGGCCGGGCTCTTGACCAGTTCCCACTCATATTTGAACAGCGTGTTGAGATAGCCCATATCCCATTTGGTCGGGTTGGCTTTCCAGGCGCCTTCAATACCGCTGGAGATCGTATCGCCGGCAAGGCCGCTGCCGAAGCTGTTCTTCCAGCCCAGGCCCATTTCCTCGAGCGGGGCCGCTTCGGGCACGGGACCGACATTGGCCGCATCACCGGCGCCATGACATTTGCCGAAGGTGTGGCCGCCAGCGACCAGGGCCACGGTTTCCTCATCATTCATCGCCATGCGGGCGAAAGTCTCGCGCACATCGCGGCCGGAGGCGACCGGGTCGGGATTGCCGTTGGGGCCTTCCGGATTGACGTAGATCAGGCCCATCTGCACCGCAGCGAGCGGGTTTTCGAGATCGCGATCACCCTGATAGCGCTTGTCGCCCAGCCATTCGCTCTCGGCACCCCAGTAAATATCCTCTTCCGGCTCCCAGACATCGACGCGTCCGCCACCGAAGCCGAACGTCTTGCAGCCCATCGATTCCAGCGCGCAATTGCCGGCCAGGACCATCAGATCGGCCCAGGAAATCTGCTTGCCGTACTTCTGTTTGATCGGCCAGAGCAGGCGGCGCGCCTTGTCGAGATTGACGTTGTCGGGCCAGCTATTGAGCGGTGCAAAGCGTTGCGAGCCGGAACCGGCGCCGCCGCGGCCATCGCCAATGCGATAGGTGCCGGCGCTATGCCAGGCCATGCGGATGAAGAAGGGGCCGTAATGACCGTAATCGGCCGGCCACCAGTCCTGGGAATCCGTCATCAGGCCATACAGGTCGCGCTTCAGCGCCCGCAGGTCGAGGCCCTTGAAGGCCTTGGCGTAATTGAAGGCCTCGCCCAGTGGATTGGAGAGGCTGGAATGCTGATGCAGGATCCGCAGATTCAACTGCTCGGGCCACCAGTCTGCGTTTGAAGGCGCGCCGGCCGCGGTGTGTCGCTGCGATGCTGCCAATACAGGGCATTTGCTTTCGCCGTCCATGATTGTCTCCGATGTGCTTGATGAATAGGGCTGGCCGAACGCTCTAACTCGATAATTCCAGCATGGCGGATTGGTGCTTATTATTCCAATCGATTTTATGCCGTATACCTATAGAAATTTCCTTGGTGAGACGCCTGTATTTCAAGCGCGTCGCCTCGACGGGGGCGCCTGTGGCGCGATCCACCGTCCTGCCGGCCTTGCGTCCGGGTGTTCTGCATCAAACCCCGACCCGCCGCTCAGGGACAGGTGACGTTTCCGCGCAGTTTGCGTACTCAGAACAGATGATCGAACTCGCCGCCCTTCTCGCCTTCGCCTTCACCGTGCTGGTCATCGAGCTGACACCGGGCCCAAACATGGCCTGGCTCGCCGTGCTCAGCGTCAGCGAGGGACGCCGGGCCGGCTTCTCGGCGGTCGCCGGAGTGGCGCTCGGCCTGACCGTGATCGCGGCAGCGGCGGCGCTCGGGCTTGGTGCCGTGATCGAACGCTATGACTGGCTATATCAGAGTTTGCGCTGGGCCGGCGTCATCTTCCTGCTCTATCTCGGTCTTGAAGGCTGGCTCAAGGCCAGCGGCGCGCAGGCTATCCCGGCGCATCAGAGCAATCTGCGCTATTTCGCGCGCGGCTTTCTGATCAATGCCCTCAATCCCAAGGCAGCGCTGTTCTATGTCGCCGTCTTTCCCCAATTTATCGATCCGGCCCGGCCGGTCGCAATGCAGGCCGCCTTGTGGGCGTTGATTTCTGTCCTGATTGCGACGGCAATCCATCTGGCGATTGTGGTTCTGGCCGGCAGCGCTCGCACCTTCCTGGAAGATCCGGCCCGTCACCGCTTTTTCCAGCGCGCCCTGTCGCTGCTACTGGTCGGCGTCGCGATCTGGCTGCTCTTCGCGACTGCGCGCTGATTGGCCCTCGATCACAGGCGCGGGACAAGAAACGGAATGACGTCGCCCCGGCCCGTGGGCTAGACACTCAGCCATGAGCAAGACTCCAACCAAGACACCAGCCAAACGCCCGGCCAAACGTGCGCCGCGTGGACTGAGCCGTGACGAGGCCCTCGATCTCTTCGCGCGCCTGGCGCAGGACCGGCCCGATCCCAAGACCGAGCTCGATTATGTGAACCCTTTCACCCTGCTCCTTGCCGTCGCATTGTCAGCGCAGGCAACCGATGTCGGGGTCAACAAGGCGACCAGACTTCTGTTCCAGGAAGCCGATACGCCTGAGAAGATACTGGCCCTGGGCGAAGATCATGTCCGCGACCGCATCAAGACGATCGGCCTGTTTCGCAACAAGGCGAAGAATGCGGTCCTGATGTCGCAGCAATTGGTCGAGCGTCATGGCGGCCAGGTGCCGCATGATCGCGCCGCGCTGGAAGCCCTGGCCGGGGTCGGTCGCAAGACCGCCAATGTCGTGCTCAATGAGGCCTTCGGCGAGGAAACCATCGCGGTCGACACCCATATCTTCCGCGTCGGCAACCGCACCGGTCTGGCTCCCGGAAAAAATCCGGATGAGGTCGAGGCCCGCCTTATGAAGATCGTGCCCGCCGAATATATGAAGGGCGCGCATCACTGGCTGATCCTGCACGGACGCTATGTCTGCAAAGCCAGAAAGCCGGAATGCTGGCGCTGCCCGATCGAGGATCTCTGCCGCTTCAAGGACAAGACGCCGGCGCCGTGAGTCTCATCGTGCATTTTAGGCGTCGGGGGAAATTTGGAAGGTTTGGGAAGCCTGGAACTCGTGGATGGCCTTCCCAAGCACGCCCTCGGGCGCGAAAACCGCGTCAATCTTCGGTCATTAACTAAAAAAACCACTTTTGGTTGGATTGGCCCCTCGACTCTGCACCTGCAGATCAAGTATCTGGGACTCTGATCCCACAAATGGGGTCACCCGGCGGGGCCGCTACAAGATGTAGGAGTCAGAAGCGGCTCCCCCCGGGCTTCATCCACCGGCTCAACGACCGGTTTCGACGACCCATAGCGGTCGATGAGTCCGCTCGTCAAGCCAAATCCGAAAAGGTTCGCTGATGATGAGCGAATGTGATTTGACCCCTGAGGAAGCGTTGGACTGCTGCTTCCGTTACTTCAATGGGGAAAAGGTCCGGTCCATCCACAGCAAGTATGATGTGGATCCACGGCGCCTCTACGAGGTGCTCGACGGCCAGACCCATCCGGAGGCCCGGCAGGAGTTTCTGCGGCAAATGAAGCTGTCCAAGCCAACGCTTGCTGAGAGCCTCAAGCGACAGCGGCGTTGGCGGCGCGGAAAAGCGATCGATCCGCAACACCCTCAGTTGCCATTCTGACATAGTAGTCCGGCCCGCTTTTTTCCGAGCGGGCCGGGCCTGCTATTCCGCTCTAGCGCTTGGGCGCGATCAAGGTCTCGTAATCATAGACCCGGCGTGCCGCCGTTTGAATCTGTGAAAGCGCGTCGCGATAAGGCGAGTCCGCACAGCCCGGATACCAGACGATATCCTGGCGGCCGTCCGGGCCAGTCAGACCGAGCCGGAAATCGGGCATGTCCGACATGACGCTGCGGCCGCAATTGGCCGGGTCATTCATCGTGATATCGGCAGGCAGGGAGGCGGCATCATGCCGCTGCAGGATCGCGGCAAGGCGTTGAAAACTGCCCGCATCCAGGGTCCCGCTGGTCTGACCGTCATGACGGGTGAAGCGCTCGCCATTCAATTGATAGCGGTCATCGGGCGTGATCGTGATGGTGTAGATCGGACAAAAGCCGAAACACACACCCTCGGAAATCTCGATTTCCGTCCAGGCCAAATCAGATGGGCCGGGGCCGGATTGGGTCGTGGCACAGGCTGTGAGGCCGAGCGCGGCCAGAAGAAGAACCAGAAGACGCATCATCAACCCCGTTGCAAAAACCAGCCGCCATGCAATCGCGTTCTGACGGCCAGATTATGGCGCCCCGCACCTAAATCAGCGCTTTGAGCGCCCGTGCGAAGGACGCGCCCATATCCGGTCCCTGTTCGGGGTAGAGATAGGGTTCGATCAATTCCAGCTCGATCAGGGCCAACTTGCCATCGAGACCGCGCAGCATGTCAACGCGGGCATAGAGCAGATCGCCATCGACACAGGCCAGCACGGCTTGCGCCAGTGCCAGCTCCTCATCGGACGGGTGATGGATTTCTTCACGGCCGCCGAACTCTGACTGCACGCGGTAATCGCCGCTGGCGGGTATCTTGCGGGCGCAATGGGAGAATTCACGACCGAAGAAAAGGAAGGCGTATTCGCCCTCTTCCGACACGGCTGGCAGAAAAGGCTGGATCATGCATTGCGCGATTGGCAGATTTTCCGGCGCTGGCAGAGCCTCTCCGCGCCGGATCCGCGCCTGTCGCCAGGCTCCGCCACCGAGTACCGGCTTGACGACTATGTCATCGCTCCCCAGCGCGTCGAATGCACCGGCAATCGTTGCCGCATCGGCGCGATCGGCCCATAGCGTCGGGATCATCGGCGCACCGCGCTCCGCCAATTCCTTGAGATAGGTCTTGCGCTGGTTCCAGCGGTAGATTTCGAGCGGGTTGAGCAGGCGCGTCTTCGCGGCAATGCCGGCCAGCGCGGCCTCGAAGGCCTCGGGCGTCTGCATATAGTCCCAGCACGTGCCGATCACCGCCGCGTCATAGGCCGAGGCATCAAACTCCGGATCGTCCCAGATACGGGTCGTCAGCTCGATGCCCAGCGCCCGGCAGGCCGGGGCGAGGGCGTTGATCTCGAGGTCATATTCCCAATAATCCTTGCGGGCCTCGGGATTGTCCTTGAGCATGCAGGCGGCAGAGAGAAAGGCGACATGTTTCATGCCGCGCTGCATACGCATGTTCAGCAAATCTGGGAACCGGTTTTGCGGTTCGGGAATGCGGCGACGCCGGCGAACGCCCGTGAGGCCGATGCCCGCAAGTCTTGCTGTATCGCGCCGTCAGGGTTAACCCAGCACCAGCCAACAGGGCCCCGCCAGAGCCGCCGGGCTTAACCTTAACGATCGAAAGACCTGCCATGACCGCGACCCGCTTTGACGTTCTTGCCGTCGGAAATGCCATTGTCGACGTGCTCTCTCCGGCCACCGACGCCTTTCTCGCCGCCGAGGGTATTGCCAAGGACGCGATGACGCTGATCGATGAGGAACGGGCCGGCACGCTCTACACCCGCATGCAGGCTGGCAAGGAAGCTTCGGGCGGTTCCGCCGCCAATACCGTCGCCGGGATCGCCTCGCTCGGCGGCCGCGCGGCTTATATCGGCAAGGTCGCCAATGACCAGCTCGGCGAGATCTTCAGCCATGATATCCGTGCCATTGGCGTCGATTTCGCTTCGACCCCTCTGGTCGGCGGCGCTGCCACAGGGCGTTGCCTGATCAATGTCACCCCCGATGCCGGCCGTTCAATGTCGACTTTCCTCGGCGCGGCGGCCCTGGTCACGGAAGATGATGTTGAAGCCGGTGCCGAGGCATTGCGGGCGTCCAGCATTATCTATCTCGAGGGCTATCTGTTTGATCGTGACGAAGCAAAGCGCGCCTATGTCCGCGCCGCCGAGCTGGCTGCAGCCGCCGGGCGCAAGACGGCGCTGACCCTGTCGGACACATTCTGCGTCGCGCGCCACCGTGCCGCCTTCCGTCACCTGGTCGCGCATCACATCGATATTCTGCTCGCCAATGAGGCCGAGATCACGACGCTGTACGAAACCGATGATTTCGACGCCGCCATCGAGATGTGCCGCCGCGATGTCGCTGTCGCCGCCGTTACGCGTGGCGACAAGGGCGCCGTCTTGTTGCGTGACAAGGAAACAGTCATCGTCAAGGCCGAACCTATTGCCGGTTTGGTCGATACGACAGGGGCGGGCGATCTGTTTGCCGCCGGCTTCCTGCTTGGCCTGGCCCAGGACAGAAACCTGGCAGAATCCGGTCGAATGGGTGCGATTTGTGCCGCAGAAATCATTTCTCACTTCGGTGCGAGACCGGAATGCAGTCTCAAATCACTCGCAACAGACGCCGGAATCCCTTTTGAGTAAGGCGTGGCCGAAAATTCGATTTAAATCTTAATGAAAATTGTCCGGCATTTTAACCACAATTCAAGTGGTTGCCCCCATTCTGTATCGAGAGAACTGGCGGACTTCGTGTCACTCCAGCGTTTTTAAGATGTAGGCACTGCCCGAAAGGGTCGTGATCAGGGGCAGACATGGCACCCATCCGCAAGGCGATATCGCGAGTCATGCGATCACTGGTGATGAAGTTTACGCTTCTGACCGGGATGCTGATTTTCGCCACCACATTGATGCTGATGACGCTCGAGAATATCGCGGCGCAGCGTGAGACCCGTAATCTGTTGGCAGAGAGTTCGATCGCGAGGCTTCATGCCACGACCGATCGCCTCTCCAACGCCGTGGCAACCAATGATGTCGAATTCGTGCAACGCTACATCACCGAGATGCTGGCCTCGCTCGAATTGTCTGAAGTCTATGTCATCAATAATCGCCGCGAAGTTCTCGGCAGCGCCTATCCCGAAGGCATGGCGCCCGAAAGGCTGATTCAGTCCGACCTCGCCGTGATGGCGCTGGGTGCCGGTGATCGCCGTGCCGATCTGAGCGCGACGACGCTGCAGGTGGCTGTGCCCGTCTATACCGAATCCCGCCGTCTCGTTGGTGTCGTGTTTGCGAGCCAGGAGCTGACCGAGCTGGTGCGCTCGCGCAATGCCGCTTTCCGGCGCCAGACCCTGATCGCCCTGTTCGCGCTTGGCATTTTCCTGCCGCTCGCCGCGCTGATCGTTGGCCGCGCCCTCAAGCCGGTCCAGATCCTGACCGATGCCGCGCGCCTGGCCTCATCGAAAACCCTCGATATGCGCATTGAGGTCCACACCGGCGATGAGCTGGAAGTGCTGGCCAATGCCTTCAACCGCATGTTTGCGCGCCTCGACGGCAATCTGAAACGCATTCACCGCCTGGCCTATGTCGATCTGGTCACCGAATTGCCCAATCGCGAACGCTTCCGCAAGGAAACCGAACGGGTCGCCCGCAAGGCGCTCGAGGACGGCGAAAGCGGTGCTGTGCTCTTCCTCGACCTCGATCGCTTCAAGCGCGTCAATGACAGTCTCGGCATCGGCGAAGGCGACCGCATGCTGGAGATGGTCGCCCGGCGCCTGTCGGAAGTGGCACGCGGCTGTGACCTCGCCGCCGGCAAGGATTGCGAAGCCAGCCTGGTTGCGCGTCTCGGTGGTGATGAATTCACCGTGCTTCTGCCCCATATCGACGATGCCGCTGAAGCAGCGCGCACCGCCAACCGTCTGGTCGACGCCATTCGTCTGCCGTTCGAAATTTCCGGCCACCAGGTCTTCCTGGGCGTCTCGATCGGTATTGCGGTCTTCCCGCAGGACGGCGCTGACCCGGAAACCCTGATGCGTCATGCCGACCTTGCGATGGCTCATGCCAAGCGTGATGGCGGCTCGGCGGCCCGCTTCTTCGAACCAACCATGAACCAGTCTGCCTTCGAGCGCCTGGTGCTGGAAAACGAGCTGCGCGACGCCGTGCTGCAAGACCAGCTGGTCGTCTTCTATCAGCCCAAGATCAATATGAGCGATGGCAGCGTGGCCGGAGCCGAAGCGCTGGTGCGCTGGCAGCATCCGACCGCCGGCCTGCTATCGCCTGGCGTCTTCATCGAAGCCGCCGAAGAATGCGGCCTGATCCGCGAAATCGGCGACTGGGTGCTGCGCGCAGCCTGCGTCGAAGCGGCCCGCTGGCGCTCGCTGGGATTTGAAATCCCAGTTGCGGTCAATGTTTCGGCGATGCAGTTCGAACGCGAAGGCTTCTCGGAATCCGTGCTGCACGCACTGGAACTGGCCGATCTGCCGCCGCACCTGCTCGAGCTGGAACTGACCGAATCCATCGCGATGGAAAACCCCGAGCGTGTCATCGTCCAGGTTCAGCCCCTGCGTGAGCGCGGCGTCAATTTCGCGATCGATGATTTCGGCACCGGCCATTCCTCGCTTTCCTATCTCACACGCATGCCGTTCGACGTGTTCAAGATCGATCAGAGCTTCGTGCGCGACATGACCACTGATCCGCATGCCCGCATCGTCGTCGAGACCATTCTCGCAATGGCCAAGGCGTTGAAACTGGAAACCGTCGCTGAAGGCGTCGAGACCCAGGAACAGTTCGAAATGCTGCGCGCCGAGGGGGCCACGCTGGCCCAGGGCTTCCTGTTTGCCCGTCCGATGCCGGCCAGTGATTTCGTCGAATATACCCAGAGCGGGTCAGCGAAACTTGCGGTCGCCAAATAGCGCAAATGGTCTGAGGGCTTGATCACAGCCGCTGCTGCGGCCACATCTGTGTCTCCACCAAAGTTCCGGAGACCACAATGTCCAACCCTTCATCAACCGATGCGACCCAATGGCGCGGCACCACTATTCTCGCCGTGCGCAAGGGCAAGACAGTCGTTGTCGCCGGTGATGGCCAGGTCTCCTTTGGCCCGACCGTGATGAAGGGCAATGCCAAGAAAGTGCGCCGTCTCGCTGATGGCCAGGTTGTCGCCGGTTTCGCCGGCTCCACCGCTGACGCCTTCGCCCTGTTCGAACGCCTCGAAGCCAAGCTCGAACAATATCCCTCCCAGCTCGCCCGCGCCTGCGTCGAACTCGCCAAGGACTGGCGCACCGACCGTTACTTACGCAAGCTCGACGCCATGCTGATCGTCGCCGATACCAGCGCCACCTTCCTGCTTACAGGCGCTGGCGATGTGCTCGAACCGGAACACGGCGTCGTCGCTGTCGGTTCCGGCGGCAATTACGCCACCTCGGCGGCGCGCGCCCTGTTCGAGTATGAGGACGACCCGCAAATCATCGTCCGCAAGGCGATGGCGATCGCGGCCGAGATCTGCATCTACACCAATGAAAACCTCACCATCGAGACGCTGACGGCGGAGTAATCACCCCGCCGCCGCCTCCGGCCTCACCCTCATGCCAGCATCCAGGCCGCAATCGCGAAACAGGCCGACGTCGCGAGCGCTCCGGCGGCACGCCAGTGATTGAGCCCCGTCCAGCGCACCAGATAATGCTGCCAATAGGCCTGCCCATCGAGGTCTTGCGGATCATATCCGGCGAGGCGCTTGTTCATCGGGACATTGCCGAAGGCCGTGACCAGAAACACCGTCACCAGATAGATCATCGCACCGGCAAAGATCAGCGCCTGGGTCATCCCGCTCAAATTGAACAGGGCGTAGGCCGCCAGCGCATAGACGGCCGGCAGGAGAACGATGAAGGCGGCCAGGAAGACCGAGCGCATCACGGTCTGATTAATCCCCTGCATCGCCTCGATCCCGCCAGCGGGCCTGGCCAGAGCCAGACCCCGCATCAGGAAATCGGAAAAGGCCAGCAGGATACTGCCCACCAAGGCGCTGAGGATCGCCAGCACAAGACAGGCGAGCACGATCAAATTCATCGACATGGGTTTTCCTTTCAGGGAAGCGTTGATTGAACAGGCACCGGGCCTCAGGCGGCCATCGACCAGACGCCGGAACGGGCGGCGTCGCGGGCGAAATCGATGAAGTCGACCGGCGGACGCCCCAGCGCGCGCTGCACGCCATCGCCGAGCCTTGCATTGCGGCCATCGAGCACGGTGGCGAGCAGGTAATCGAGCAACCAGACCATCACTTCGGGCAGGCCGGCCGCGACCAGCCCGTCGACAAAGACGGCCTGCGGGATATCGGTGAAGCGCACCGCGCGGCCTGAAGCCTGGCTGATCTCGGCGGCGATATCGGCAAAGCTGAGCAGGCGCGGCCCGGTGACCTCATAGACTTCGCCGGCATGGCCCGGCCGGGTCAGCGCCGCGATGGCGACTTCGGCGATATCATTGGCATCGACAAAGGGTTCGCGGACATCCCCCGCCGGCAGGGCGATCTCGCCAGCGCGCACCATGTGGACAAATTCGCCCTCGGTGAAATTCTGGTTGAACCAGCTGGCCCGCACGATGGTCCAGTCGAGCCCGGAGCCCTGCACGATGCGCTCGGCGGCCTGGGCCTCGTCCTCGCCGCGGCCGGAGAGCAGCACGATATGGCGCACGCCTGCCGATTTCGCCGCGGCAACAAAGGCGGTGATCGCGGCGCCGGCGCCGGGCACGGCCAGATCCGGGGCGAAGGTGAGATAGACAGCGCTGACCCCTGTGAGCACGGCAGCCCAGCCGGCCGGCTTGTCCCAGTCGAAAGCGGCGGCGGCGCTGCGTGAGGCGATGCGCACCTTATGGCCTTCGCGCATCAGGCCTTCGGCGACGCGGCGGCCGGTCTTGCCGCTGCCGCCGATGACCAGGATGAGGCCGGGCTTGCTGGTGGGCTTTGTGTTGTCCTGCGCTGCGTCTTTGGCGGCGGGGCGGATGGTGGGGGTGGAATTGGTCATGGCGATTTCCTCGATCGGAGTGTTTTCTTGACACCGTGTAAAGTTTACATCGCCGCTATATTCGTTATCTTGACACCGTGTCAAGCGTGAATCGGAAATCAGCTCCATGTCCAAAGCCGGTGAAGAGACCCGCACCCGCATCCTCAAGGCCTGCTGGGCCTTGCTGGAGCAGGGCCCCGAGACCCAGGCGCGGATGAGCGATATAGCCCGCGCGGCCGGGGTCAGCCGCCAGGCCGTCTATCTGCATTTCCCCAACCGGACCGAGCTTTTGATCGCCACCACCCGCTTCATCGACGAGGCGTCGGGCATTGATGACCGCCTCGCCGCAAGCCGCGCCACCACGGGCGGGCCGGCCCGGCTCGACGCCTATATCGAGGCCTGGGGGAATTATATTCCGGTGATCCATGGCGTCGGCAGCGCCCTGATGACGATGGCCGCGACCGATGAAGCCGCCCGCACCGCCTGGGATGACCGCACGGCCGCGATGCGCCATGGCTGCGACGCCGCCATCCAGGCCATCGCCCGGGATGGCCGGCTACGCCTCGGTCTCGACCCCGTCCGCGCCACGGATCTGGTCTGGACCCTGCTCTCGGTGCGAAACTGGGAGCATCTGGTCAGCGATTGCGGCTGGGCGCAGGATGATTATGTCGCCGAGATCAAACGCTTGGCCCGCGCAGCCGTGGTCGCGAACGCAGGCTGAAAAGTTTGAAAATATTCCCCGCACACGCGATCAAGATGATAGCGTCCGCGCCGACACAGGATTTCACAAAACAGGGGGGCGCCGTTCCGGTCGCCAAGATTGCCATGACTCATCTGCTCAAGACATCACTGCTCGGCTTCGGCGCCGCACTCGTTCTGGCCGGCTGCAACGCGCCCGACGCCAGCGCTCCGGCCACACAGGCTGCCGCACCAGCCGAAGCCGCGCCCGAGGCTGCGCCGGAAGCCACACCAGCACCCGCAGCGGAAGCCGCCGCGCCAACCCTGTCGCGCAGCGTCACGATCAATGCCGACGCCGCCACCGTCTGGGCCCTGATCGGTCCTTTCTGCTCGCTCGGCGACTGGCATCCCGTCGTCGGCAGCTGCACGATCGGCGATGACGGCAACCGCACCATCGTCACGGCTGACGGCTCCGCCACCTTCATCGAGCGCGAAACCACCCGCGATGATGCCGCCCACACCTATTCCTACGCCATCGTCTCCAGCCCGCTGCCCGTCGCCGATTATGTCGCGAGCATCAGCGTCACCGAGACCGCACCCGGCGCCTCGACCATCACCTGGTCGAGCCATTACACCACGCCAGAAGGCATGGACGCCGTCGCCGCCGAAGCCCTGACGGGGATTTACGAAGCCGGTTTTGCCGGGATTTCGGCCAGCCTGGCGGGGTAACGCTCCCATTTCCCCTGTCATCCCGGCCGAATGCCCCGCGCAGGCGGGGCGCAGAGCCGGGACCTACCCGTGAATCCAGCTGGAATAGCGGGTAGGTCCCGGATCTACGCCCGGATCGCTTCGCGTCCGGGCATCCGTCCGGGATGACAAGGATTGATTAGTTTTGGTGCCGGGTGGCGACGCTCTTCGAACAAGCGCCACCCCAAACCGTCATCCTAACGAAGGTCAGGACCCAGTTTCAAACTCAGCAAAACGAGAATAGCGCGGACTCACCAAGCGACAGGGCCCTGTGAACTGGGCCCTGACCTTCGTCAGGGTGACGGAAGTTTGTGCGGGGGTGAGAAAATGGCGAACACCAGGGCCTACCCAAAACCCCTGCCGAAATTCCGCCACCGGCGGTTCACTGGCTGGCAAGGGATTTGGTGGGTAGAGCAACCTCCGTCTATGTTACGCTCTCTTACTTGCGGAAGCCTTGCGGCGGGCGTCAATAACGATGATTTCGGATGCGGGCTCACCAGCTGCCAACCTCCAAGCTCGGATTGACTGAATATGGGCAAGCTTTGATCCAAGGTCTCCGTAGTCCATCACGACAAAGATGCCATACTGAGTTCTTGACGCATTTTTGTAGATTTCTAATTGGCGTTCATATCCGTGGCGTATAGCCCCGCTTGACCGCTTGAACTCCACTAGCACGCGGGCTCTGAACCCCTTTGAGAATTTGAAATCTATCGGTCCGCCGCCCATGTTGGCTTCGGGGGAAATATCGACGTTCACCGATTTGCAAAAACACTCAGCAATCGCGTAGTAGATTAGCTGCGCAGCGCGTTCTTTCTTTGGTTTATCATCGATCCAAAGCTCTTCCCAGAGATTGCCATTCTCAACATGGTGCTTAAATTGATGAATAGTTTCAATTGCTAACCTGCGAACCTCCTCTGGACCAGAGGTTAGGTCAAATGGTTTGTCTACTCCCTGAAACCCAAACCCATCGGACAAAATTGATTTAAGCTTGTAGTAACCCAGCGCATCCAAGTTCGGATCATAGGTAGACGTATTTTCCTTAACCGCGGTCAGAAACTCTGAAAATGCCTCGGGAGATTCGAGCGCGACACGCCGCAGAGCCCGCTTTCTATCCGCGATTTTGGGCGTCGCGATTCCGCTGAGCAAGGTGTTGACACGATCTCGAATGCGCCGGTTTTCAAAGGCAGCTCGTTCAATGTCTGCCCAATCTCTAGCGATAGGAAGGTCTCGAACGATATCCCTTGGAACCAGAACAAAGTGAATGTCCTTATCGGAAGCTGTTGAAAACTTAGGCAGTTCGTGAGCTGCCGTTATGCTATTCGGGAAAATAGGTACGTCGTTTGCGCGGCAAAAATGCTCGGTAATCTCAGCCAGTTGATCGATAATCGCGCGAGTAGTGAAGTCACTTATGGTATCCGGACCCACCTTTTCTTCAAAAAACCCCATCAACGAAACCATTTCAGGATCCTTGACCCCAAGAGAGACGATTTCTTTGCTCGTTCGCATGATGGAATCTCGGACTTCGGCTGGGCGGGAGCTGCCTGAACGGCCACTTCCGCCGTAGCCCAATCCATTTTCCGGCGGCTCAGAGAGATCAAGCAGGCGTTGAGCAGCTCTCCACGCCGCGTCACCTTCGCTTTCCGAAATCGCTAGCAGGCGTACAAAATTCCCAAAATGTAATCGAAATTTTTCAACCGCAATTGTCCGAATTATTTCATTTGAGGATTTTTCCAGGAGCACGGGGTCAATGAAGAGTTGTGTGTCAACATCAACAAATGGATCAATTAGGCCTGCGCTCTCCAAGACAGCTGGCGCGACACCGAACAGAGCTGAAAACAATGTTGGATTGTTGAACTTGGACATGCTCAACCTTTAGCAGGAAGCGCCACCATAGCAAGACGTCCATTGGCCCTGCGTTCCCGTCTGAATTCAATCACGTTTGAGTATTTGGCTCAGAAGCGATCAAGACACCCTGCAGATCACCGCGAACAGAACGAGGCTGCAATGAATTCCACAGAAAAGCCGAGAAAAAAATTGGTACACCGATACACCTCTCTTGCATCCGCGTTGCACGTATTGCGAACAAGCACGCTAACGCTGCTTAGTCCGGACAGTTGGGAAGATCAGAATGATCGCGCGTTCCTCAGGGTCTACAGAGAGCGCACGAAATGGAAATCCGTTCTCGCGTTGTGCCTCACGTCAGCATCCGAAACTCACCATCACTGGAGCATTTTTGCGCCAGGCACCGACGGAGTTCGATTAGTGCTCGATCGATCGAATCTCATCGCGTCCGTTGAAAATGACCCATCCATCTCCTGGAAAAAGGTACAGTACCGGAAGATCAGCGATCTGGGTGAGAACGGCCCCAAAATTGAAGAACTGCCATTTCTTAAGCGATATCCTTATAGACAGGAAGAAGAGGAGCGCCTCCTCTTTCGCTCTGTTGAATCCGATCACGAACCATATAGCCTCAAACTGAATGCGAGAGTCGTTAGGGAGGTAGTCCTTAGTCCCCGGCTACATCCGAAATTATCTGATGTCATCATTCAGACCGTTCGTGACGCGTCCGATCAAAAAGTTAAGGTTTATCGGTCATCCCTTCTCCAGAATGATCGCTGGATCAGCTACGCCAGTAGGTGAGCGGCTGACCCCTAAGTTCCTCACCCCTTCCCAAAAATCCCCCCCTCATCCCGAAAGCACTTGAACTCCAGCGCATTCCCCGCCGGATCGCGCAGGAAGAACGTCCCCTGCTCGCCCGGCTCGCCCTTGAAGCGCACATAGGGCTCGATGATGAAATCAACCCCGGCGGCGCGGAAGCGGTCCGCAAGGGCTTCCCAGTCGTCCCAGGCCATCAGCAGGCCGAAATGGCGCACCGGCACCGCCTTGCCATCCACCCCGCCGGTGGCGACCGCCTGGCATTCCTCGGGCGCGAGGTGGGCGACGATCTGGTGGCCGTGGAAATTGAAATCGACCCAGCTCTCAGCTGAGCGGCCTTCGGGGCAGCCCATGATGGTGCCATAGAAGGCGCGCGCCTCGGCAAGGTTGTCGACGGGGAAGGCGAGGTGAAAGCGGGGGCGGGTTTCGGCGTTCAACATGTCGGTAAATGCCTTTCAGCACTGGTTTCACGGCTTCAGCCTGATTACATGGTGGGCGAAGCCAAGCCAAATGCGAAACCTGTCATGACCGAATTTACTCCCCGCGAAATCGTTTCCGAGCTCGACCGGCATATTGTCGGCCAGGGCGATGCCAAGAAGGCGGTCGCGATCGCCCTGCGCAATCGCTGGCGCCGGCGTCAGCTTGATCCGGTGTTGCGCGAAGAAGTGATGCCGAAGAATATCCTGATGATCGGGCCCACGGGTGTCGGCAAGACCGAGATCTCGCGGCGTCTGGCCCGGCTGGCCGGCGCGCCCTTCATCAAGGTTGAGGCGACCAAGTTCACCGAAGTTGGCTATGTCGGCCGCGATGTCGATCAGATCGCCCGCGATCTGGTGGAAGTGGCGATCACCCTGGTGCGCGAAAGCCGCCGCGAGGCGGTCAAGGCCAAGGCCGAGAGCCAGGCCGAGGAGCGCGTGGTCGATGCTTTAGTGGGTCCAGGAGCCAGTCCTGCTACTCGCGAGAGCTTTCGCAAGCGGCTGCGCGAGGGCGAGCTCGACGAGAAGGATGTCGAGATCGAGCTGAGCGACAGCGCCGGCATGCCGATGATGGATATTCCCGGCATGCCTGGCGGCGGT
>TARA_R110000868_G_scaffold132381_8_pt1 | contig 23363 bp, 24 predicted proteins | sample TARA_R110000868 | Tara Oceans TARA_R110000868 (sample SAMEA4397489) | marine metagenome | biome: Polar Biome; feature: [SRF] surface water layer (ENVO:00010504); material: water (ENVO:00002006), including particulate matter (ENVO:01000060) such as... | depth 5 m | reverse complement strand
CGTCCAACTCGTCCAGATGTTGATCGTCCAACGCGCCCAACACGTCCAACACGTCCAGATGTTGATCGTCCAACGCGTCCAACTCGTCCAGTAGAGCCAACCCGTCCAACGCGTCCAACTCGTCCAGACTACAATCGTCCAACGACTAGACCGACGACACGTCCACCTACAAACTATCGTCGTCCTCGTCCAAATTATTATAATTATGATCAGCGTCGCCAAGCTCTTCGCAACTATCACCGCGCCTATAGCTTCCGCGCCCATTATCAAGACCCATACCGCGCCTATGTTTATTATAACCATAGCCCGTACTACGGATCTATTTCTCACTCGCTTCGTTTTTATAATAGCTACGACTACTACTCACGCGTTCCTTACAGATATGTTTATTGGGATCAGTGGGTACGCTGGGGTGTGAATTACAACGATGGCTTCTTCTATTTTGATAGCTACCCGTACTATGTCTACAATGGCTACCGTCACCGCTATAGCCCATACGATACATGTAATTATGAACTCGTTGATGGCTACGACAACAGAACTGAAAGAGTTTACTCAGGTCGTTCATGTCAAACTGGCTACGATGCCTGTGCTCGTGAGCGTGATGAGTTGAATTACCGTTCATACGATCATCGTTATTTCTGTTCAGAGCGTCTCGACAGCTCACGCAGCTATAACTGGGATTATAATGACGATTTCTACTCTGATTTAGATTATTACGACTACGATGATTATTATTATAATTAAGCGATAATTCTCATCGATTGAAAAATGGCCCGCTCGAAAGAGCGGGTTTTTTATTTGATAAAGAAATAATTTAGAAATTTGTAATCAGTATCGACTTGATTAATTTTTTTAAGCTTAGAGTTCTCTAGTAAGTGAGCTTGATAGCCTAAGTTCTTTAGATAGTTGAAAATCTCGGCGCCAGTTGTTTGATTATCCACCAAGCATTCTTCGTTAATTTCGATGCAAATTGTAGGGGAGTGCTTTGATAGTAATTGTGCGGCACCTTTTAGTACGCGCATCTCATTGCCCTCTACATCGATCTTGATCAAATCTGGAGGAGACTTAAAAACTTCTTGAGAGAGCATTTGATCCAATGTTCGAGCTGGGACTTTGATTCTATTTTCAAAGTTCTTTACCAGTTCACCTTGCGCAATTCGCCCCCAACCACATTCGCCTTCAGGTGGAATGGCAAACTCAACTTCAGTGTTCTCATCAGATAAACAAACTTCGTGAATATTAATATTGTTCTTATTAGTTTCTTTATTGAGTTTTAGGGCTTGGATATTACGAGGCATTGGTTCAAAACAATGAACTTCTAGATTAGGGTACACTTGGCTGAGCATCATCGAAAAATATCCGACATTGGCACCGATATCGACAAAGCATTTTGAATCTTTAGCGAGCTCTAATAAGGGAGCTTCCGTCTCCGGTTCGTGAACACCTTTGATATAAATACGTCGTTGAATTCGATCGTTAAGATTTAAGTTTAATAAGGCGCCACCATTAATTCTTCTTAGGTAGTTTTTGTTCTCGTCACTAAAAACTTTATTGGCGAGAGTGAGCTTGCCTGGGAAAGACGGTAGCTTGGCAATAAAATGAAATAGCTGATTCATGATTTTCCTATAAGTCTTTGATAAAGTTTTTTGTGTCCATCCACAAATTGGTGGAGCTGATATTTTTTGTCGTATAGTTTTCTTGCTTCTTGTCCCATTGTCTCTGCTTTTTCAGGATGTTCAAGTAGGTCATTCATGGCGTTAGCAAGTTGCTGGGCATTTGATGGCTCGACTAAAAGGGAAGAGACGCCAGCTTCAGCTACAACTGGGACACCAGAATCTAGATTGGTCGTGATGATTGGTCGCTGATAAAACATGGCCTCAAGTTGAACCATGCCAAAGTTTTCATTACTCGATACAGACGGAAGAACAAGCGCGCGACAGTTTTTATAATACGCTGCAAACTCATGCATAGAATCCACTCGGCCAAGCATTAATACTCTGTCTTGCAAGTTGTATTGAGTAATTAGCGCTTGAATTTTATCGTGATCTTCGCCGCGACCTATGATGAGGACTTTGGCCGGTGATGAGACATTTCTCATTGCTTCCACAAGAATCTCGAGCCCTTTGTAACCGACAAGGCGGCCGACAAAGAGAAAATAAGGCGTCTTTGATAGGGCTTTTTGGTTAGCACTATCTTCGATGGCATCGCTTGTAATCATTTCCTCTGTGTTGAGACCAAAGGGAATGATTTCGATGTTGTTATCTAAATTTCTTAAAATACGAGATGTGTGAATATGATTTTTTGTCGGCACGATAATGGCCGAGGCTTTTTTATAAAGGGCTTTGGCGAAGAAAGAGTGAATCGGCGCGATAAACTTTTGCCTTACAACATCACTATGGTGAGTGATGACAAATGGCTTTTTACCTATACAAAAGTAAAGAAAAAACTCTGCAAAAGGATTGGGTGAATGCAGGTGTACTAGATCGTGTTTCTCAATTAATTTTCTCAACACCGCTACGAATGTTGGCATAATTGGCTGAGATAAAATTGTAGCGATCGTTTTTAAGCGAATTATTACTGGAGTAATAGAGTTGTCATGAAAGTTTGACATGTTGTCGTGGTTTGCACAGAGCACAGTCGTTTGATACTCAGAATCCTTTGATAATCCAGTACATAGGTCTCTTAGGACTGTTTCCATTCCGCCGTGAAAGGGCGGGTAATACTTCCCAATTTGTAAGATTTTCTTCACAAGCGAGATTTCCTTCATTTAGGGCGAACGTTTTACCGGGGTAATGCCGATAAGCCTTTATAATATATAATATAAGGCGGTCATCTGCTTTATACAATGTATGTGGATGGCAAAGACGAGAGAGAGTTAATGCAGGCACTTAAGAAGCAAGATTTATCCAAGTACACGGTTGAGCGACAAGACGCTCAGCGCGGATTGTCGCAGCAACAATATGCCAGATTGATGGAGTACCTGAAAAACGGTTACGACTGTTTGAAAGTGGTAGATGCCAAAGGTATCTCTTCTGAAATCTCTGTTGATGATCTCGTTCAAATCTTAGAAACAAATTCAAATGTTCGCGAAATTGTGATTGAAAGAATCGCTCTTAATCAAGCGACTGTTCACCGTCTTCTTTTGGAAGAGGGGAATGATTATCACGAAGTCGTCATTCCGGCCGACGCCGATCGCATTTTGCCTTTCAAAGATGTGAAGCTAAAAAAGGTTGGACCTAGCACTAATCAGCGCAAGGCAACTAAGCTCGAGAGCCGCTTGCAGTCGTTGATTACACCGAACGATGAGTTACAAGACCACAATGTAGAAGCGAAATCTCCTCTTGAAAAAATCAGAGAGAATGAAGACCTGATTACAAGCAAAGAAGTCGTTAAGGTTAAAAAGCAAAAAGAGGCGAGCGAAGTTCACTTAACGCAAGTGAGAGTTGCTAGAAATCAGCAACTTTCATCAGAGCTATTCTTTCGCTTAAAAAATCATCATGAAGCCTTTAGACTTGGAAATAAATACGTCAAAGATATTGAAGCAGGTCAGACCGTATTTGGTTTCCATGGCAATGACACTAGCTCATCGAAGAAGAATTCGATTTATGGACTAGTGGCTTTTATGACTTATCAAAGAGGTCATACAGTTGCAGCGGTTCTTGGTAATCTGTACGATGACATCAAGAAAGAATTGGTCACTGTGTACGGTGAAAAATCGGTAGAGAAGTCTCTCTTTGATGGGATTCCATGTGAGAAGATTGATGAGATCTATCTGATTCGCCGCGAAGAATTCGCAACGATGAGTAAAAATCAAATTAGTAGTTTTAAAAGATCAAGTACCGATACCACAACGATCGTGCTCGTAGATCTTCCACCAAGAAAAGAGGCGGAAGAAGTGATGGGAACGATGCTTCCATTGTTCAAAATTATAGATTCTTTTACATTTGTACTAGAAATGGCAAAAGCCTCTATCTCTCAAGTTAGAAGTGACTTACACTTTATGCATTGTTATGGTTTTAGCATAAAAGGTTTCATTTTTAAGGAAGATAGATAGGTCATGTCAGAAGTAGAAGACAAATTTGTATTTCAGTCTCCGACTGAGGATGCCATCGCTAGGTTAGAAGATGGCGATTGTAAGAATACCAGTGAAGTCATTTGTCGTATCCGAAACTTCAAGCACGTCGCCAAGCTAGGCGAAGAACTCAAAAAACAAATTGAAAAAGGTGACTCTCGAATTGTGTTTTCGAGCGTTGGCTATCAAGACTCTCAGAAAAAAGCGGTTTTTGCGATTGGTTGTTATTTAGCTGACGTTATGTCAGAAAAAAAAGTACTCATCATTACTAGTGGAAAGTCTGGCGATGCCTTTAAGTTTTTTAAGGCGTCTGAGCAAAGTCAGGCGATCGAGAACTGTTCAGTCTATCGCTTTGGAAAGAATATCTCGATCATCGACCTCGAAGACTTTGTCGGTTTTGGAGAAGAGCGTGAGAAAACATTAAATTATCTCATAGGGGCAGTTGAGGCCCACGATATTGTTCTTTGGAATTCTCCAGACGTGCAAGTTATGCGGCAATATCTACAGACTTATCACCGAATCTTGCAAGTATTCCAAATATTGACTTTAATAGTAGGTAGTAGTGACTTAACGACCAAGAATGTAGAAGAGATCAAAGATTTCTTTGAATCACATGGAATTTCACTTCGCGGGGCGATTTTTAGTCCCATGACAAAATGAAGTGATAGTGAAGTTGGCGGATAGATTTGAAAAACGTTAGTTCTATATTTTCCGAAGTAAGTATCTTAAATGTTCATTTTTTGTTCAAGCTAGCACGTAAATATCTGTGGATCAGTCTCTCTATTCCAATCATTGTATCGACTATCGCGATCTACCTATACATGCGTCAGTACGATATCTACCTAGCCAAGATTTCATTTAGAAATATCGCTGCTCACCAAGACTCACCAACTATGGCCATTGCTAGTCTACTTGGTGAAAAGCCAGACCGCATCACGGCCAATGAAATTGTGGGGATGGGAAAGTCGGTCGATTTCCTGCAAAGGGTAGCGGTTAAATTAGTTGATAGCGAAGACTTCGATAAGATGACCTTCGATTCAATTTACACGACTAATAAGGTCTACAATAAAGAGATTTTCGCCGATTGCTTGGATAAAGCCTGTAAAGTGGAGTTACTTCGTGAGCTGATTCCTGGCTTTTTTAATATTGATTTCGATGATCAAATTAATAACCGATTCATTGTCACAGTTAAAACCATTGATGAGTACACCACGTCCAAAGTGATTGAGGCTATTAGCGCGGCTTTTGTTGAGTATAGAACTGAGTCCATTAGACACTCTATTGCGCAACAGCAACAAATTTCTGAGAACTTATTAGCAGATCGAAAAGCTTCACTAGAAAATACTGGGATCATTGAGAAAAATGAAAGAAAGCTTTTCTTAGAAGCCTCACTTATTCGAATTGAAGAAAAGCTTAAGCTTTATCAAGAAACTTTGGATGCAAAGAAAATCGAATTATCTCAGACGCAGATCTCGATCAAATTGACAAAGAAGACTCTAAGCTCTGATGTAGACCAGTCTGCAAAAAGAGAATGGGAAAAGTACCAAGCCCTCAAAGTCCGTCGCGATCTTATGATGGCCGATATTACTGCGCTTGATCAGGCGCCAAGTAGTGCTACTAGCCAGGATCAGCAGATCCTTGGTGAAATTAAAGGTGAGCTTTCACGCATCAATGCAGAGATTACTAAGCTTGAAAAAACGAAAGCGGTTGCCAATTTCGAAGGCTTTAAAGCTGAAAAGGGCAAAAATAAAGATTATGTCGAATTTCAATCAGAAGTGCTCATTAACCAAATTAATGAATTAGAAACTCAGGTCTCAGAGATTGCTAAAAAGCGCGCTGAAGTTGTCAGCGAAATCAAAGATCTCGCTACTCAAATTGAAGAACACCGTCCATCACTCGATTATGTAAAGCTGCTTGAAGGTAAGCTTCTCCAGCTTAAGCTAGTGGTAGGTACTGTTGTTTCTGATATTAAGTTTGATAATTTTGTTTTCGAAAAACGTCACTTTAAGCGCCACGGTCTGCTGGCCATCATTCCATTTGCTGTGATTGTTTCGTTATTCTTATCTATTATTGGATTACTTGTTCGCTATCTTTTTGATGAGCGAATTATTGATAGAGAAGACTTCAAAAATAATTTTAGAGACGTTGAGATTCTTGGCGACGTTCCCGAGCTCTAAATAGCCCACTAAATCCCGGTACTATAATTGAGAAGGCAATATCCTTGAAATGCTCCGCAGGTGTGCTGGAGAGTCTTGGTAGATCGTAAATCTCCTTAGCAAGGGCCAAGGCTAAGATAATGGCAAAGCTGGCTAGGAACTTTAAACGAAAATATTTGGTCAGTACCACATAGATCAATGTGCTTAAGACTAAGTGGGCGATGATGTCCATAGGGATAGGGCCCAAGCTATTGCTGGAAATAAATTCAAATATATCGTGAATGAAAGGAATTTTTAGCATCGAGATGATTCATAGCATAGGCCAGCCAGAACCAGTAGAAAAATGAGGAAGGGTTGTAAGGAATACTAATAGCCCCCCAAGTTGTCACTAAGTTAGCGAAAACACATATTAATGCCACCAAAACCGAGTCATCTCGGCTGATACCGCGACGAAACTGATTGAGATAGCGAGCCAGCACATACAGCGGCAGGCCAAGAATCAAAATGGTATAGAAAATCATGCCAATGCCTAGATCGATGGCCAAGGAAATATAGAGATTATCCAGGGTCCAACTGAAACTCAGATCGTAACGAGGATCGTTGACGATAACATCGAGAAAAGAGCTATTGGCAGCCCCTGTACGTCCCGGTCCTAGGCCTAGAGGAGCCTTAGATAGGCGATCCCATAGAGTGTCGACGAAGGTTGTTACCGTCGCTCTTTGGGCCGTCAGATCTTCAACTGAAGTGATGCTTTTGATTCGAATAACGGATGATCGCAAATTCGCTTCAGGGAACCATTCCTGCACAATTTCGAGATTGCTGACGAAAATTGGAACAGCAAACAGCAGCCCAAAGAGCAATGGGAATCCTATGACTCGAAGTCTCGATCTATTCATAGCAATCAAGGCGCACAAAAAGATGATGATGGCACTGAGGATAAGCCCAACGCGAACTTGCATAATAAAACAGGCGGCTAAGATCCAAATCGAAACTAGAATTCTGATCAATCCTTTGAATTTACCACCGAGATCTCTTAGGTAGAAAAAGCCAACACTGAAGGCGAAGTAGATCGACATGGCCCCGGGAACGAAGCCTGTTCCAAAGGGCCTAAAATACTCGCCTGCGAAAACTTCGCCCCTCATTGGCCTTGAGTAATAATCGGAAATGTTAAGTAGAGAGTTGTCTCCAGTATTGAATTGATAAAAAACTACGATCAATTGCAGAATTAAGATCAGTAGTACGGCGCTGGATTTTTTTGCGATAAAGTAATGGTCTTTGGAGAGTGGATTTTCCAAGAACATAAAAAACATAATAATTGGGAAAATATAGATTTTTGTCGCAAAAATTGGCCCGAGTGGTCCTACGGACGACACATTGAAAAGCTGAACAAAATACCAACCAAAATGGCCGATGATCATGAGCTTAAAAAAGAGCGGCAATTGATCCGGTAGCGAGATGCTTTTTCGCTTTACCGTGTGGCGTAAAACCATAATTAAAATATAGCCATCAAAGATTGTTCGAAAGACGGCGTTGTACTCGCCAAGGATTCGGCCTTGACCCTCAATGAAGAAGAAGACCAGGGTAGGGACTAGAAGCTCCGACCAAGGCTTTTTGAAGGCGCAAATGATGAAAAAGAAGATCGACAGCACATAAAAGTGTTTTAGATAGGGGGACTCATACAGGTTGAGGATAATATGAATGACATAGATGACTAAGCTTACGGCATCGATGCGATTCATTGGGATTTTAGGCTTAGCAGTTGTCATTTATTTAAGCATAAGGATATATTAGGAAAATGCAAAAACTAATTCGTCGCACTATCGCTTTTTCTCTCCAGTTTACTCTTTTGATGAGCTCGACCTCTGTCTATGCTAAGTCTAATAAAAAGACCGCATCGGCAAACGACGTCAATATTCGTCAGATTGTTTTACCTTCTGAGCTGACAAATCTTCCTAAATATCCGGGCGCTGTTTATTATAATCAATCCACTAAGGGCAAAGTTCTTGTGCCTGTTAACTTTTGGGGTGAGATCAATCGCTCTGGCTTGCACTTTGTTCCAGTTGAAACGAGTCTAATAACAGGTCTTTCTATGGCCGGTGGTGCCAGCAGCCTTTCTAGACTTGATAATATCAAATTAATTCGTCAAACCAACGACACTGTAAAAGTAAAAGAGTTTAACTTATCTGATGGCGGCGATAAACTGGCTTATCTCGAACAGCTTCAGCCCGGTGATACCATCTTTGTTGAACGCGATACCTCTCGCGAAGACAGAGTTTTCTATACAACTCTAGTTACCGTAGCCGTCTCTGTTTTAAGTACATGGCTTCTGTACGAGCAAATTAATAAAAATCGTTAAGGCTGGCTTTGCAAAAGTCGCGCTTTGGCCATTCTCTACTGAACGTCTCGACTTCTTTTCTTAAGATCATCTTCGTCTCACTTATTGGCTTTGTCGCCACTCCAATTATTGTAAAACATATTGGCGATGAGAACTTCGGTCTCTACCGGCTGCTATCGGATTGGGTCACATTCATAGGTTTAGCTGAATTTGGTATTGGTGGCGGCGTTCTGGTTTTGCTCAGTAAAAATATCAAAGAAGAGAGCAAGACTAAAAACTTGTTGCAAACCATCTTTGGTGTGTATCTAAGAATTCTTCCTCTATATCTTCTAGCTGCTGTCATTATTTACTTTCTATTAATAGGCGTGGCAGGGGAGCATAGCTCTAGTACTTTCAATTGGTCTTTTTGGATTATGTCGTCCACGTACTTATTCATACCGTTTGGAGCCTATCGCAGTTACCTAGAAGCTTCACAAAGAACTAGTACGGTTAATTTGGTTTCGACCACACAGATGTTTCTTCTCAATATTTTGGCCATCACCTTTGCCTATTTAAACTTCGATCTACTTGGCCAAGCGATTGCGCTGTTTGCCTCTGTTGCCTTCTTCTATGTCACTATGATTTTTCTTGGCACCAAAGAATTCGGTTTTAACCTTTGGTCACCAAGGCGCGATGTGAATGCAGAGAAAGAGATCTGGGGGCAAGGACGCCATAATTTCTTTGTTGTGAGTTCAATGAATATCGGGCTTTTGGCCGATAGCGCGATTGTGACCATGTTTTACTCAGCAAAAGAGGTTGTTCCTTTCTTCGTGTCACAGCGTCTTGGGAATCTTATTTTGCAAAAGCTTCAAGGGGCTGGTGTTTCTATTTGGGCATCCCTTGTAAACCTGTGGCACGAAGACAGAGCCGATGACTTTAGAGAAAACTTTTTACAGGCCAATAAACTACTGACTATCTTCTCTTTGGTCTTATTGGTGCCCATGATTATCGTCAACGAGAAGTTTGTCAGTGTATGGATGGGCGCCAGCAACGCCCTTGATTTAACATTTGCTGTGGCCCTTGCGCTATTTATTTGGACCAATGCCATGAATGTCTTTTGGCGCCATATCTTGGCCGGCACGGGACATCTCGAGCAACAAGTTAAGCCTTATATTATAAGCGGCATATGTAATATTATCATGACATTAATCTTCACTAAAGCTTTTGGCTTAGTTGGTCCAATCTTGGCCAGCTCGCTAGCTCTTCTTGGACTCATGCTGTGGAAGCTTCGACTCTTTAGCACTCACTATCAACTAAGTACTCTCAAAATTCTTAAGGAAGTCGCCCCTGCATTTACTTTATCAGGTTTAGTTCTGTTTCTGTCTCGTTTTTACTCGGTTCCAGAATCCTGGCTTGGGGTTGGAACTATTTTCTGTATCAACCTGTTAGCACTTGGAGTGTTATCATTTTTACTATTATTTAATAAGACCGAGAAAGAGATGTGGTTTTCAAGAATTAAGCGTCTAAGAAAATAAATGGATACCTATGCTACCTTTTTATAAACTGAATAAACCTGAATATCTTCTCAGACCCAAACAGCTCATCAAGCGTTTGTTTAATAAGTCTGAACCCGGTCGCCTTTGTACATGTATTCTTCCTTGGGGATCACCAATTCTGATTAATCCGAGTGAAGTCGTGGGCAAGTCCATCGATCACCTTGGCTTGTACGAACTTGCAACTACTGAACTATTGTCACGGCTTCTCATTTCTTGTGACGAATTCGTCGATATTGGTGCAAATATTGGCTATTTTTCTTTAGTTGCACTGGGCAGTCCCAATTTCAATGGCGCCATCCATGCATTCGAACCACATCCTAAAATCTTTGAAAGACTTGGCCACAATATTTTATTGCAAGAAAAAGCCAGTCGTATTCAGCGCTATAATCTTGGCCTCAGCACCCAGGACTCTCAAATGGATCTGTATATACCGGAAGACTTCGATAAAAATGAAGGTGTAGCCTCGCTCGAAAAGCCTGAAGGTAAGCACACTAAAATCACGGTCGATGTTAAACGATTAGATGGCATACTTGCGTTAGACAAAAAATATATTTTAAAAATTGATACTGAAGGGCATGAAACTTCAGTTCTAAAAGGTGCTAGTAAGCTCTTTGATGCGAGTGCTATCAATGCCGTTTTTTTTGAAGAATTTGCTGATCCAAATCAGGCGGAGAGTTTTAACTTTTTACGTTCTTACGGATTCGAAATTTTTCGTATTGAGCGATCTTTCTTTGGACCAAAACTTAACGATCCAACTAGCCAGCAATCGGGAAGAGTATGGGAGCCGGTTAATTATTTGGCCGTTAAGCCTTCAGTAATCGGAAGGTCTGGACTTTATTCAAGCGGTTGGAGCGTGTTAAGTTTAAATGACTGAAAACTTTCTAAAAATAAAGACAGAGGTTGTTCGACCTATCCACGAGTTAACAGGCATTCGTTTTTTTGCAGCTCTTCACGTTGTTTTTTTTCATAATTTTTACCTATCTAAGCAAACCTATGAAAATGCACCTGATTGGGTTTTGCATTTTATAAGTTTTGGAGATTCGGCCGTTAGTTTCTTTTTTATTCTTTCAGGTTTTATTCTAACTTACGCTTATACCAATGATTCTTTGAAGCTTAAAACCAGTGCTAGAGAATATTTTTGGGGTAGGTTTGCAAGATTGTATCCACTATACCTTCTTGGACTTTTAATAGATCTTCCAAGAGGCTTAAGCTATTTTTTTAATACCTATGATTTTAAAACGGCGGTATTAAAGACCGGTATTTCTGCCAGTGCCTATGTCACGATGCTTCAGTCGTGGTATCCGAGAGTTACAACAACGTGGAATTCTCCGGCATGGTCCTTATCTGACGAAATGTTTTTCTATTTAATTTTCCCACTGGCTCTTCCACTAATATTTCGTCTTCACAGAACCGTTGTGGCAATGCTTTTTCTTTACCTTTTTCCAATTGCTTTATACTTCTTGGTCGTTCCAATTTTTGTAGATGATTTATCATCTGGTACATTTTCCGTATTTTGGAGGAGCTTTCCACTTGTAAGGGTTAGTGACTTCTTTATTGGATTATTGCTGGGCAAGATTTTTATTACAGAAAATAAAATTAAATACTTCGTTCGTAGACATCACCGATGGTTTGGAGGATTTTTTTGGATTATTCTTCTTCTAAGCCTGGTATTGATCTCTTTAGATATTAATTTCCCGAAGGAAGTTTTTTCGAGTACTTTTTTAGTTCCTTGTTTCAGTACCATGATCATATTGTTGGCTACAATAAAAGTCCCGTTGACAGGATTTTTGAGAAGTAAACCACTGGTGATACTAGGGAACGCAAGTTTTGCTCTCTATATAACTCATCAGCCAATTTTATACTATATTGATTATATTCTTCGTGCTTTGGGGATAGATCTTAGTCTTTTGTACTTTGTTTTTTATTTGATTATCGCACTCACTTTCTCATTGATATGCTATTTCTTTTTTGAGAAACCACTTCAAAAACGACTTAGAAACTTATATAGATGATATCTTCTCTGGGTTGCGCCAAAATTCTTTTGGACCTAGCACTGTTTTAATCAGCTGATAAACACAAATCCAAGGAACCAGTGGAGTTAGAAACGCCACGAGTACTAATTCTTTAAGGCTAAAAGATAATCCCCAATACATTTTAATCATATGTGCACTGACTAGGGCGAACATTAAAATAAGTAGTCCCAAAAATAATTGAAGCTGAAATAACGGTGTAAGTACAAGCGTCAGACCTAAAATGAAGTAGAGCACCTGAGACTTTCTCATAGGCGTCATGCCGTAACGTTCATAATTTTCGGGATGTTTCGCTTTAAGCCTTAATTGCTGACCACTTTTACTGGCCATGGTAATTAATTTCCAAGGGTCAGGGTCAAGAGGTGGGTGAGACACAATGGCAGCAGGTTCATAGATAATCTTGTAGCCAGCTTCTAAGAAGGTCCATGCCATATCTGTGTCTTCAAGATAGTAAGGGAATGCCAAATCGAAACCCTTAACTTTTACAAATTCATCACGTCGATAAAACATATTACAGGTCTGATATCCACCCTGGCGCTGAAGTCGTTTCATTCCTTTAAGAGTTAAGGTTTCCTTTCCTTCATAAGGGATATTCACATGTCCTTCTATAGCCTGGAAAATTTCATTAGATTGTATTCTTTCAAGAGCCTTATTCAGCCAGTTTTCGTCTGGAGTGCAATCATCGTCAGTGAACGCCAGCCACTCTCCAAGTGCCAACTTTGCGCCATAGTTGCGCTTATACGATGCACTTTTGCCTTGATATGGGTCATTGGGAGGAAATTCTGGCCTAAGCCAAGGGTATTTTTCTCTCATTTCTTGCAGCAAGGAAGCTGAGGTATCATTAGGAGATGGAATAATAATGAGTTCGAATTCTTGCCCTGACAGGCTTTGATTTGCTATGGCCTGAATTAGTTCTCTTAATAGGTTGGGTCGATTATGTGTTGGAACGATAATCGAAAAAAGTATTGGCACTTCGGGCTCCAGCGGCGGGATTAGTAGAAACATGCATAATATACTTTATATTATAAACGTAGGTTACCAAGGTGGGGTAGAGAAGTTTACCCATAGCTTAGTTCGTCAGCATCTAAGCAATGCAAAATACCAACCTATATTACTATTCTTTAGCGATGGGCCGTTTTACAGAAAGCTTTCAGAAGACTACGAGTACACTTTTCTCATTCCATTTCGCGTACGCATGGCCAATCCTTTGTCATGGTTACGTTTATTTTTCTTCCTATTTTCTTTTATTCGAAAACAAAAAATATCTCTAGCTCATATCGCTATGCCTTGGGCCAAAATACTGTGTCTGCCGGCGTTGATTGTCACTCGAACTCCCTTTGTGTGGTTTCAACACGGTCCCATCGGTGGAATCTTAGACAAAGTGGCGAGTCTTTTTCCTTACGAAAAGCTTGTGCTGTATAATTCGTCTTTCACGCAATCTGAATACCGAGAGGAGTCTGTGTTGGGAATCTCGGGGGACAAAGAGCGCATTGTGAATCCTATTATCGAAATATCTCCACCTGATGCAAATAATCGGGCCATGCTCCGTTCTAAATTCTTAGATAATTCTGAACAACGTCTTTTAATATGCGCTGGAAGAATTTGTTCTTGGAAAGGTTATGAGATTGCGATTCATGCATTGGCGAATCTTCGCTTGGAAAAGCCGGATGAATGGTCTAATTCAAAATTAATTATTATTGGAAGTGCGGGCAGAGAGTCAGATAGGGATTATGAATTTACCTTGCACGAACTAGTAAAAAAAATGGCGCTTACAGATTCAATAATGTTCTTACCTTTTAGCAATGAATTGCCTGATCTTTTGGCCGCTAGTGATATTTTCATTCATTGTTCCAGAAAACCTGAGCCTTTTGGACTTGTGGTAGGGGAAGCAATGCTAGCAGGCACATTAGTAGTCGGCAGTAATCAAGGTGGCATTCAAGATATATTGATTGATGGCCATACCGGCTTTTCTTTTGATTCTTGTGGAGAAATTGATGATGCGATCGAACAATTGGTTATGAAGCTGCAAACAGCGATTCAGCTAGACAATAGCGAGCGAATTGCTGAGGCGCGTTCTCGTGTTCAAAATATCTTTAATTCTTCAAAAATAGCGTCTCAAGTTGAGGGCTATTATGCCGAAATCATTGAAAAAGAAGCTTAAAGGGACAAAGTTTCCAGCTAACGAGTAATTTAAATTTAATAGATAATGGATGCTATGGAAGTAATGGCCTATTCCGCCCTCATTACATTCTCTTTGGCCTTCATGGGCTTTTCCTACATGCTCCACGCTAAAAAGCGAGGGACAGCGAAATGGCTCATTACACCGGCTCGAAAATCAACAAGTGGTGCCATTCTCCTTGGAGGACTTGTCGTTTATACCGCGACAACACTAGGGATGGTCGGTCTTAATTTAATAGGAAAGATCTCGTACTATCATTTATTCACTTGGGGAGTCTCAGGCGCAATCTTAGTGGGACTAGGTTATCTCGATGATCGAAAAGAGATTAGACCTTTTGCCAAGCTGACAGGTCAGTTCATCGCTTCTTATATCTTTGCCAATTTTTGTGGCTTCTATCTTAAAGACGCCATGTCGATGATCTTTTTTAACTTCTTTTTTATCATGGGCTTTGCCGTGTTTAACGGCTCCAACCTTATTGATGGAGTAGATACAATCTCAGTTAAGACATCTCTGGTGAGTTATCTAAGTTATTTCGTACTAGGCCAAGCCTATAATATTGAATCATTGCAGATCATCTCCACTATGTTCATGGCCCCTATGGTTGCTTTTTGGTTTTTTAATCGAACCCCTTCAAAAATTCATATTGGTGAAATCGGTGGCGGTATTATCGGCTTGAGTATGATGTTCCTTTCGTTCGTAAGTTATAACTCACTCGTAGAGACAACATCTTTTAGCACTTGGCAGATTGCTCACTTGGCTTCATTTGGATTGTTACTTCCAGTGATAGAACTAGGTGTAAGCTTTCTTAGAAGGCTGTGGTCAGGGCGCTCTCCGTTTGCTGGGGATAAGCTCCACTTGCACCATATTCTTCATCTTAACTACAAGCTTAGTGCCCAAAGTGCAGCCTCAACCATTGCGTTAGTGCATATGTTTATTCAGTCCAGCCTTATCTATATGTCGTTTCAAGGTCGTCCCATCGTAGCTTTTTGGATCGGCTGCAGTGCTTATCTATTTTTCCAAACGAGTGTTTGCTACAGGCTATGGAATAGCAGAAAATCTGGTACAACACCGCTTCACTACGTTATGGATGCAATCCAAGAGAAGAATGTTCTAGTTATTCAAGCAGACATGATGGATGAGATTAGCTTTGATATCTCTACTGATGAACAAGACGACGATACTCAAGCCGCTTAATTTTTTTTCTTAATCACCACAGCAAAATTGTCAGCAAAACGCTTTCCACTTAAAAATGGAAAGAGACTACGCCATTTGAATTTCGTTCCTGGAATTCTGCCATTTCTTAAATAATGAACTCGCTCAAGCTCTAGATCTTGCTGCTCAGAGATGATCTGGCGCAACTGATACTCAGTGATTGGCGTGATGTGGGCGGGGTAGTCGCGAGGTGAGAAGGCACTAAAATAGCCTCGCACAATGAAGGATAAAATTGAGTTTAGGCTTTCATTATTGGGTGTAGTGATGATGATTGTGCCATCTTTTTTGACGAGCTTTGCGAGCTGGGAGACGAAATGCCTTGGATCTCGTAGATGCTCAATCACTTCAATTGAAGTCACCACATCAAACTTTTGCTCAATATCAATCTCTTGATTAAAATCTTTTATATGTCTTGTGATATTTGAGTTTTGTAGTTTGTCATAAGCTGCAGCATCAGCGCCGTGAAGATCAATGCTGGGGTAGTGTTCTTGTAAGAGAGAGAGGAACTTGCCTTGGCCCATTCCAACATCGAGAATACTTGAGCACGACGGTAGTGTTGATTTCATCACATCTAATAGAGTGAGGTAGATAAATTGATCGGAGTCACCTTGCGAGGCTAGTGCGGCCGAGACAATGGATGATGATGGCGAAGCACTAGGCATGGGTTCTCTCCTATGATCTCGAGGACTTAAGCGTTATAATATGATCTATTCTAACGTCTTGAAGAAGTGATGAAAACAGGAAAAGAAATTTCGATTACGACCCCTGATTATCCACCTAATCGTCTAGGCGGACTCGCTACATTTTCTAAAACGCTAGTAGAGTCACTCGAACATGCTGGGGTTAAAGTCAATCTGACCGTATGGAATAAAGCTCACCAAGTTAAGAGTCTAGATCAAACCCTCACTGTTAATATTCATTCCTGGCCTATCCTATATAACTCCCATCAGCAGTGTCGCGATAGTGTTAACTTCATTCATGCAGCTGAGTTATTGCCGTATTCAAAGAACATATTAAAGAGAATTGTTAAAAAGATTATTCATGCTCGCTTTCTAAAACGCTTGCAGTTGGCAAAAAGAAATATTTTCATCTCTCAATACGCTCTAGATCTAGCTTGCAAGTATGGTTATCACTCTGATGTGACGAGAGATATTATTTTTCATAATAGGATTAATCTTAAGGGTGCAGAGTTTATAAATAAAACCCTAAACGATGATGAGCTAACTTTATGTTGTTTTGCTAGAGATGTGCCTCATAAAAATATTCTCGGCACGATCAAGTTTGCAGAAGACTTAGCGACTATCACCAATAAGAAAGTCACTCTTTATTGCGGCAATACAAAGCACTCTAGTAGCAAGATTGATCTTCGATCTAGAAGCTATTCCGATGAGGAACGCGAAGATATTTATAAGCAATCACATTTAAATCTTATTTTTTCACTTGATCACTCCAAAATAGGAAATATCGAGGGTTTTGGTCTAACTCCGCTTGAAGCGGCCAAATATGGAGTACCAAGTCTAGGGCTTGGTAATGGGGGATTGCCTGAATCAATTCATCACAATTTTACCGGGCTTATTCTAAGGGATTTAAACAAAAATGAAATTGAATCAACATGGAATAAACTCGTAAAAGATTATGAGCAAATTTCAAGAAATGCTTTTGATCATGTGATGTCTAATCACTCCCACCACGACTACGCAAAACTCATCCTGGAGCTTATGAAATGAGAATCCAGGCAGTCTTTAATACAGATCAAATTGGTGGTGCTGAGCGCAGTATGGTGGCAACACTAAGATCAAAAGCCAGCGCCTACAAAATTGAGGCTTGGATCCCCAATATTTCTGGTTCTACTGACTTAAAAATCTACTTAGAGGAAACAATCCCAGGCGTGATTGTCCATTCTTTTAAAATTGGCGCCAGCTATTACCAAGTTTCCCGTGGCAATTATTTTTCAATTCTAAAAGTCCTGGTTTCTTTTGCGATTTGCTTGTTTCACATACGAAACATCAAGTTTAAAGACCAAGACATAGTCTGGCTCAATGGTAATAAAGTTGGAGCGCTCTTTTCATATTACCTTGCAAAGAATAAGTATCAAGGCAGAGTCTTTTGGCACCTTCGAGATTATTTCCCCACGAATAAATTTCTCACAATCTTAGTTCAAAAACTGAATGGTTTGAGATTAAGTTTTATTGCCAATTCTTATTCAGTTAAAGAGGACTTTGATTATTATTGGCCTAATTTTAAATGCCATGTCCTGTACAATTCTGCTGCCACCATCACTCAAACGAATACTAAAAAAGTTTCTGGCAAAATAGGTGTTGTCGCCATGTTGACTCCTTGGAAGGGGATACATGACGTCTTAATCATGGCAGCTAGAAATGAGGACGCATTAATCAGTAGTGGAGCAAATTCCATCGTGATTTACGGTGGTGAGATTTATCATACCCATGGCGCCCATGACGGATACAAGCAACAATTAGAGAAACTGGCCAAGAAGTTCAAAAAACTAAAGGTTGAATTTGCTGGATTAGTTAGGCCGCAGCAGATCTTTACTTCTATCGATCTGTTAATTCATTCATCTCTAAGGCCTGAGCCTTTTGGTAGAGTTATTATCGAGGCGATGGAGAGTCATATCCCTGTTGTCTCTACTGGCCTTGGTGGTGCGGCTGAGTTGGCTACGCTTGATCGAGCATGGACCTATTTACCCCATCACGATGCTATGTTTGTGAGGGCCATCGATGAGGCCATGCGCGGTAGCGACAGACAGTCTAAGCTTGATAATGCGTCTGCTTTTGTTGGGTCGCTAAAAGAGCTGGTGAAAAAGCAGATGAGCGAGATCCTTGATGCTTAAATGTAATAATTTATCTAAATCATTTTCTGGCAACAAAGTCATATCTAATCTTTCAATAGAAGTTCAGCAAAATGAAAAAATTATTATTTCGGGTGAAAATGGCTGTGGCAAAAGTACTTTCGCAAAACTTATTTTAGGGGTTTTGAGCCCCGACTCTGGATCTATTTTATGTCAGGGGGATTTTGGCTGGATGCCTGCTCAAAGTGAAAGTTTTTTTCCTGAACTTACTGGTCAAGAAAATCTTTATGCCTTTGGCAGTTTTAATTTAATGAGTAAAGCTGATATTGATTTATGTATTGAGGACTTTAGCGAATTGTTAAGTAAAGAAATATTAGAGGGTAGATTCAAAACATTCTCTAGTGGTATGCAACAAAAACTTAACTTGGTGCGGGCGCTTTTGCATAAGCCGCGAGTTCTAATCTTAGACGAGCCGCTCGCTCATATGGATCAGGTCTCGTGCCAATTTGTTGTCGACAAGCTATCTTCTTATGACGGTGTTGTTATTGTAATGTCCCATCTAAAAGATCTCTGGGATCAAAATATATTTAAACACTTAAAATTTGAGAGTATAAATGCTCAATAGCTTACTCATGACATTCTTTGTTAATAACCTGAGGCAAAGCTTTCCTCGCTTTGCTAGCTATTTATCTTTTGTCTTATCTACGATTTTCTCACTCATAATTTATTATTACACTTCTCGCGCTTTTGCTAAGTCGTTCTTTGATTCAGAGGTGGGCTATTTTGAATATATTCTGGTGGGAGAATTATCGCTTTTAGTGGTTAGCAGTGTCCTCTATAACTCTACGACACTTATACGTTCGTGGAAGGCTAGAGGGATTTTTGATTACCTTTTAGCTGCTAAAGCATCAAACTTTAAAATCATTACATTACAATTATTATCGACCCTGGCTAGAGATGTGTCCATGGTGGTGGTTCAGCTCGCTCTCGCTACGTTATTTTTTGATCTCACGTTCTCCGCCTCAAAATTCTTGGTACTCATTCTCTTCCCACTATTAGCGTTACCATTATTTTTGAGTTTTGGCTTTTTAAGCCTTTCGTTGATTTTGTATTTTGGTCGCGGTGGCGCAGTCGTGACAACATTGACCAATGTATTATCTTTTTTATCAGGGGTTTTCTTCCCGATCTCGGTCTTGCCACATTATCTCCAACGACTTTCTCTACATAACCCATTTTCAGCCGTATTATTGCCGATTAGAAATTATTTCTCTAGCCAGAGTGTATCGAGCTTAATGGGCGAAGCTTTGCCTCTACTTGGTTGGAGTATCTGTTTTATTGGCCTTGGGGTTTTAGCTTTTAAGCTGGCACTGGTTCAGTATAAGCGAGACAATAATAGGTTTAGCTTTGATTATTAGCCATGATTGAGCGAATCCGCGAAAACTCTAATGTCTTAGTGTCACAGCCACAATAATCCCCAGTGTTAGCATAAATACCACCTGAGCTTCTATTGCAATAATCAACGAAGTCGCATGTTGAACAACTTTTGAAGTCTTCTTTTTTTAGATTTCTTATCTTGCTAAAGACTGGCGAGTTTTTCCAAATATCTGCCAGACTTTGCTCTTTTACATTGCCTGCAAGTATGGGAGCGCCAATGCAGGGATAAACTGAGCCATCAAAACCAATTCCGATCACCGTCTTGGCGCAACTACATTGAAGCCCTTGCTCATGATTTTTGTACTTAAATAATTGTCCATGTTCGCCCGATAGAAGAGCGCGCATATCGTTGCCATCAATCTCATAGTCCCTGGCACCTGGGGACTTATCGTAGCGCTCTGTAATTTCATCTGAGAGTTGAAATTTAACACCCAAATCCTGGCATTCTTTTATCATCTGAGAAAGTTCACTGATATTGAGTTTATGAATAATGATACTAGCGCTGACATCAAAGCCCATGTCTTTGGCAATTTTTAGGGCATTGAACGCCTTTTCCTTACCAGAGCGCTTGGTGAAGTCTTCATACGTTTTTTCGCTGGCGCCATAAATGCTGATGTCCAAACCTTTGAGTCCAGCAGTCTTTAGTTTTTTTGCCATGTCCTCATCAAAGAGCAGACCATTGGTCTTGAGCCGTGGAATCAAGTGACAGCTTGCAGCTTTTTTTACAAATCTTAGAATATCGGGATGAGTGAGGGGTTCACCGCCAGAGAGGTTAATCCACAAAGCTCCAAGGCTTCGCAGTTGTTCAATAGCGCTATCAATTTGATCAGAACTCATATGTTCTTTTTGATTAACAGGGAGAGCTTGCTTAGTGCGATCAAAATTATAGCAATGCTTACAAGCCAGGTTGCAAGTTTGAGTAATTTCTAGAGTTGGAAAGAGTGGCTGATGATTAGAATGAGCTTTTGCAATCAGATTTGCGACTAAAGATGATGTTTGCTTTTGATCGTGCACTTATCAATCCTCGATCAATTGCAAGTCACGAAAGCTTTTTAGTAACGATTCAACATCGCTTTTGGCCGTTTTATTATCGATTTCAAACTCTTGTGAAATCAAATTGGCCAAGTCTTCAGGAGAATTTTCACCGTTGAGGTTCTCCCATACAACCGCCGCCGTTGAGTTCAGGCTATGAGCTTGCTGCATGTACTGAGTGTCCATAATGAGGACCTCATTACCGATTCGCTGCCAAGAAATATCGCTTTTAACTTTAGGATTCATATATTCGTATTATAATGCATAAATGAGTCATACGACCAATTTGTTTAGATATCTTAATACTCTCTCAAGCGAAGAACTGCATAAATGCTTGCTTCATAACGGAGTATTAGGACTTTCCTATGAACGATCTGACTTATTGCCATCAACTCATGCAAAAGACGCCAAGACCCAATATCTCAAACAGTGGCAACAAAATCAGGGCTATTTAAAGTTTCTATCCGCTCACGCACAACAATTAGCTGCAATTGATGAGAGTATTACAATACTAAAAGGTTGTGCGCTCTTGTCGGATATCTACGTTAGTTCTCTTGGCGCTCGCTTTATGAGTGATGTGGATATGCTAATAGATGCTACAAAGCGCGACGCAGTAGTTAAGTACCTTGAGAGTGCAGGACTCACTTCTTCTCGCAAGCAAACTTGGTATGGCGATGCCCATAAAGTCGAAATGCATGGTGTATTTGAAGGCATCCAACTAACTGTAGAGCTACACACTAAGTTGTTTTACCATCAAGATAATTTTGAATTTGAGACTGTGCCTTGTCATCAATTTTATAAAAAGATGGCACCCGAATATCAGCTTGTTCATTTAATCAGTCATTTCTGCTTCCAACATACGATGCAAAAACTCTATTGGTTTTTCGATATAGCGCTCTTTTTGGAAAGCCATCATAAAACTCTGAACTGGTATCTTGTTAATGAGATCGCCAGACAATGGGGTGTGTATAATTCATATTGCTACACACTCGGTGCGATCAACCAGCATTGGAAGAAATTAGCGCCTAGTATTCAGGGGCGTTTTCAACACCTTATTGATGAAGAATTTTTAGCCTCTGACAATCAACGCACCTTTAAGTACTTATTCCTAAAGCTTGCTTTCAAGGACTCGGTAAAACTTAATTTTAAATATTCATTGGGTTGGTTGGGACGTCGTTAATCGCAGCAAAAGTCTTGCCAGCCTCCTCATAACTCTAGAGTGATCTCTTGAGTTGAGTCTTGCACAAAAAGTATGCAGCTTTACTCGTTGATAACTCAGCAGCTGAGTATTGCGGTGGGTAACTAAGCCTATGATTTGATCCTTCTTCACAGTCTCACTAAGTAGCGAATTATCACCTTTAAAAATATTGTCACCAAGATAACGGTGACAAATAAGCTTCTTACTATCATCTTGGTAGAGATAAATCTTACCAACTTCTAAGCTGAAGTTTTGATCAACTGTGACTTCATCGCCATCCCTAAGGCTGGGCTCCATACTCGTGCCGCTAATTTTGATTTTCACGAGCCTAGATCCTGCTCAATGACGTTCCAAAAAGATGAGTCGTTTTTAAGCTGTAGGCTATAAGTTTTAGTTGCTTCAATGATATTTGAAACAAAGGATATGGCCTGGGCTTTGTCTTGCTCTCTACTACTAGGCCAAAACATATTCGCCAGGGAAACTAATAGAACTTGAGCTGCCTTTGCAGAGTTAAGCTTAGTTAGCTTTATCTCATGACTTTGTTGCAACCAATATAGTCCGGCCACTTCATACATTTGATCGATGGGAACCTGCGGATCAAACTTGCCACCAATAGCACCGGCTTGGGCCCATACTTTGTTGTCGCTATAGATTAGAATATTCATATCATCGCCAAGAACTAACCGTTTCTCGGCGTTGTGACAGGTGGTCGTTTTGCCAGCGCCACTTGGGCCTAAAAAGACATAGGCCTTGTTGTCATTGCCGAGAATCACACTGCTATGAAGCACCACTTTCTTGGCAGCGATTAGCTCTCTTGAAATGAGCCAACGGATAAAATTATAAAATCCGTCATCAACTCTGGAAGTGAAGATGGCGCGAACATTCTTTGTGCCAGCTTGTATTTCTTTAAGCGCTACAAAGTCTCTATGGTAGGCAAGCTCACAGGCTTCTAGGTGCTCTATATAGCACTCCGAATCTGCTTCATCCTCAAATACAGCTTCCTCTAGTCCAAGGGCTTCCAAAGGGTAGTGGGTGACCTTGTAGGTGGGGGTGTTAAATGGAGCAGGGCTTAGCCATGACTTAGGCAGCATCTTCTGGATAGCTCCTAAAAAGTCCTGATCAGGACTAGCAAACTCAATCGGAATATCGTGATAGCGAAAATGAATATAACTTAGATCGTGCACACTCGGCACGTTCTTGATGGCCTCTTTCTTGAGCGTGACAAGCTCAGTGTTTTGAGGCTGTGGCATAATAGTTTAAGAGTTTAAGCGGTTAGATCGACAGTTGTCAGGATCGGCCACAGAAGCTTTACGACCACCAACTGGGTTTCCGTTGCAAACCGCCGCAAAAGCCATCAGTTCTTCTGAT
>TARA_R110000868_G_scaffold320720_3_pt1 | contig 23370 bp, 21 predicted proteins | sample TARA_R110000868 | Tara Oceans TARA_R110000868 (sample SAMEA4397489) | marine metagenome | biome: Polar Biome; feature: [SRF] surface water layer (ENVO:00010504); material: water (ENVO:00002006), including particulate matter (ENVO:01000060) such as... | depth 5 m | reverse complement strand
CAATGGTGATGTGTTTGTGGCTTACGTACAACAGCATCTGGTTTCAGTTCTCCAGGAAGGAGATATCGTGGTTATGGATAACCTGAGCAGCCACAAGCGATCAGAAGTACGAGAAGCGATTGAATCTGTGGGAGCCGAACTGTGGTACCTGCCTCCCTACAGTCCTGACCTCAATCCGATTGAACAGGCTTTTTCCAAATTTAAATGGCTGATCAAAAGCGCGGAAGAACGGACCGTATCAGGTCTGTGGGCAGCCTGTGGCAGACTCGTCGATCAGATCACCAGCACAGAAAGCAGGAACTACATTACACACTGTGGCTACCGCTACGGTTATCTGTGACGCGCTCTAGACTCTGCTTACGCTCATACTTATCGTATCTTGCTGACATGATCAAATCAAATTCTGCTGCTTCGTGATTCTGAAAAGCATGATAGAAATCATTGAACCGGTTCACCTGATCTGCATAAACCTCTTCATTTAATTCAGGATACAAAGCATCCTGAACATGTTCTGCAATCGATGCGATCTCAAGGTAGAAGTCAACATGCTGTTTTTTTAATCGCTCTGATTCAGAAGAGATGATTGAATCGACATTCACAGCAAGATCTAGGTACCCGAAAGCCTCTTCTAGCGTAAAGTGCATTGCTAGTTGGTCTCGAAAATCATCAATCAGGATACCAAACCATTCTGGATCGAGAATCAGCGGGTCATCGACCAGCCAGAAAGCACGTAAATTCTCCAATAGACTGTAAAGATTGAGATTGTCTTCTTTAATTTCTTTCAGAAAAGCAGCATTGATAGATACTTTAGGGCAGCTGATGATCATGAGTAGGTTCCTGTTTAGAAAAGTAAATTACAAATGGATTCTGTTCAGAACCGATTGTGATATTTACATGAACTGTTTTATTAGGATGCCTGGAACGTAGTTCTATAATTGCAGTTAATAAGACCTGTAACGAGTAGTAAGATTTTAAAGAGCCCTGAATTGAAATATGTTTCCGCTCATAGTGGCATTCGATTTCCTGATACTGAGGGGCTTTTAACAGTTCAAGAAAAATTGTGATATGGCATGTAACTGAATCTTTTGCCAGCCCTCTGCGTGACATTATCCCTCCCACTAATAGATTCTAAATTCAGCATTTTGCTTACCTATTACAAAAATCAAATTCTCCTTAGTATTTTTTACAGCTTAGATATTAGGGGGAGGAATGGATTGCACCTCAGTAAACAATCAGGTTCTTTGAAGTCAGATCAGAGTTCATATGATCTCCCAACAATTCCCTGGTAGATTTCGATCTATTGTTCTGAGGTTGTTACCAGTTGTAGCTTTCGCCCTTTTGTTCTAATACGTTTTTTCTTTCGTTCCACTTTTTGAATCAAGGCGTACGAAGCGCGGTTGGCAATGCGATAGAGTAGTGCATTTATACTTTCGTCCTGATCTTGAATTACAATCGGCGGCATACGTCGCAGGTGCAACACACAGCGGCATTGCTTGTCTATGCCTCCTTTAGGGCCGTTGATATCTTCAATGTAAACGTGAACTTTCTTGAGTCGATGCTGAAAACGCTCCAGCGAACGTGCCAATGTCTGTTCATAATCATAGTTACCAAAATTAGATCGTTTGCCACCACTGAAGTGAATGTTGATTTGCATTACAGTCTCCTGGAAATGTAATTAAGAATTTCGAGCTTTGAAGCTGCTCTGTTTATATTTGACTATAGTCCAACGACACGATTAAAATAATACGGAAATTATGTGTTTATTGTTTAGAAATACTTAACAGTAAGGGCAACTTATGGATTGGCTGAATTATCATCATCTCTTGAGCTTCTGGCTGGTCGCCCGTGAAGGTAGTGTGCGGCAAGCGAGCGAAATTCTACATGTGACACCTGCCAGCGTCAGCGTACAAGTGAAGCAACTTGAGCGATCTCTGGGGGTCAGGCTATTGCAGAAAAAAGGCCGGGGGCTTGTGCTTACAGCGATAGGCAAAGAGGTCGCAGAATATGCCTCGGAAATTTTCTCCACCGGTCGCGAGTTAATGGAGATGGTCAAGGGTAGTCCAGAAGGAAAGCCGCAGGTGTTGCGTGTGGGCATTTGCGATGTCATGCCAAAAATTGTAGCCTTTCAACTGTTGAAGCCCGCACTAGAATTAAACGATTCCGTTCGACTTGTTTGCCAGGAAGGAGAAATGTCAGAACTGGTAGCCGATCTGGCCATCCATAAACTGGACGTCATCCTGACTGATACCGCTCTCGACCCCTTGTATAAAGTTCAGGCCTACTCGCACCGACTCGGTGAATCGGGTATCGTAATCATGGGCACGAAAGAACTCGCACAAAAGTACCGAAGGGGTTTTCCGGATTCGATCGATGGAGCCCCCTTCCTGCTACCGATGGACAACTCCGTATTGCGCCGAGCGATGGATCAATGGTTCAGTGACTTCCATCTAACTCCAGTCGTGAAGGGCGAATTTGCCGATAGTGCGATGCTGAAAATCGCAGGGCGACAAGGTTTGGGGTTGTTTGCTATTCCAATCAGCATTCAAGATGACGTTATGGCAATCTACGGACTGCGTGATGTTGGAGTGGCCGAGGGAGTCAAAGAGCGGTTTTATGCAGTATCCGTTGAGCGTAAACTTAAACATCCGGCAGTCATTGCTATTCGAGAGAACGCAATGTGAAATGATCATTCAAAATCAGAAATCGAATTCTTCTTGAATAGTAAAAAAAACTAAACTATTTGTACGAATATTTAAAACAGACAAGCAGTCACCTCAGGCTTATTATGTATTACGCAATCAACGTATTGCGTTTTTCAATACTTTATCAGTCCATAGGAAAGTGAGGTTGAAGATGATTGCTACCAACAATACCACTCGAAAGAAGCAGAGAGTAATTGATCTCAGGTGTTATCACTCTGAACTAATTGTTCGAGATCGCTTTCGGAAAGACATGTTGTGGAATCAGGAGAAAACGCGACTATCACGAGTCAGTTCAATTGAGGATGACGATTTGATCGAGCGAATGTTGAGGATGGGAATCCATGCAGAAAATGTGACCGCTTTACAAAAGTTTCCTGTTGCAATGGTAGCTTGGGCCAGTGGTTCGGTCAGTTCAAGAGAGGCTCAGGCGGCATTTCAAGAGACCTACACTCTGGAAGTTTCTGGAAGTAATTCAGAGATTGATTTGTTTATATCCTGGTTAATTAAAAAGCCATCATCCGAGATGTGGCAGATTTGGCAAGATTATGTCCGTGTCCGGACCTATATTATCGGTTTGCGTCATACACAAACAATTGGACGAAGTATTTACAAGCTTGCAGAAAAAGTTGCGATGGTGTCCGGAGGTTTGTGGGGATACGCTACCGTATGCCGTGAAGAACAAGAAGTGCTGGAACGAATTAAATACTGTTACTTGTTGGAAGAATTTAATGTCGAGCAGTCTTCGTCTGAAAGCATTTATTGATCTGACTTCGAGAAAGGCATCTTGCTGTTTTTCACGACATTACGGACATTTTAACCCGATTACTCGGGCCTAGGATAGTCAAATCAATTCAGCAATTATTGAACTATGACACCGAATCCAGAGGTGTTAGTCTTGTCTTTTTTTCATGCCTTATTGTCAGAAATTAGACCGCGCTCAGTTCCTGTCCTAATTTATGTCCGATTTGTAGTCCGACTTTCTCCGACTCGTTAATCCTACCAGTCCGAAAAATGATAAAGCCCCATTTGAGTTGGATGCGTTGCTCCTGGTGGAAGTACCAATCGGACGTCGCAAAGCCCGCGGAAAAATGCAGAAAGTGAGCGGTAAGATCTCACTGCTCAGTGCCAAGAGAAAACCAACCGAAGAGAAAATTGTCGCCGAAGTCGAATTCGCTTACGCCGGTCTGATCGGTGCATTCAAACAGGCGCAGCAGGCCGAACAGGCGGTTGGTTACGCGCAGGACCTAGCACGCCGGGAACGAAGAGACTTCGAAGAAGGTCTGTCAGATTTGTTTAAAAGTGACATTGCACAAATAGTATGCGGTGTAATCTGCTGAAAAAGCTGTGGATGCAAAACTGCTCTATTTCAAAGAACGAGCTGAGTATCGAGCTGCTCTGGCGGAGGATCAGGTTTCACAGTTTGTAGCGGAATGAGATTTTTTTTATTCAAAAGAAAAAACATGAAGTTCCCCAGAAATAGTGGGCGTTCCAAAAAAGTCACAAACAACAGCCCTACGACTCCCGATCCACGTCATTTCTTTCACCAGATGTTGTTTTCAAAGATCAATTGACCATGGGACTTAACATGCGACAGTCTTTTTGTACCCGGCGGTTATTTTCGCCGCATGAAATCGAACCTTAATGCACTGGTGATATAAAACCAGTCGGTTTCACGGCCAGGACCGAACTTTCTATCCGATCCAGAATGCGCTCTGCAGTATCGCCAATAAACAATCCCTGTTGGCTGAGACGGCCAAGTGTTCCCATCACGAGTAAATCTACATCATGGTCTTTGGCAAATTTCGGAATTACGAAGCCTGGTTCACCCTGAACGAGATGAATTGAGTCTAGTTTGATATCGCTTCCAAACACAGAGACGAAGTTCCACACGCACCTAGAAGATTTCTGCTCCCATTTGTGTAAGTATTCTGCAAAATGCTTCTGATCCATGTGTGTTCTGATTTTCTCTTCCTCATAGGCGCGCCAGGCGTGAATGATCATCAAGTCCGCTCCATCCATTTCGGCAAGTGATGTTGCCAGTTTCAGCAAGTTCATCCCCAAATCGTGTTTCGTGCCATCTTCCAGCGTAGGATCGAGTGGAACGAGAATGCGACGAAAAGTTCCCGGTTCTTCTGGCTTGATCAACCACAGCGGTGTGGGACATTTTCGCAATAAATGCATGTCGGTGCTTCCGAAAAAAGTTCGATGAAAAATGCCTTCCGAACTCACGGATTTGATCACCAAGTCATGTCGATGCTTGAGAGTCAAACGAATTATTTCGATAAAGGTGCTGCCGTATGCGACGACCGTATCGACAGCGAAACCGGCATCACGAACTGGCTGTACGAGCTTATTCAATTGGTCGCGATACTCATGTTCGATCGTCTCTAATGCGTCCTTGACATGAAGCGATCGCAGAATTGTATGCGCCTGAGCCGGATGCTCTTCAATCACCGTCATCACTGTCAGGCGAGCATTGTTATGTCGTGCAAGTCGAACTCCGCGTTCCAACGCCGGGTGTTCGTCCAACGCTAAATTGACATACGACAGAATGTTCTTGAAGCGTTGCATCGTATTTTTCTTTCATGTGGATTGTGTGACAGGTATTTCAACTAGCCGCACGTTGCAGCGCTGAGCCGATCCGTTACCGACATTACTATTCTTTATTCTTAATAATTATATAGTCATTACTCGTGATCAGGGTGAGCCTGGACGAATGCGTTGCGCAGCGCGAGCAATGGATTGTTCTTCTCGAGTGCGAATGAGCAGAATGCGAACTGCTGAATCCATCTGTGCGATGTCTGAATCAGTATCGTTCTCTCTATTCTTATCTTCGTCCAGCAAAAGGTTCAGGCATTGTAATCCATTGCACACACGGCTTCGAAGTGTTGTAGAGTGTTCACCAATACCGGCAGTAAAAATCAGCGCATCGATGCCACCAAGTGTCACTGTGAATGCGCCAATCGTTGAACGAATGCGACTGGCAAACATTTCGATGGCCAGACTCGCCCTCTTGTGGCCAGCGTTTGCTGATTGTTCTACTTCCCGAAAATCAGATGACACGCCGGAAATTCCCAGCAGGCCGCTTCGTCGGTTCAAGCTCTCGTCAAGGTGTTCTCCATTCATACCATGCTGCTGCATGAGGTGTAACAAAATACCCGGATCAATCGATCCGCTCCGTGTTCCCATCATCAAGCCTTCCAGTGGAGTGAAACCCATCGTGGTGGCGATGGGTTGCCCACCACGAACAGCAGTCGCAGAGCAACCGTTTCCCAGGTGGCAAATGACCAGTCGAAGACTCAAATCTTCCTGACGTCCGAGTATCTCAGCGGCACGCGCTGCACAGTACGCGTGACTGATGCCATGGAACCCGTATCGGCGAATACCATATTCTTCTAACCACTGATAGGGAACCGGATATACGACCTCGTGCATCGGCAAGCCAGAATAGAATGCCGTGTCAAATACAGCGATGTGAGCTGCATTTGGGATGGCTGTACGCGCAGCCGCCACTGTGGTTAAAGCCGGCGGATTATGCAGCGGGGCAAGTGTGCTGATTTGCTCTAACTCTTCACGCATATGGTCGTCGATCAAAGTTGGTTGGTTGAACACAGGGCCGCCATGCACGATGCGATGACCGACAATGCTGATTCGTTCATTAAAGTCATTGGCAGACAAGCTGTGCAGTATTTCGTTTACAGCCACCCGGTAATCAGAGCATTCCAAAATGGTATGACAATCTTCTCTTTCAGAAGTACGAAAGTGAAGCGTGGCGGTAGAATCGCCCCCACACCAGTCAACTATTCCTCCGACAAGCTCGGTGTTTGCAGCATGGTCAAACAACGCAAACTTCAACGTGCTTGATCCGGCGTTAAGGACGAGAATACTCATACTGATCAATGCTCCTTTTGCGGCCACTTCCAGTTCCGAATCTCTGGCATGTCCTGGCCATGTTCGGCGATGTAGTGCTTGTGTTCGATCAGCTTGTTTCGCAATCGCTGCTTGACGTATGCAGCCCTGGCCCCCAGCTTTGGCACGCGGTCGATTATATCTTCGACAAGGTGAAAGCGATCCAGGTCATTCAGAACAACCATGTCAAACGGCGTCGTTGTCGTGCCTTCTTCCTTGTATCCGCGGACATGGAGGTTCTTGTGATTTGTGCGGCGATATGTCAGTCGATGGATCAACCATGGATAACCGTGAAAGGCGAAAATAATCGGTTTATCGGTCGTGAACATGACATCGAAGTCCTTGTCCGGTAGCCCGTGTGGATGTTCTTTGGGGTCCTGGAGCTTCATCAGGTTGACCACGTTGATCACGCGAATCTTTATATCCGGAAGTTCGCGGTGCATAATATCCACGGCTGCCAGCGTTTCGAGCGTCGGCACGTCGCCGCAGCATGCAAGAACCACGTCGGGCTCTCCACCTTGATCGTTACTGGCCCAGTCCCAGATGCTGATGCCCGCTGTGCTGTGCCTGACGGCCTCATGCATCGTCAGCCACTGTGGTCCCGGCTGCTTGCCGGCTACAATGACGTTCACATAGTTGCGGCTTCGCAGGCAATGGTCGGTGACGGACAGTAAACAATTGGCGTCGGGTGGAAGATAAACGCGAACCATTTCGGCCTTTTTGTTTACCACGTGGTCGATGAAACCGGGGTCCTGATGGCTGAAGCCGTTGTGGTCCTGCCGCCAGACGTGTGACGACAGCAAATAGTTCAGCGATGCGATGGGACGTCGCCAGGGAATCTGGTTGCAGACCTTTAACCATTTGGCATGCTGGTTAAACATCGAATCAATAATGTGGATAAACGCCTCATAGCAATTAAAAAAACCGTGCCGACCGGTGAGCAGGTAACCTTCGAGCCAACCCTGGCACTGGTGTTCCGAAAGCATTTCCAGCACACGACCGTCTGGAGAAATATGATCATCGCTCGGCAGGGTCTCACCGACAAAACCGCGTTCCGTGACTTCAAACACGTCCCCCCAGCGGTTTGAGGCGTTCTCGTCAGGGCTGAAGATGCGAAAGTTGCGGCTTTGCAAGTTCTCTTTCATCACGTCGCGAATGAATTTGCCTTGTACACGCGTGGCTTCGGCTGTGACGCTGCCTGGATCGGAGAACTCAACGGCGTAGTTCCGAAAATCAGGTAAACAGAGGCTTTTCAGCAGCAGTCCACCATTGGCGTGTGGGTTGGCTCCCATCCTTAGTTCGCCGCGTGGTGCAAGCGCCTTAAGTTCCCCTCGCAGTGCTCCCCGTTCATCAAACAGCTCTTCGGGACGATAGCTTTTCATCCATTGTTCGAGCATTCTCACGTGCTCCGGATTCTCGTGCATTTCGCCCATCGGTACCTGGTGACTCCGCCAATTACCTTCAACCTGCTGCCCATCTACCTCTCGCGGACAGGTCCAACCCTTCGGCGTCCGTAACACGATCATCGGCCAACGCGGACGTGTGGCGTCGTTATTCTCCCGCGCATGCCGCTTGATCTGCTGGATGTCCTCGGTCACCTGTTCGAGCGTCGTCACCATCAGTTGGTGCATCTGTTCGGGTTCGTCACCTTCGACGTAATGCGGTGTGTACCCGTATCCGCGTAGCAGATGATCCAGCTCTTCGTGGCTGATGCGAGCCAGTACCGTGGGATTGGCGATCTTGTAACCGTTGAGGTGTAGAATCGGCAACACGACGCCATCGTGAATCGGGTTGAGAAATTTGTTGGAGTGCCAACTTGTGGCCAGCGGCCCCGTTTCTGCTTCGCCGTCGCCGATGACACAGCTGACGATCAAATCCGGATTATCAAAGGCCGCCCCGAATGCGTGTGAGAGTGCGTACCCCAGTTCACCGCCTTCGTGAATGCTGCCGGGTGTTTCCGGTGCAACGTGGCTGGGAATTCCGCCAGGAAAACTGAACTGTTTAAACAGTCGCTGCATACCGGCTTCGTCCTGCGTGATGTTCGGATAATGTTCGGTATAGGTCCCTTCCAGGTAAGTGTTAGCGACCAGGCCTGGTCCCCCGTGCCCCGGTCCAGTGATGTAGATCATGCTCAAGTCGTGTTTCCTGATAACCCGATTCAGATGCACGTACAAGAAGTTTAAACCGGGCGTAGTCCCCCAATGTCCGAGCAGACGCGGCTTGATGTGTTCCTTGAGCAGCGGTTCCTTTAATAGCGGGTTGTCTAATAAATAGATCTGCCCGACGGAGAGATAGTTTGCCGCACGCCAGTAGGCATCAAGTTGAGACAGTTCTTCTGTGGTAAGTGAATTCGACATGTGGGTTTTTCCTCTTTAATTTTGATCGCAAGGCAGAAAAGTATTACTTTTCGGCAGTAGTATCACGTGGCACCGTTTCCTTGATGACGACCCCGCGTCGAGCAAAGGAAATGCTCTGCTGTGGTTTTGTGTCGATCATCACCGCTTCGATGATTGGCGCGGTTACCGGCTGGTTGGCGAACCACTCGACCAGAAAGTTTGCTCCACTTCCTCCTGACGCGTCCTCACGTTCAATTATCACTTCGGTCGTTCCAATGGGCGGTATGCGAACGGCTTGGTCGAGATAAGACCTGACCAACGTGCCTCGCGTACCGTGATATTTTACGGATTTGAGAACTATTTCATCGTCAACACTGGTATTTCTAATGCTCAAGGTAATGGTTAAGAGGTGCGGCTTCCCCTTACCGTGATATACATGAGAGTATGCTGGGACATAGACTATCTGACCTTGAACTGGATTGACTGTCTGATGTTGAGCGGAGCCGGTCATACCATTGCCAACTTCGAGTTCATGCGGAAGATTAGGACGCAGAGAGTCCTCGAACGAACTAATACGTTTGTCTAAAAAATAATCGTAGATTCCCAGAGCGATGAACAAAAGGCAAAATACGCCAATCACAGTCCACTTTAGTCGCTGCAAAAAGTCTACCTCTTCATTCGTCATTTGCCTGTTCATATTACTCCCCTTATCAATAGATGCCGTGTCAGCTTTTTTTCTAATTGAGAGTTCGGTGTAGCGACACTGAGGATTTATGACACAAAGTTGACTTCCTTGCGAAAACAACTGACTCCACGAAGATGCAGTAATCAGCGCGACCTTCCATGATAAGAGGGTACGGACCCGCAGAGAGAGGCACGTTGGTTCCAAATTTTATCATGGTAATTGTTCCCCACCAGAACCGTCTGGCTTGCAAAGCCCCGAGTTCGGCTCCGCTCTGGAAAATCCGCACACTCGATCGACGGCCTCTTTGGCTGCATCGAGAAATGGTAACAGCACGACATCACTGCCAGCTTTTTTCAGTTCTTCGGCACTGTGCGCGTTGTGCGCTGTCGTCGCTGTACGCCCCGCAAAGCCGTGCCGCTCGAGCGACTGCAGCAACGCCAGATTCACGGACTGTTGTGGAACGGAACAAACCACCCAATCAGCTCGCGATAAAGGTAACGTCGCGGCAAACACGGGATCTTCTGCATCGCCGTAAACAACCGCGCAATCACGCTCACGCAAACGACTCACCACGTCCGGATCAAAGTCCACGCCTAACACCTGCCTTCCACGCTCGGACAACTCGTTCGTAATGTGATTACCAAAACGACCCAGGCCGAAAACGATTACGTCGAAACTGCGAGATGAGTCCTCTGTTGTTTCAATTATAATTTCGCGAAATGGATTCTTTCGCTCAAACCACGACAATCCTGGTGCCAACCGCTCGTAGAGCACATGGGAATAGGTAATCAGGTAGGTGGAGAGCGTGATCGTTATCAGCCCGATTAGCGTGATCAGAGCCAGTATCTCGCCGCTAATGTGGCCGAGCGACTTGCCGAGCGCACCAAGCATGAGTGAGAATTCGCTGATCTGTGCCACGGTTAACCCGGCGAGAAATCCAGTGCGTTTGCGATATCCCATTGCGCCCATGATGCCCATGACAATCAGTGGATTTCCGATCAAAACGAACAAGGATAGTATGAGCGCGGGAAGTAACTGAGGTCCAAGGACGCTTAGTGTGAGATGTGCCCCGAGGTCAACGAAGAAAAACAAAAGGAGAAAATCGCGAAGCCCCACCAGGCGCGCCCCCAATGCGTCACGCTGCGCCAGGGGGGCGAGTGAGACGCCGGCTAAGAACGCTCCCACTTCCTTGCTAAAGCCCAGCCAGTCGCCGATTGCAGCCAGAGCGATTGCCCACGCAATCGCCAGGGTAGTAAGCAGTTCTATCGACTTCGACGCTCGCTGGAAGACGGGAGGGATGATGTATCGCATCATCAAACCAAGGACAAGCATCAAGGCCGCTCCCTGCGCAGCCACCATAAAAATGTCTGTAGCCCATTCTCCGCTGCGCTGACCTGCACCGAACGCCGTCAGCACAATCATCACCAACACAACGACTAAATCTTGCACAATCAAAAACCCGACGGCGATGCGACCGTGAAGCGAATCAATCTCTCGCTTGTCGGACAACAGCTTGACAATGATGATAGTGCTGGAAAACGTCAGAGCAACGGCTACGTAGATCGATGACAGGTGTGACAAACCCAGCGCAAGGCATATCATGTAACCGATTACAGAGGTGAAAATGACCTGGCCCAGACCGGTCGCTAGAGATACGGGCCCCATCGTGCGGATGACGTGTAGATCAAGCTTTAACCCGACAGTAAACAGGAGGAGTGCGATCCCCACCTTAGACAGTAAGTCGATTTCGCTGCCGATTGTGACCCACTTCAGCCCCGCCGGTCCGACCAGGATTCCGACTGCGATGAATGCTATGATCAGCGGCTGCTTCAGGGAATGGGCAACAAGGCCCAGCACACCTGCAGCTGCCAACAGCAAAGCAAATTCGTAAAAGATATTTCCTATTTCCATTGGTTCGTTCCCGGGGTAAACCGACTCATGAGAGTTGAACTGCTGACTGGAATCCCTCAGGTTTGACCGTGAGTACGGAGCAGTCTACCTCATCCAAAATGGTCTCCGCTGTGTTACCGATGAAAAAACCAGGAATGCCCGTACGGCACACGGTTCCCATCACCAGCAAATCAACCTTTTTGTTCGCGACCATCTGAGGAATCACCGAGTCCGGGTTTCCCTCGACCAAATGAGGTTCCCCCATTCCGCCAGTGTGTCTGGCCAGCAGCCCTTCTAGCGCTTGCCGCTGCTTTTCCTCCTGTTGCCGGGCATACCTGTAAATTTCTGATTCTGGGACCCCGCCGCGGCTTCGCAACAGTTGCTCACCAAACAGTGCCCAGGCATGGATAACGTGCAGTTCCGAATTGTCTTTTGCGGCTAGCGATGAAGCGAGTTGCAGGATGGTTGCATTCAGTGAATCACGCACTTTGTTTTCGGGGTCTGGATCAACGGCCGCCATGATTCGCTGGAATCGATTGCGTCGAGTTGGCTTCATAATCCAAATGGGGCAAGGACACTGTCGCAGCAAATGCCGTGATGTGCTGCCGAACAGACGCTCCTTCAACAGACCCTTTCCCTCGGCTGTCATGATCAGCAAGTCCCGTTTGTTGGCAATCACATCATGAATGATCTCCACCGACGGGATACCCATCAGGATTTTGGTCGAAATCTGTAAATGTTCTTGATTTACCGGTGCAACAAACTTTTTTAATGACTTTTCGAGCTCATTTATTATAAGCTTTCGCAGATCGAGCACCTTACCGCCGAGGTCTACGCTTTCCCACTTATCGGGTGGATTCTTCACGACCTGCACTACGGTTAGACGTGCCCGGTTTTCCTTCGCCAGAGTAGTGGCGCGGTTCAGAGTGGCGCGGTCACATTCATAAAGCAATACGATGTTTTTGAATCGTTGCATGGCGGATCTCCTTTTAACACTGCCCGTTGTCCCTTGAAGTGTGGCCTATGGTGTTTGTTGTCACTCAGTTCGATGGGTATTCAGTAACATGTGGCATTCGATACACGACTTTTCCAGACGCAGGGCGGCTTCCTTGGCATTGTTGAAGTCGTCATGAGCAGTCGCTGCGGTCAGATCGGCTACGGCCTGATAAAAATCCCCGCTGTACGTGTCATAAAGTTCGCTTGCCAGAAAACTGTCAATCGTTATGCCATAGCGTTCCATTCGTTTTGCTGCCGAATGCACACGCCCCAGATTCCCCATAACCATCCCATCCAGAATGTCATGCATTGCCTCCGATTTGCGAAGCATAAGCTGATTCTTGACCTCAGACCGGCTTGGATTGCGGTCAAATTCGGTGGCGCTATGCCAAATAAACCCGGTAGTCCATATGATGAATGCGACAGCAGCGGCACTGGCCAGAATTCTTAACATCCAGAAACGTAACTGGGGGTTCATTGAGGGCTCCATATCGTCAGAATGCTGCCAGCGCTATTGTCATCGATAAATACCATCTCAACTACTTTCTTAGCCACTTCGGTTCCACTGGCACCCATCGTTACAACGGCATAGTCGACGAGAAAATTCTGAGTAATTGTTTACGTAGTCAGTGTTCAGTTGCCATAGTCCGAATCGACGGGTGATTCGCCACTCGTCAATTGGCATCGAATAGATACAGCTCTTCACAGTTTAACGAATTCGACATAGTGATCAGTCTCTTATCAGAGGGGGCCGGATGGTCAAGTGCTTTCAGTGAGCTGTGCGATGTGTCGCTGAGCCCATTTGCGGCGCAGCCACTTCTCGATTCCCACAATTACATAGGCACTGACACCAGTGAGTAAAATCCTCCACCAGGCATCCCAGCCAATGGGGGCAGTGTGGAACAGGTAATTCATTAACGGCACATAGGTAAACGCGAGTTGCAGGGCAACCATTGTGGCGACGCCGACCACGATCCAGCGATTGGAGAACAATCCCAGGGTTAACATCGATTTGGTCAGCGAACGGCAGTTGAAGAGATAGAAAATCTCGACCATCACAAATACGTTCACTGCTACCGTCCGTGCGGCCGCGTCGCTGAAGCCTTGCCCCAACGCCCATTCAAATGATCCAAACGAGCCGATGAGCATGATGATCCCTACGAGACAAATCCGCATAATCAGCGTGCTGTCCAGAATGGGGATTTTGGGATCGCGGGGTAGACGGTGCATGATCTCCGGCTCTTTTGGTTCGAAAGCTAACATCAGGCCGAGGAGCACGGCAGTGGTCATGTTGATCCACAAGATCTGGACCGGTAGCAACGGTAGGGTCACGCCGGCGAGGATCGCCGCCAGGATCACCAGTCCTTCACCCATATTTGTAGGCAGTGTCCAGACGATGAACTTTGTGAGGTTGTCGAACACACCGCGGCCCTCTTCGACGGCAGCTTCGATCGTGGCGAAGTTGTCGTCGGTCAGGATCATATCGGCGGCTTCCTTGGCAACTTCAGTCCCCCCCACACCCATTGCCACTCCAATGTCAGCCTGCTTCAGAGCAGGGGCATCATTTACTCCATCTCCGGTCATAGCAACTACGTGTCCGTTGGCCTGCAATGCCTTTACGAGGCGAAGTTTCTGTTCAGGTGTGGCACGGGCAAATATGCTGACCTGTTCGGCGATGTCAATCAGTTCCTGGTCACTTTTTTCCGCCAAGTCGTGACTAGTCATCACCAGCGGCGATTCTTCCGTTTCAATGCCGGTACCATTCAGACCGATTCTTCCGGCAATCGCGCGGGCCGTCACCGGGTGATCACCGGTAATCATCTTGATGCGGATACCTGCGTTCTGGCACGTACGAACGGCATCAATCGCCTCCGGCCGTGGTGGATCGATCATGGCTTGGAGCCCCAGAAATGTAAGATTGGTAATATCGCGGTGTTTGATCGCTGTTGCCTCGGAGGGAACTTCCCCTCGTGCGAATGCTAATACGCGGAGCCCTTGTGAAGCCAGCTCTTCGAGCTGCGCCTGGATGGCGGACGAATCGAGCGCCACTGGCTGGCCGCTTTCATCGAGCGCTCGATGGCATCGGGATAACAGGACTTCAACGGCCCCTTTCACGTATACTGGACGTACAACATCGCCTTCACAGTCGTGCAGTGTCGCCATAAATTGGTGCTGCGATTCGAACGGAATCGAATCAAGCCGCGGCCAATGCTGTTGGACTTGCCATTCGTCTAACCCGGCTTTTCGAGCCGATACCAGCAGGGCACCTTCGGTAGGATCACCGTTTACATCCCAGTGGCCTTCTTTCTGCACGAGCGTCGAATCATTGCATAGCATACCTGCGAGAAGACATTCGTTAGCTGCAGCATTATCAACGAAAGCGTCCCCGGTCTCATGCTCGATTTTACCGTCGGTACCGTAGCCGCTTCCTGATAATTCGAATCTTTGTCCCGCAGCATACACTTCTCGCACAGTCATCTGATTGACGGTTAGTGTGCCGGTTTTGTCCGAGCAGATCGTAGTGGTACTGCCGAGTGTTTCAACGGCAGGCAGTTTGCGTATAATGGCACGGCGTCGCGCCATGCGCGAAACACCGATGGCCAGGGTAATAGTCACAGCGGCTGGTAATCCTTCCGGTATTGCGCCGACCGACAAAGCCACGGCAGCCATGAACATGTCGAAGGCCGATTGGCCCCGTAAGATACCAACAGCAAACGTGAGAGCTGCTAAGGCCAGGATCACAATCAGCAACAGGCGGCTGAAACCAGAGATCTTGCGTGTCAGAGGCGTTTCCAGAACGTCTGCCGTGGACACCAAAGTGCTGATTCGTCCGACTTCAGTCTTTTCGCCTGTAGCAACGACGATCCCCCGACCTTGTCCATATGTAACGAGTGTCGAAGAGTACGCCAGATTCCGTCGCTCTGCCAGGGGGGTATCGGTGGGTAAAGTGTCAGGGGCTTTTTGCACCGGCGCCGATTCCCCGGTCAGCGTCGATTCGTCGATCTGCAGGTCGCGGCTGCGAATCAGTCGAAGATCGGCTGGAACCTTATCGCCGGACTGTAGCAATATGATATCGCCTGGAACAAGTTCGACCGATGGAATCTGGCGAATTTCACGACTGCGCAATACACGTGCTTCAGTGACAGTCATCTTGGAGAGCGCTTCCAGGGCTTTAACTGCCTTTGATTCCTGCAGGAATCCAATAGTGGCATTGACCAGTACAACGGTGAAGATCACACCCGCGTCAATCCACTCGTTTAACGCTGCAGTAATAGCGCTAGCAACCAGTAGGATATAGATTAGGGGTTGATGAAACTGCAAGAGAAATATGATCAACGGACTATGACCATCGCGCACCGGGATTGCGTTGGGACCGAACCGTTCTCTCCGGGATTCAACCTCAAATCGGTCCAGCCCTTTTTGCGGATCACTGTCAAGCAGCGTAACAACTTCTTCCGCATCGAGTTGGTGCAGATGCTTTTCGAACAATATTTCCATGGTCTACCTTCATCATTATCGCAGTGTATTGCAGTCTTTTTACACTTCTGAGGGAACAAGACTTACTGGAAAAAAAGACAAAACTCTAGTTAACCGTTTTCCAGTAGCCATTGAACTGCGGCGCGGGACATTTCAGCGGCATTTTTGAGGCCCAGTTTGCGTTTGATGTTGTTGCGGTGTGAGTCGATGGTATGAGGGCTCAGGAACAGTTGATCTGCTATCATGCCACTGGTGAGGCCTTCACCAATCATGCGAAAGATTTCGAGCTCTCGGTCGGTCAGGCTCTCGATCGGGGTCTTTGTTGCTTCTACGCCACCTAGCGACTGATTGATCAGCCTGCGGCTGATATCGGGGCTCACAAAGTGTTCTCCGCGAAGCACAGTGTGGATGGCATCGATTACTTTTTCATTCGATTCCTGCTTGTTCAGGTAACCCAGCGCCCCTGCACGCAAGGCTCGCTCCGCATACAGCGACTCCTGAAATCCGGAAACGACGAGCGTTTTGACCTTGGGGTGTCGCAGTTTGATCTGTTTGACGAGCTCGATACCATGCCCACTTTTCAAAGCAATATCAACGAGAACCAGATCGGGACCTGTGTGACAGACTAAAGAAATCGCTTCGTCTTCGGTACCAGCTTCGCCACAGACTTCCATATCAGGCTGCAAATTGATGCGCGTAGCCAGGGCTTCCCGGACCAATGGGTGGTCATCAACGATCAGAATTTTTGCAGGAGTACAACGCGTGGACATGTTTAGCTCCCCTTGACCAGTATTTCTGGTACGAGACACCTGATGGATGTTCCGTCTGATGGGCCGGCTTCAATGTGGAATGTTCCCCCAATAACTCCGCACCGATACTGCATGGTCCGTAATCCCATTCCTGCCCCACAATCCGCTCGATCTTCATTTTCGGAAGCATGGATGCCAACGCCATTGTCCTTCACTTCCAGGACAACATGATCGCAGTCGCATCCTAGCATAATATTAATTTCAGTGGCCTGACTGTGTCGCAATGAGTTACTGGTCGCCTCCTGGGCAATGCGATACAGGTGCGTGGCTGTAGCGTTGTCTGCAACATTCACGTTCGGATTGGACTCGAAGCGACAGCCCACGGCCGGATGCGTATCTATCGAGGCAGCCAGTTCAGCGAGTGCCGCCTGTAATCCGCGCGGTTCGATCTGCACGGGCATCACTCCGTGGGCGAGTTGTCGGACATGCACGTTCGTCGCATTGAGCTGTGAAGAGATTCTCTCAGCCAAAGTCCGTAGCCTGATGAACTGCGAATTGTTTAATTGGCGTACTGTTTCCTCCGTCGATTCCTGCGGAATTGCGTTCAGGAGTTCGACGAGCGTACCCGCAAACAATGCCAGTCCTGTCAGTTCCTGGCCGATCCCATCGTGCAATTCCTGTCCAATGCGGCGCTGCTCATCTTCTGCAATTTGCAAAATGTGAGCCTGAAGTTGCTTACGTTCGGAGATGTCGTGCACGATGCCGGTGAATACCTGGAGGTGATCAACTTCGGTGATCGACACTTCTACCGGAAACGTGGAACCATCTTTCCGTCGAGCGACCAGTTCGCGGACTGAGTCGAGAATTCGCCGTTCGCCAGTTTTCAGATACCGCCGGATGTAACCATCGTGTTCCTCACGGTACGGCGAGGGCATGAGCATGCTCACATTCTGGCCGATCACCTCAGCGCGGGCGTAGCCGAACAATCTCTCAGCCGATCGATTGATAGTCTGGATCATTCCCCGGCTATCGATCGAAATGATCCCGTCGAGTGCCGAGTCCAGAATGGCTTCCAGGTGGCTGCGTTCCGCACGAATCTCCCGAGTACGCTGCTGAACAGCTTCTTCCAGATCATTGTTGCGTTGCTGGAGTTTAGCCGTTTCTACACGAGAGTGAGTGTCATCGAAGACATATCCCTTGAGTCGTATGAGATTTCCCCGCTCATCGAAAGTCCCGATGACGGTTTCCACTACGTGCAGGGTCTTGCCGTTATTGCGCCGCGTGATGCGCTCAACGCGATCGAGTGTCCCCAATTCACGGATTTGCTCGATGAGCGCATCCCATGAATAGGGATCTGAGTAAAAGCCTCGTAAGCTGCTGCCGATGGCTTGCTCACGACAGGTGAAGCCAAACATGTCAACAAGCGCACGGTTGCACAAAAGAATCTCACCATCAGGTGTGGCAACATAGTCCCCCGTGAGATCATCGTCGAACAGTAATCGGTAGTTCTCTTCGCTTTGTTGAAGAGAATGCTGTGCTTTTTTTTCTTCTGTGATGTCCCGCAACAGCGCGTCATAAGCAGTCAACCGGCCGTCATCATCGTAGTACGGAATGATCAGCTTCCGGAGCCAGCAGAGCTGTCCGTCCTTGCGCCGAATACGGTACTCAGATGCTGTTTCATGGTGCCCCGAAAGGGCCCTTTCGATTTGTTGCTGAATGACAGAACGGTCGTCCTCGTGGACAAGCTCGATCCACAGACGGGTATTCGCGACGTACTCTTCAGGCTGATAGCCGGTGATGGCAGCACACTTAGGTCCGTGTTGCTTCTCCACCACCTGTCCATTTTTCAGCAGCACATGGTAGTGATAGTCGGCGACGGCATCTCGCAATTGATGGTAGCGGGACTCCCCCTCCGAACACGTCTGCGGAGATTGCTGCTCAACCATTATAAGGGTGTATTTCTCGTAAAAATCATTTGTTGGTGAATCCGACAAGCGATGTCTTTGAATAGTATGCGGGAAATTATACACGGCGCCCTGCTGCCGTGAATAGCGGAATCCGCCATTCGTGAAATGGCGCTACGGTCGATTGTAGAGGTTCCTTTAATGTGTGAGAATTACTCCTATCAGTTTTGGGGGATGTACAGGAACATTCCGACGACGTCCGGATCAGTGTCAGGGGGAATATGCGGCTACTTTGCGAGTTCGACGGAAGTGGCCAGACAATCATCAGAGAAAGGACATGACATGCGAATTCTCATTACTGATGGCGACAAAAAATTCCGTGAACAGGCACAGGCTCTCTTGTTACAGCGCGGCCACGACGCGCGGGCTGCAGCGGACGGACTTGAGTGTGCAGAGATTCTGCGTCACTTTGTACCGGAACTCCTGGTACTCAATTGTGACTTTCTCTGGGGTGGCTACCAGGGGGTTGTCGCGCTGATTGAGGAAACACCCAGGTTATCTCAGACGCAGATGGTCCTCATCGCCGATGAAGAACCGCGAGATGTTTTTACTGGCTCGATCGATACCCTTCACCTCGCGCGGGTCAGCGAACCATTTCAGTTGAATGATCTCCTGACTCTGATGGAATCCGGAAGCCGTTCGCCGCGGCCGGCGAGACAGATTGATTTGGTAACATCGCTGGATTGCCAGCAGGGAGGAATGCAATGAATGTCAGGGCAGGGGAAATGGTTAACAAGCACGACATGGATGTCTCCACATTCGATGGTCAACACCTATTACTGGGGACAAGGAATCGCGCAACCTTGGCGGACTCATCAGTTCAGTCATTATCAAAGTATGTCTCCGCGAACGCCGATAGGACAGCGGTGTGCGACTTGTCTACTAATGCTGCTTGCCGGCTATTACTGTCCAGCATGTACCGCGAGGTGCGAGGGTTGGCGTGTGAAACCTGCGATGGGATCTTAATTCTACGCGGTCAGGTATCCTCATGGCATCAGAAACAGGTCGCACAAGAGACAGTCCGTCACACGCCCGGTATCAGAATGATCGTGAATTACGTGGAAGTTGTACCTCTGCATCCATCAAGGTATGGGCCCGGCTAGACGATAATGGTGCGAAGTAATGTGAATTGAGACTTAAATCATCTTACACTTCTCTGGGGGAGCAAAATGCTGGTCTTAACTCGAAAGCGTGGTGAAAGGATTGTCATCTGTGAGAACATTGTGTTGACTATAGTCTCAATTCGTGGGAAGCATGTAAAACTGGGCGTGCACGCACCGAGACACGTAACAATCCGCCGGGATGACCTCCATGAGCGATCTGGTGTTGTTGAACTGACTAAAGACAAAAGCACCGCACAAGAGATACGCAAATGATTCCAGCCGCCACGTACTTTGAGGCCAAAACGAAGATCGTAGTGTGCTGGAAAGGATTATTCAAACAAACATAATTTCCTCCCCGTTTTCAGATGAATATAGCAGGTACTTGAGTTGGTTTAGCGGGGGCCGGTTAGCAGTAATTGAACAAATATAATCGTGAATTGTTCATTTAATGTTGGATTCTGAAATTAGCTCTGGTATTTGTAAGATATTGATCCTGCAAATCATTAGTTTGCTTTGTACTCAAATAGTCAGTTAGGAGTAGATCAGAAATAATGCAACGATTTAAAAAAATTCTTGTGGGTGTTGATTTATCATTTGGTGACCACCTTGTTTCCGAAGACGTATCACCTGCCTCTTTAGAAGCAATAGATCGCGCAATTTGGCTGGCCAAGTCGAATTCTGCAGAGCTCACATTCTTTTTTGCCCTCGATGTTTGCGCTGAAACTCAACGGATGATTGAAGAGTCTAATGAGAAGGAATCTATTGTCACAACTGCTAAAGAAATATTGAACGAACTGGTGTCGGGAGCGAAGAATTCAGGAATCAAGGCTGACAGCTATGTCTGTTTCGGTAGAAGCTGGCGACAGATAATTCTGAAGGTTATACAGGATGGATATGATATAGTCATAGCGGGAACCCGACATCTGGGCCCTTTTAAAACGATATTGCTGGGAAGCACTGGTATGAAGCTTTTGAGACAATGCCCGTCTCCCGTATGGATTACACAACCGCAATCAGACTCACAAATCAAATCGATACTGGTCGCACATTGCCTGCGTCCCGTTGGTGACCTGGCTATGGAGCTAGGAGCGGCCATGGCTGAGCGACACGGATCAGAACTCCATGTGATTCACTCACAGGAGCATTCCGAATTTGAATCCTGGCATTCTATATACCAGGATAACGAGAGCAATCAAAAAACTCCTCTTGAAGTGAAGCGGTATATAGAATCGCAGATTTCTAATTACCAGTTTAAAACTCATCCACAAATTCATATTGTTACATCCACCCCGCCAGATATTGCCGTCCTGAATCTGATAGAAGATCATAATATCGAACTGCTTGTCATGGGCACAGTTGCTCGCACGGGTATCACTGGCTTGATCATAGGAAACACAGCTGAAAAACTACTCCCGCAAATATCCTGTTCTGTTTTAGCCGTTAAACCTGCTGATTTTGTTTCACCAGTGACAATCTAAGGCTCGTAATGAATAGCCAAGTCTCCATTTCCACAACAGTAGTATTACAAGCAATGAGGGTTTTGATTTTTTCTTAATTCTGTCCGAATGGGCACATTGAAAAATACAATGTGCCAGCATTCTCATCTCGGCGTTGTCCATTTTTGATAAAATGTCCTAATAAATAAATACCGAGGGGATGACTATAATTAGACAAAGCTGAAGTAGAACACGACGAATTTTACATCAGAACATCTGCACAAACATTGCAAAATTCTGTTCGCGTAATTCAGGGCTTTGTGAAACTAACTCTAGAAAAATTCAGTATGGATATTTCGCGATCATCAACTGAAGCCGATTGTTCCCGCCTCTCGATATTGCCCTGCTTTCTGCGTGGTTTTCTTGAAAATCCATTGCAGGTGGCCTCGTTTCTTCCAAGTTCAAGTTACCTGCAGCGAAAACTGAGTTCACTGGACTGTCTGCAGGCAGCGCAAGTGGTCATTGAACTGGGGCCAGGGACCGGAGAGACCACGCGGGCACTGCTCAATGAACTACCTCAGCAGTCCATTCTGCTTTGCATCGAGGTCGTGCATGAATTCGTGAATCAGGTTCAGCAGATCACAGATTCGCGATTGATGGTGGAAATGGACTCAGCATTGAATCTACGGGAGATTCTCACACGTTACCATTTTCCGTCTCCCGAAGTGATCGTTTCCGGAGTACCTTTCTCAGTGATGTCTCCTGAGGAACGCCATTCCCTGATTAAAACAATTTATAACAACTTAGCCCCCGGCGGTAGCTTTGTCACCTATCAGTTCCGTAGTAGTGTCTGTGATCTGGCAGTCGAATATTTCGGTCAGCCAAAGCATCGCTCTGTCGTACTCTGGAACCTGCCTCCCCTGGAGATTATCGTCTGGCAGAAAACCGCCAAGCCATAAGGTGCTGTCTTGCGCAGTCATACCAATTTCGATTTCGACGCAATATAACGTTTCGCCAGTTCGGGTAAACAACGGCACAGCTTTTGTCCCGACGAGGCGTTTTGATCCGCATCTGCAGGCCTTCTTCACAATAGAGGCGATACACCAGCTTGTGATTCACACGCCAGCCTTCCCGCTGTAACAGGATATGCAGCCGCCGATAACCATAGCGCACACGAATGGTTGCCAGTTCACGCAGTCGCATCCGCAACTCGGCCCGTTCATCAAAAACACTCTGGTAGCGGTGACTGGCTCGCGGAAAGCCGAGCACCTGGCAGACACGCCGCTCACTGACTTCGTAGCAAACCTGCAGCTCCTGCACCAGAGTACGAAGACGAGCGGGCCTCACAGCTTTTTTTTGAGAACGTCCTGGAGCATGCTCTAATCCAGGCTCAGGTCAGCCACCAGTTGTTTGAGCTTTCGGTTCTCCTCTTCCAGTTGCTTCAGTCTGCGGACTTCAGCGACGCCCAGACCGGCGTACTTCTACTTCCAGAGGTAAAAGGTCTGTTCGGTGATCCCCATCTTCCTGACGATCTCCGCCACTGCAGTACCGGACTCATGCTGCCGCCAAAGCAAATACAATCTGCTCTTCTGAATATCGTTTCCGTTTCATGTTGTCTGATCCTCCTACGAGAAATACAAGATAACAAAATGTCTCGCATTTCGCACGGATCAGGAATCGGGGGGAAGGTCAACTCCACCGGGGGGCTGATTTCCCAGTGAGACATGTGGACGGTCTTCGTTGTAGCCCATCCGACTGAAATCCTGAGTCACGTTGTTGAAGTAAGCCCACCAGTCCAAACTTTTTGAAATGAACTCGGGACCATTATCCACACGAATCGAATGAGGACAGCCTCATGCCTCTTTGACTCGATCCAGAGTTGCCACCACATCATCACCAGTCAGCCGTGTACCGACCTGTATGGCCAGACTCTTACAACTAAAGTGATCGACTAATGTCAGCAGCCGGAATTACTGCCCATTAAACAACTTAACCGACATGAAGTCGATGCGCCAACCTTCATTAGTGTGGCTGGCTATTGGTAGAGTCTTTTGTAACTGGCGACTCCGGTTTTGTCGGGGACGTTTTTGACGCATTTGCAGGCCTTCTTCGACATAGAGCCG
>TARA_R110000868_G_scaffold113864_4_pt1 | contig 23370 bp, 20 predicted proteins | sample TARA_R110000868 | Tara Oceans TARA_R110000868 (sample SAMEA4397489) | marine metagenome | biome: Polar Biome; feature: [SRF] surface water layer (ENVO:00010504); material: water (ENVO:00002006), including particulate matter (ENVO:01000060) such as... | depth 5 m | reverse complement strand
CGGGAATGTCGTTCAGCTTGCGATAGGTGATCGCGCGGTCATTCATCCAGGAGCCAAACACGGCTGTGATGGCGCCCCAGAGCTGTTCCTTCGGATCATCCGGGAATGGACGACCGAGATTGTACTGAACCGCATCCTTGTAGAGCGAGATGATCTTCTTCCAGTCATCGGCCGTCATCTCGGTATCGAGATCATAGCCCTGACGGTCCTTGTAGTCGTCCAGGATGTGCTCGAATTCGTCATGGCTGATGTTCAGCACGACATTTGAATACATCTGGATGAAACGGCGATAGGAATCATAGGCGAAGCGCTCGCCGGCTTTCTTGGCGAGGCCCGCTGCGGCCGTCTCGTTCAGGCCGAGGTTCAAAACCGTATCCATCATGCCCGGCATCGAGGCGCGCGCGCCGGAGCGCACGGAGACGAGCAACGGGTTTTCAGGATCGCCGAAGCCCTTGCCGGTTTCCTTTTCCACCGCTTCCAGCGCGGCATCGACCTGCGCTTCCAGCGCCGCCGGATATTGGCGCTCCAATTCGTAATAGGCGGTACAGACTGCGGTCGTCAGCGTGAATCCTGGTGGCACTGGCAGGCCCAATTTGGCCATTTCAGCGAGGTTCGCGCCCTTGCCGCCAAGAAGATTTTTCATTGAGGCGTCGCCGTCCGCGCTGCCGCCTCCAAAAGCATACACCCAGGTTTCGTCTGCTGGTTTCAGTGCCGCTTCACCCATGAATTCTGCCTTCCGATACATATCTCGAATCCCCCGTGCTTACGCGGGGCGAATTGCAATTCCTATGCTGCATTGCAGCGCCATTGGCCAGTGTCCGAAAGGGCACGTGCCGGGTGACAACGTTGTTCGTGACACATTGGCGCGTTCCCGTGCAGACGGGCCGTTTCAGTCTGACACAGAGGCGCGGGGGCGCTCTAACCTGTATCAGCCATCAATGCGGGAAAAATCCGCTACGCGGTGAAGCGTTCCACGAATTTTTGTGAGCAGCGCAAGGCGATTCGCGCGCACTGCGGAATCCTCGTCATTGACCATGACGGCTTCGAAGAAATCGTCCACCGGACCACGCAATTTGGCGAGTTCGGCCATGGCGGCGGTGAAGTCTTCGGATTTGAGCGGGCCTTCAATGGCGGCCTCGACATCGGACAGGGCTTTCGCGAGGGCTTTTTCCTCGGCCGGGCCTTTGGCCATGAGCGCGTCATTGACGGAGAGATCAGCAGGCAGATCGCCCTTCTTCTCCTCGGCCTTCAGGATGTTCGCGGCGCGCTTGTAGCCCGCGAGCAGGTTCGCCCCGTCTTCGGTATCAAGGAACGCGCCCAGCGCCTCGACCCGGCGTGTGATGAGCACTAGATCATCCTCACCGAGCGCGAACACTGCGTCGATCAGGTCATGGCGTTGGCCGTCGTCCCGGAGGTGCTGCTTTAGGCGGTCTGCGAAGAAATTGAGCAACGTGGGATCAACTATGGCATCGTTCGCACGTTCGATAGCATCCCTGACTGAACCTGTTTTGGCCTTTGGATCGATTTTCGGCGGCTTTACACTCTTCAGACCTAGTCGAGCCAACCCAATCGCGTGGTCCAATCTAAGCGAAATATTGTTCTCGAGAACAAGTCGCACCACTCCCAGCGCAGCCCGGCGCAAGGCGAACGGGTCTTTGGATCCTGTCGGCTTCTCATCAATCGCCCAGAATCCAACCAGCGTATCCAGCTTGTCGGCGAGCGCAACGGCGATGCCGACCGGGTCGCTCGGGACGGAGTCGCTCGGCCCTTGCGGCTTGTAGTGATCGCGGATGGCGTCGGCGACGGTTTCGGGCTCACCCGCTTCCAACGCATAGTACCGGCCCATGACACCCTGCAGCTCCGGGAATTCGCCGACCATTTCTGAGACGAGGTCTGCCTTGGCGAGACGCGCGGCGCGTTCGGCAAGGTCCGGATCAGCGCCAACGTTGGGGGCGAGTTCGCGGGCGAGCGCGGCGACGCGCTCCACCTTGTCCCCCAAGCTGCCAAGCTCGGCCTTGAAGGCGATGGTGGAAAGTTTCTCGGCCATGTCTTCCAGGGGCGTCGCCTTGTCCTTCTCCCAGAAGAAGCGGCCATCATCGAGCCGCGCCGACAGCACACGTGAATTGCCCTCGGCGAGCTTCTTCCCGCCATCAGCGGCCTCGATATTCGCAACAAGGATGAAGTTCGGCGCGAGCTTCCCGGGGGTCTTGTCGTTTACGGCGAAGTATTTCTGGTGGGTCCGCATGGACAGCTGGATCACTTCCGGCGGCAGCGCCAGGAAGGCCGGGTCCATGTCGCCGAGCACGACGACCGGCCATTCGGCAAGGCCAACGACCTCTTCGAGCAGGGCCTTGTCTTCGATCCATTCAAGGCCGGCATCCGCGCAGACCTTTTCGATGCCGGCGAGGATCACCTCGCGCCGCGCATCGCGCGTCAGCTTCACATGGCCTGCGCCGCTAAGCTGGCTCTCATAATCCTTCCGGGAAGTTACCTTGAACGGCCCGCGGCCATGCACGCGATGGCCTTCGGTCTCGTCGCCGCTGGCAATGCCATCCACGTCAAACGGCACCACTTTCCCATCCAGCATGCAGACGATCCGCTGCAACGGGCGCACCCAGCGCAGATCGCCCGTGCCCCAGCGCATGCTCTTGGGCCAATGGAAACCACGAATGATGGCCGGCACCGCCTCGGCGATGATATCGGTCGCATCGCGGCCCGGCGTTTCGATCACGGCAATGTAGAAGTCGCCCTTCTTCGGGTCGGAGCGCACTTCGGCCTGGCTGATATCGCTCAGCCCTGCGCCGCGCAGGAAGCCCTCAACCGCCTTGTCCGGCGCGCCGACCTTGGGGCCCTTGCGCTCTTCCTTCACATCGGCGGAGCGCTCCGACAGCCCGTCCACGAACACGACCATGCGGCGCGGACCGGAGGCCGTTTCCAGCTTCGACCATTTCAGCCCCGCCTCGCCCAGCGTCTTTTCCAGCGCCGCACCGAGATCGCTCTCGGCCTTCGCCTGCATGCGCGCGGGGATTTCCTCTGAGAAGAGTTCGAGAATCAGGTCTGCCATGAAGGGGTCCAGCCAGTAATTACAAGCTTGCACGGCATACTAGCGCGGGCGGCGGGGTCAAGCGCTGGACGTGCAGATGGGGCGCTTAGTCGGCCCCGAAAGTGAGCTGCCAGAGCTGCACCGCGCCGCCCTTCATGGACACGACCAGCCTCTTGCCGTCCGGCGCAAACTCGATCCAGTTCGCCCCGAACATGCTCAAATCCTGCACACCGGCCAGGAAGGCCCCGGTCTCTGCATCCCAGATCCTGCCGGACAGATCCATGGCGCTGGTGGCCACGAATTCCCCATCCGCGCTGAAGGCCGCATTCCAGAGCGGAGCGTCATGGCCAGTCAGTTCGAGGACTTCGCCATCCGCGCTCCAGATGCGGGCCGCCTTGTCGGCAGAGGCAACAAGGATGCGCTCTCCATCAGGGCTGAAGGTGGCATAGGTCGCCGGCACAGCGCCGGACTCGACCATGCGGAGTTGCTCGCCGGTCTCGGCATTCCAGACACGCACCGTGCCATCATTCGACGCCGTGACGATACGGCTTGCATCAAAATTATACCGCGCTGACCGTACCGCGCCCGAGTGGCCCGACAGGCGCAACATCTCCTCGCCCGTGCGCGCGTCCCAGATACGTACGGTTTCGTCATAGGAGGCAGTCATCACCCGGTCCCCGAAGGGGCTGTATTCAGCGTAAGAAACGACGCCCTGATGCCCGTCGAGCACCAGCCGTGCCTCACCGCCGATTGCGCTCCAGATGCGCGCCGTCCCGTCTTCCGATGCCGTGACCAACCGTTCCTCGTCCGGGCTGAAGCGAACCGTCAGAACCGGCGCTGTATGGCCGGTGAACTCGGTTGTGTCCCCGAACAGATCCGCGCTCATGCCGACGATCCAGAGACGCGCCGTATTGTCCGCCGACGCGCTCGCCACGAACCGGCCGCTCGGGCTGTAATCGACCCCATAGATCTCGTCGCCATGGCCGTTCAGGTCTCCGAAATGGGAGACTTCCTTCAGCTTTAGACGCGTGCGGGCGCAGGGCGGATTGGCAAGATTGCGCTTCGCCACATCGGCGAATTTTCCATCGGGATAGCGCTCCAGATGCCGCGCATATTTGGTACACGGGTCAACAGCCGTGTAGCCGGCGCTGGAGATTTCAACCCAATCAGTGGTTTCCTGATCCATGCCGGTCTCCACCCGGCACGCGCCAGCAAAACAATAATCCAGCGAGACATCGGAGTAGATCGCCGGGCGTTGCTCATGATTGATCGAGGAGGCCAGCGTCGCAACTTCGGTGCGCGTCTCGTCCACGCTGCGCAGCAACGGATTGGCCGGGTCACTGAGGCGCGGCAGCAGGCTGCGCGTGAACACCGAATAGGGCGACTCGTCCTCCGGCCCCAGCCGGTCGAGCGCCTTCTGGCGTGTGCCCGCCGCATAGACGACCAAAGTGCCGGGCACGATCTCCAGCCGCGACAGGCCGCGCGTCACGCTGCGCGTTCCGGTGTCGAAGGGATTGTCCCGGCAGGCATCCACAATGGCGAACAACAGGCCCGGCTTGCGTGCCTTGATCTCGGCCAGCACGTCATTCGACAGCGACACGGTCTGGCGTCTCAGGGCGAATTCGGAGGATTCGAGCGGCGCATCGGTCAAGGCGAGGAAATTATCGGCCCCGTCCGACCAGCCATGTCCGGAAAAGATGAAAGCCACCTCGTCGCCCGGCTCGATGGATTGGAGGAAACCGTCCAGCGCCTCGAGAAACTCAATCGTGCCCGGATCGATCAGGCGGGTGACTTCAAAGCCCAGTTCCTCGCCAAACGCTTCGGAATAGCCGGTGGCGTCACCGGTCGTCTTCTGGAGGTCTGGTAATTGTTCGTAGTCGCCAACGCCGACAATCAGGGCGCGCTTGGTCTTCGCGTCCGCGCCGAGTGCGAGACAGAAGCCTATAAGGCAAACGAGTATCCAGCGTAACATGACGCGTCCTCCCACACCGGCAAGGTTACCCCTACCGCGCGGAATGACCAAATCTGTCAGAGATCGAGTCTAGGCTTGCGCGTCTTCCTGCTCGGCCCATTGCGCAGCGGCGCCGCGGGCAAGGTCCCGGACACGGGCAATATAGGCCTGACGCTCGGTCGGGCTGATAGCACCGCGCGCGTCGATCAGGTTGAACGTGTGCGATGCTTTCAAAGCGTAGTCATAGGCTGGCAGAGGTTTGCCAGCATCGCGCAGGGCGTTTGACTGGTTTTCACAATCGGCAAACCAGCGCTTCAGCATTTCGACATCGGAATGCTCGAAGTTGAATGCGGATTGCTGTTTCTCGTTTTCAAGGAACACGTCGCCATAGCTCAGCGGCACGGCGCTGTCCGGATCGTTGAAGGGTAGATTGTAGACATTGTCGACGCCGAACACATACATGGCGAGACGTTCGAGGCCGTAGGTCAGCTCACCCGAAACGGGAAAACACATCGAGCCCGCCGACCTGCTGGAAATAGGTGTACTGGCTGACTTCCATCCCATCGCACCAGACTTCCCAGCCTAGGCCCCAGGCGCCGACGGTCGGGTTCTCCCAATCATCCTCGACAAAACGGATGTCGTGAACGGTCGGATCGATACCGATCGCATAGAGGCTTTCGAGGTAGAGGTCCTGCAGATTGTCCGGGTTCGGCTTCAGGATGACCTGGAACTGGTAGTAATGGCCCAGCCGGTTCGGGTTCTCGCCATAACGCGCATCCTTCGGACGTCGCGAGGGCTGCACGTAGGCGGCGCGCCATTCCTTCGGCCCAAGTGCCCGCAGCACTGTAGCCGGGTGAAGCGTTCCCGCCCCCACTTCCATGTCATAGGGCTGGAGGATCGCGCATCCCTTGTCGGCCCAATAGGCCTGGAGCGTCAGGATGAGGTCCTGAAAGGATTTCGGTTTGGCGTGTGCCTTGGGTGCGGTCATGGCTCGGATCCGGATATCGATTGCGTGCCGGGTTACAGCCGCGCGCTGGGCGAGGCAAGCACGGGAATGCGATCAGAAAGACCCGCGCGAATCTTCATGATCGTTCGATCCTGCGCCGCGACCGGTGACCTTGCGATAGAAACCGCCATGACCGAGCATCGCCAGGACCAGACCGATGAACAGGAAGCCGAAGAACAAAAAGCCGAACATGGCCAACTCCTTTTGTGCGCCCTACCCTAATCCCGACCCTAGACCGCAAATGTGGCAATTCCCAGAAAAACCGGATTACCAGTTGATGGCCTCGCCGTGCCGGATCGCGTTGAGTTCCGGACTGGCCTGCCCCTCTTCCGTATGAGTGAGAAGCGGTGCCAGCAAATGCACCTGCCCGCGCTTCAGCCCCTTGCGCCCACGCACCAATACCCGGCGGGCCTCCTCGCCATGCCTGGATGCGATCGGCAGGACCGTGATCTCCCCCGTGAGCCGGTCAAGGACAGACAAAATCCGGGCGAGCTCGGCAGCGCGATGAATGATGACGACAGGCGCGCGGGGCTTGGCCGCAAAGACCATCGCCTTGATCCAGCCATCCAGGCTAAGCGATTCGAGGTAAGCCCCCGCTTTCTCTGCGCCCGGCGCCGAAATCCGACCGGGTTCGAAATAGGGCGGATTGGCAAAAACAACGTCGAACCGGTTTTCCTTGTCGCGCACCCACTCGGCGGCATTGCCGGTTTCCACACAGACCCGGTCTTCAAACTGGTTGGACGAGACAGATTGCTGCGCAAGGCTGGTCATGCCCTCGTCAATATCGACACCTGTCACACGCATCTGTGACAGGCGGAATGCAGCCGTCAAAAGCGCGGCGCCACATCCGCACCCGATCTCAAGCGCATCCCCGCCCGGTTTTTCCGGTAGCGCGGCAGCCAGGATCAGCGAATCCGTGCTGGCCCTGAATCCCTTTTCGGGTTGGAACAGTGTGACCCGTCCCTGATAGAGCGTGTCTTCCGTAATCCCGCCCACTAGCCGCGTTCGACTTCCGAGAGCGCCGCTTCGGCGGCTTGCAGAAGCTCTTCCGGCACCATGACGCGCCTCGGGAACGCACCGATATTGCCTTCCACAGCCGAGATATGCTGGTCGGCAATGAAATATTTGAGGCCAGCTTCCTGTAGCAGATGCTCAATATAGCTCAGCTTGACGAGGTCGTTGGTCCGGAAGACTTCCTTCATTCGGTCACCGTACCGCGCAGATTGATGTCGACCGAACGGGCATCATACACCGCCGGACGGTCGGGCTTGGCACCTTTGCCAGTCATGATTTCGAGGACCTCTGTGACCGCGCCGCTGCTGCTTCCGCCGATCGGAATGCCGATCCCCACGCCCACACCGACACTGCTGCTGCGGCCGTGCGACCCGGAGGATCCGCCAATCGAGACACTGGAGCCGCCGCTGCGGCCCTCTTCGGACCGGTCCGTAAAGCTGCTGGTGATCTCGAACCAGTCAGAGCCTTCCTGCAGGGTCAGTTCGGCCGCCCGGAGCAACGCCCGGTCACGCGCACGGGAAGGGTCAGAATCTGTATAGGAAACCTGGTAGCGTCCGGTTTCGATCTGCTGGCTGGAATAGCCCATCGCTCCGGATTTTGACGCTGGCCCATAGGCAGCATTCGATGCGCACGCTGCGAGCAGGCTGGCGGCAATCAGGATTGCATATGGCTTCATGTGGGAACCTTTCCTTGTTGGAGTATTCTCAACGATCCAATTACCTATATGTTTCGCATACCAAGCGAGGTTTCGCCACAACACATCGCCGTCATATGCGTCGGGGTGCCACGGCGCGCTTGATGCGAACTCATCCTAAGACTATTTCCCATTTCGTCAGAGAAATGATGGGAGCCAGTAACAACGTGACCCTTTCGCCAAAACCAAGAGGCAAAGAGGCCGTCGGTTCCATCGTGGATCGAATGCAGACGCTTGTGGCCAAAGACCTCGGTGAAGTCGAAACTTTGCTGGCCACCCGCGCGGCGAGCCCGATTTCCGTGATCCCGGACCTGTCGGGCTATATCGTCTCGGCGGGCGGAAAGCGCCTTCGCCCCCTCATCACGCTGATTTCCGCCCATGCAGTTGGAGAGCCCAACAAGGCGACTCATGCCCTCGCTGCGGCCGTGGAATTCATCCACACGGCCACCCTGCTGCATGATGATGTGGTCGATGAGAGCGATCTGCGCCGCGGAAAACCCGCCGCAAAAGCCATCTGGGGCAACAAGGCGTCCATCCTGGTCGGGGATTTCCTGTTTGCGCGGGCCTTCAATCTGCTGGTCGAAACCAACAGTCTCGAAATCCTGAATCGGCTGGCGACAGCTTCGACCGTGATTGCTGAAGGCGAAGTCCGCCAATTGGCTGCGATGCAGGCCCGTGACCTGCCCACCGAGGACTATCTGGCCATCATCGAGGCCAAGACGGGCGCACTGTTCGAGGCTGCTGCGGAAACCGGCGCCATGTCGGTCGGCGGTGACCGTCACGCGCATGCCCTCGCCACCTATGGCAAGAATCTTGGTCTTGCCTTCCAGATCATCGACGATGTGCTGGATTATGGCGGCACCACATCCGTCATCGGCAAGTCCGTTGGCGACGATTTCCGCGAGTGCAAGATCACTCTGCCCATCATCATCGCCAAGCGTCGCGGCTCAGATGAGGACCGCCTGTTCTGGGATCGAGCCATGAACCCGGAAACCCAGCAGGATGCAGACCTTGCTCATGCGGTTCACCTGATCCGCGCCACCGGAGCCGCTGAAGCGACCGTGCGGGAGGCCGAAGCCTATGCAGCGCTCGCCAAGGGCGCACTGCGGACGCTTGATGAGTCACCGTATCGCCGTGCCCTTGAAGAGCTGACGGATTTCTGTGTGAGCCGGGCCTACTGAGCGCGAAAGCGCTCCAGCGACCAGAAAGCTGCCCCGATCGCCGCAAGCGCAAGCAGCGTAACCAGTTGCAGGACAGGAAAGGCATTCGCCTGTTCCGCTGACTCTGCGGCGCCGAACATGGTGACCACCCCCATGATGGCGCAGATCAGCGTCATGCCCCACCAGAATGCCGCCACACCGACATGGCCCCAGCCGCGCGCGATCAGCCGCTGATAGGCATGGTCGGTATGCGCCTGTAACAGATTACGTCCCTTCAAACTGCGCCAGGCCAGGGTCAACAAGACATCGATCAGGAAGGGCAGCGCCAGCGTCAGGCCCAACAGGGCCGCGCGAACGCCGTCCATGCCCTCGCCCAGATGGTAGACCGCCATCAGGCCAAACAACCCGCCAGCGCCAAGGGACCCGCAATCGCCGGCATAGAGCATCCCGCGCATGTTCCAGACGAGAAAGCCCAGCACGGCACCAAACATGGCGAACTGCGCGACCATGGCGAACTCGCCGGCCGGATCCCGCACGCAATTGCCAAAGCACAACATCAGCACCGCAAAAAGCGGGAACAGGCCCAGATGCATGATCGCGACCGATCCCATGGCCAGGCCATTCGCCCCGTCCATGAAATTGGCGGCATTGGTGATCACGATCAGCCAGGCGATCACGGCCAGTCCGATCAGCCACCCGCCTGCCCCGCCAGACAGGAAAAACGGAATCGCGGCGACGAGGGCCCAGCCACATAGCAGCACAAGCTTGAGGAGCGCCGACAAGCCGAGCCAATCATCGAGAAACCCAATTACCCAAGGCGTCAGGGCGAGCGCCACCACGAACAGGAACTGGCCCGCTCCCATCCCGTTGAGGGGCGCGGGGTCGGACAACAGCGCGAACGCGGCAAGCGTGATCAGAATCGCGCCCAAGATGCCAATCCCGCCGGTTCGCGGCACCGGCGCCTTCTGTTGCTTGCGGCCGCCATCCGGCGCATCAAGCAGCGGCACGCGGCGCATGAGCGTGCAGAGCACGAAGGAGATCAGGGCCGAGCCGGCAATCAAGTAAAGAATTGTCACCGCGCGTCCCCCAAACTTGTGGCGCGAATCCACCATGACGGATGCGCGCGTTCAAGGGTTCTGGCGGCGGATTGGGCGGCTTCAAGCGTTTCAAACAGTGCAAAACAGGTCGCCCCTGATCCACTCATTCGCGCAAGTCGCGCGCCCGGTGTTACGCTCAGGGTGTCCAGCACGCCCCGAATTTCCGGAACGAGCCGGATTGCCGGCGGTTCAAGATCGTTGCGCTGGTCCTTCAGCCATTCGATTACCTCTGCGGGCGAGGGCAAATCGGGCACGGCCTCAAGCGCTGAGAAACCGGTTCCCCCTCCGCCCTCATCGAAGGCGCGGAAGACAGGTCCCGTAGGGCAATCGAGGCCTGGATTGACCAGCACGGCAGGCAGTTGGGGCAAGCCCGTCTGAACGCGGACAATTTCGCCTTCGCCCTGCATGAGGGCGGTGCGCCCTTCCAGCGCGACGGGCACGTCTCCCCCGAGGGGCGCCGCTACCTGCCTGACACGATCGCTGTCCAGTGACCAAAGCTCCTGCAGGACCCGCAGGGCCGCGCCAGCGTCTGCCGAGCCGCCACCGATCCCTGCCGCGACCGGCAAATGCTTGTCCAGCGTGAGGGCAGCGCCGAGGGCCCTGCCCTCTCTGGCGCACAGGGCGCGGGCCGCGCGAAGCACCAGATTATCGTCATCGGCATCCAGATGAGCGGCGCATGGGCCGGCAATATCCAGCGTCAGCGTATCAGCTGGCTCCGCAGAAACACGGTCGGCCGCGTCCGGGCCTGCAAACATGACGAGGGAATCGAGCGGGTGCCGGCCATTCTCCTGAACGGCGCCGACATGCAGGAACAGATTGACCTTGGCAGGTGCGCGGGATGTCGGCATCTCAGATCGCCATGTCGGCTAGGGGCGGACGGGCTTGGGAAGCTGGGCGCCCGCGTCGGACTCCGCCTGCTTCACCAGCGGGATGCTTGGTCCGGCCACCAATTTCGCTTCGATGCGGTCACGGTCCCCATCGGTGGGATCGAGGGTCAGGGAGCGCCGCCACTGGAACCGTGCCTCCAGCTTGCGGCCGGTCTGCCAATAGGCATCCCCCAGATGATCGTTCACGACCGGGTCACCGGGTTCCAGTTCCACTGCCCGTTCGAGGTGTTCGGTCGCCTGGTCATAATTGCCCAGGCGGTAGTGCGCCCAGCCGAGACTGTCGATGATATATCCGGCATTCGGCTCCATCTCGGCCGCCCGCCGGATCATGTCCATGGCCAGATCCAGATGCTCTCCGCGGTCCACATAGGAATAGCCGACATAGTTCAATAGTGACGCATCGTCCGGCTCCAGGGTCAACGCCTTGAGCAGATCGCGCTCGCCATCCGCCCAATCGCCGAGTTCGCCCCGGGATACGCCGCGCGCAAAGAACAGTCGCCAGTCTTCGCGGTTATGTCGCGCATCATCCAGGATGATCTGGTCAAGCAATTCCTCGGCCTGAGCCTGCCTGCCCACGGCGCGATACAAATCGGCCAGTTGCACCTTCAGGCCCCGGTCCGGTGAATGGTCCAGTGCCTCGGCAGCGACGGCCAGCGCCGACTGGCTGCGGCCACTGCGCTGCAACGCCCAGGCAATCTGGCCGCGGGATGTGGCGTAGAAGGCCGACGCTTCCGGAATGCGCGCGAGCACGGAGATGGCTTCGTCCCAGCGTTCGGCATTCGACAGCGATTGCGCCCAGAGCGACCGGGCGACGTGAAGGTCTGAATCCAGAGCAAGGGCCAGAACGAAATAAACCGCCGACACGTCATCATCGGTCTGGCTCATTAGGGCCGCGGCGGGAACGTAGACCGCCAATGCAGCCCCCTCCTCCGGGTCCAGCCGCCGGACCTTGATCCTCTCGCCCGCTTCGATCGCTTGGCGCAGGCGCGCAATCGAGGCGTTGTGGCCCACAGTTTCGTCGAACGTGTTGAGAATTTCGAGCGCTTCGGCGCGCTGGCCACGAGACGCCAGGAGCTGCGCATGCGCTTCAACGCCAACCGCGAGGCGTGCCCCGGATTCCCAAAGCGTATTGAAGACCGACAGCGCCGTGTCATCATTGCCGGCGGACATCTCGATCAGGCCCATCATGTAGAGGGTCGCGCTGTCCAGCCGCGGATCGCCAGACAAGCCATCCTCAAGATAGCGCACCGCCGCATCAGTTCCCTGCGTGTCGACCACGCGCCAGGCCGACAGGCCCCGCGCAATCATCCGGTTGAACGGGCCAAACCGGGTCTGTTCCAGCATCTCTCGGGCCTCGTCGTCCCGGCCTACCCGCAGCGCCTCGACGGCCAGGGTCAGTCGAACCAGCGCAGCTTCGCTGCCGAGCGTGTTTGCCCGTTGGGCAAGCCGTACCCCTTCGCGGTAATCGCCGGACAGAAGCGAAGCGAACAAGGCGCGATCGGCGATGCCGGATTTTTCCGGTGCCGTGTCGATCGCCAAGGCATAGTGCTCTGCGGCCTTCTGGGGGTCATTGGTCATCGCGGCGAAGCGGGCGATCAGGAAATCGCTATAGGCCTCCGCCTCTGTCGGGCGTCCATTGTGGATAAGTGACGGGTCGAGATGGCGCAACCCCCCGCTATTTGAGCAGGAAGCTGACAGTGCTAGAAGTGACGACATCACAATGCAACGCAACAAGATCATAGAGGCCAACTTCTCAGTATCGGTGCGCCGCTGCAAGGGATTTCCCCCGCTCTAACCCTGCCCCGCCAGCAGGATGTCCTGCTTGTCGAAAAACCGGTCGATCCCGCGCTTGACGGCCGACATGGCCTTGCGTAGGTCGCGGTCGGATTGCAGGCGCCGGGCATCGGAACGATTGGTCACGAAACCCATCTCCAAGAGGACGGCCGGGACATCCGGTGCGAGCAGGACATAGAAGCCTGCCTCACGATGCGTATTGCGAAGGACGGGACCGGACTTCTCCAGTTCCGGCAACAACATCTCCGCAAATTCGGACGAGTGCGTCTTGGTTTCACGTTTCACGAGGTCTTCGAGAATGCTGCTGACGCGCTGGGGCGCACCGTCCTCAAGGGGAATGCGCCAATTGTTGCGGTTGGCTTCCTTGTCGATCCGGCGTTCGCCATTGGCGCTGATCGTGTAGACCGACGCGCCTGCCACTTCGCGATTGCCCGCCGCATCGGCATGCAGGGAAATGAACAAGTCGGCGCCCCAGTCGCGGGCCATGCTGACGCGCACTTCATGGTCGACATAGACGTCGGTGTCACGGGTCAGGCGCACCGTATAACGCGGATCAGCCTCGAGTATCTGTTTCAGTGCCAATGCCGCCCGCAGGGTGATGTCTTTTTCCACCCCCCCGGTGATGGCCTGCGCGCCGGGATCCTTGCCGCCATGCCCGGCATCAATGACGACGGTATAGGACTGACCGACCACGCGGCGGGAGGCCGGTAACGGCGCGTCTGGCCGCAGGGAGGCAAGCTCGATGGCGAGCTCTTCCTTGCGCTGCTTGGCCTGATAGGAGGCCAGCTTGCGCATATCCTTCTTCGCGGCGCTGCTGAATCGGGCTTCGGAGACGGTCTGCAAGTCGATGATGACGCGATAGGAGGGCTCATTGCCTGCGGGGGGCAAGGACAGGACACGGGCCACCATCAGGGGGCGCTCAAGCGCGAAGCTAAGCGCACCTTCGGACAAGGCCCATGTGGCCACCCCGCCGCCGCCATCGCCCACGGCGGGGGTCACGGGTCCCTGTATCGGCAGCACGAGACTGCGGGCGTCACCCGATTCGGCGAGGAAGGCGCGGCCTTCCTGCTCGGAATCTGCCCAGACCGTGATCCGGGTCGGCTCTCCATTGCCCACCACCTGCACCCGGCTGATATCGGCCGAGGCAGCAAAACCCGCGTAGAGACAGGGGATCACAAGGCAAAGAAGGCGTATAAAAGTCATCAGAACTCATGTATTCCGGATTCGAGGGTTTTCCCTACCAGACCGAATATTAACCCAGCATTGACCACAGGATACGTATTACACAGCCTCAGCGCCCTTTTTGGTCTTTTCTTGACGGTCAAAATTGGGCAGTATCGTCCGGTAGCTGCCAATCAGGCCTACCAAGCAAGTTTCCCAACGTCGCGACAGCGATCCCGGCTTCACCGAAAAGGCAAGCGGGCGCCGCGCTCCGGAAAGCAGAGAAGATGTACGCGGGTACAGTAGTCAAAACCGATTTTCCTGTACTGCCCATGGGGCAGTCGGGTCGGTGTGACCGTATCCTCCCCCTAAATTTACAGACCGGCCTTGCGGCTGGCTTGAGGTGCGTTGACGCATCCACAGCCGCCGCGCCGGCTCATAAGGTTCCTTTACATGAGCAAACTCATGCTAATCGACGCCTCGCATACGGAAGAGACCCGTGTCGCGATCGTCAACAATGGTCAGGTCGACGACTTTGACTTTGAAACAACTGGCAACGAACAACTCCGCGGAAACATCTACCTCGCAAAAGTAACGCGCGTAGAGCCGTCCCTGCAGGCAGCCTTCGTTGAGTATGGTGGCAATCGCCACGGTTTCCTGGCTTTCAGCGAAATCCATCCCGACTATTACCAGCTTCCCGCAGAAGACCGCGAAGCCCTGCTGAAGGAAGCGGCCGAAGAAGCCGCTGCCCAAATCGAAGACGAAGATGATGAGGACGGTGATGGCGCCGACCTCGACGACATCGATGAAGCTGACAATGATGCGGACGACGAGGAGTCTGATGAGTCCGAAGACTCCTCCGAGGAAAATGGCGGTGAAGCCAAGGCCGCATCTACACCGCGCCGCAAGAAGTCCAGCCGGGCGTCGATCTCCAAGCGCTACAAGATCCAGGAAGTCATTCGTCGCCGTCAGGTGATGCTGGTCCAGGTCGTCAAGGAAGAACGTGGGAACAAGGGCGCGGCCCTGACCACCTACCTCTCCCTCGCCGGTCGTTACTCGGTCCTGATGCCGAACACGCCGCGCGGCGGTGGCATTTCCCGCAAGATCGTCAATGGCGCCGACCGCAAGCGCCTGAAATCCATCGTCTCCGAACTGGATGTGCCGGACGGCATGGGTCTGATCGTGCGGACTGCTGGCGCCAAGCGCACCAAGGCCGAGATCAAGCGCGACTATGAATACCTCTCCAAGCTCTGGGAAAACATTGTCGAGAAGACGCTGACCTCCGAAGCGCCGATGTTGATCAATGCCGAGGGCGGGCTCGTCCACCGGGCGATGCGAGACATGTTCGACAAGGATATCGAGGAAGTCCTCGTCCATGGCGAGGACGCCTATCGGGAAGCCAAGGACCTCGCCAAGCTGATCATGCCGAGCCAGTCCAAGAAGGTTCAGCAATGGAAAGAGGAAGATCCGCTCTTCGTGGCGGAAGCCGTCGAGCAGCAGCTCGATTCCATCTACTCCCCGACCGTCCAGCTGAAATCCGGCGGCTATCTCGTCATCAACCAGACTGAAGCCCTGGTCGCGATTGACGTGAACTCCGGCAAGTCGACCCGCGAACGCAATATCGAGCAGACCGCCCTGCGCACGAACCTGGAAGCGGCGGAAGAAGCCTGCCGCCAGATGCGGCTGCGCGATCTCGCCGGTCTTATCGTGATCGATTTCATCGACATGGATGAGAACAAGAACAATCGCGCCGTGGAGAAAAAGCTGAAGGATCACCTCAAGGTGGACCGCGCCCGCGTCCAGCATGGCCGCATCTCTCAATTCGGTCTGATGGAAATTTCCCGCCAGCGTCGCCGCCAGGGCGTGCTGCAGGCGACCTCCGATCCGTGCGAAGCGTGTAACGGCACTGGCCGTCGCCGCTCTATCCCGTCGGCAGCCCTGCAGCTGATCCGGGCCATCGAGGCCCGCGCCTCCATGGGCGGCCTGAAAGCCATCTCCGTGAAGGCTCCGACCGATGTCGCGCTCTACCTGCTGAACAACAAGCGGGAAGCCCTGGTCGAAGTTGAGCGGATGGCCGGCTTTGCCGTCTCCATCCACTCTTCCGAAGACATGCTTCCGGGCGACTTCGTGATCGATGCCGAGCGTGACCCGAACGGCAAGCCGAAGAAGCGCAAGCCCCCCCGCTCGCTCGCCAAGCCAAGCAAGCAAATTGTCAGCGATGACGAGGATGAAGACGACGAGAGTGAAGACGACGCCGCCGCCGAAGCGTCCTCCGAACAAGACGAAGACTCCACAGGCACCCGCCGCAAGCGCCGTCGGCGCCGGGGCGGGCGCGGCCGGAAACAGGAAGCAGCCGAGTCGCAGGATGACGAAGCCAAGCTTGACGGCGAGGATGCCGATGAAGACGGCGACGACAGCGCCGAAGCCACATCAGACACCGACGACGACTCAGAGGATGGCGCCCCTCGCAAGCGCCGCCGCCGGGGCCGTCGCGGAGGTCGTCGGCGGCGCCGGTCTTCAGACACCCGCACCGAGGCAGCCGATGGAGCGCCAGCAGATGGCGGCGCCTATCTGGACGGCCTCGCTGCGAGTGCTCCGGAAATGCTGGACGATATTCCGCCGAGCGAAGCCAAGGTAAGCGAAGAACCCGCTGTGGAAGACGCGCCGGCCAAGGCACAGGCTGAAGAGACCGCTCCGTCTGAGGCCCAGGCGGAAGATGCTCCAGCCGACAGCGAAGACAAGCCGGCCAAGCCGAAGCGCCCCCGCCGCTCACGCGCCAAGAAAAAGGACGCAGCCGTGGCCGCTGAAACCGGTGGTGAGGCAGAGGCCAGTGAACCGGCCAAGGCCCAGCCTGCGCCAGAAGCTGAGCCGGTCGTTGAAGCCAAACCAGACCCCGTGGCCGAAAAGCCTGCGCCGGAGCCAAAGCCTGAGCCAGAGGCCGAACCCGCCATGGCCGACCAGGCTGCGCCCGAACCGGCCCCTGAGCCCGCAGCCAAGACGGCCAAGAAAGCCGAGCCCAAACGCTCCGGCTGGTGGTCCCGCGCCAAGCGCTAGGCGGTCAGTTCCCCAAGACAACAAAAAAGGCCGGAGCAGCAATGCTCCGGCCTTTTTCATTGATGCCAAAAACTTATGATTACTCAGCTGCTGCTGTCGCACTCACGGGAAATTGTTCCGTGTCTTGCTGATACAGGTCAGGCAAATACGGCCCAGCAGGAATGCCCTGTCCCACAGTCCCGGCAGCCAGTGCATTTGCTTGGCGCGCCAAAGGAATGTAGTTGGGCGATCCTTTTTCAATGGCTGATATAATCGCTTGGGCGAGAAGGTCGGCCAATGGATTACCGGAACTGCTGGCTTGCGGTGAGTAAGTCAATTGCTGCGTGTGGATCCAAACACTTTCACCGGACTTGCAGCTACGGAGATCATAAGTGAAAGTCACATTGGTCGATGTCGCCAGCACAACGTACTGAGATTCCCAGCGCTCAATCGTCAGGTACAATGCCGTATCGCAACCGAACATTCGGTCTAGCCGCCGCGTATCTGCGCCGTATAGCAGCGCCGGGTCGGACAGCCCCTCGTCTTCTAGGAGAGACTTCACCATATTCGCCGGAAACACATAGTATCCACGCTGAGCAAATGGCTGAGAAACCGTAGACAAGAAAAATTCCGGAGCTTCTACGGCTCCCGAATTATTCAGCGCAGGCAGGACGAGAATGGATTTGGGATTTTCAGTCCGGAAGTCCGAGTAATCCTTGGCCTGAGGGCCTGACGCTACACACCCCGCTAAGGCGAGAGAAAGTGCAGCGACCGACAGTGCAGATTTTATCGCACCAATTACAGGTACAGATTTCATTAGACGCCAGCCTCCTCAGCCGATTTTTCAATTACAGTTTCATCTGAGACTTGCTCAGTTTCGACTGCACTCTCTGGCAAGCCCGCCTCAGCGTTCTGATCCGTCAGCCGGCTCACAACGCCTGACATGAACACTTCGGATTCCGGAAACGCCTCCGCTTCCTTGCGGAAAAGCTCCACAGCAGTGGCCTGATCACCCTGATTCAATTTCAGGTATCCGAGCTCCGCGTATAATCCCGGTGCGAGACGGTCACTGGCTTCGCCTTTTTCAATTGCCTTTTCCAGCGCAGTCTCAAATTTGTCGGCCAATTCCGGTTTTTTGTAGTATGCGTACAATGTCGGCTCGTAAGCGCCATATTCGAAACGTGGCGCTGCGACACACGCCGTAAGAGCCACTGCGCCAGCGCACAATAAGATACTTTTCTTGATCATTTTCCTACCTTTAGCGAACAATTTTCAAAGCACTGTCACGAGCGACATATATTTTCTTGTCATAGAGAACGGCGGAACCATCAGTGATCTGAATTACATGGCTCCCCGGAACAACGCCAAGCGTTTGATTGGCGCCATCAAAGTCTGAGACTGGTCCCACAACAACTCCATCAAGGATTACTTGGGAGGTTTCAGGGAATGCCTCGAAGTACACCGCTGCTGAGTTGCCACCCTGCACAATTGATTCCCCCGGGTAGGCGCATCCTCCAAGAGTTGCGAGACCAATGAAGGCAACACTGATTGCCAATGTTTTTTGAAACGGCATCATTTCACCTCCCGAACGATGAGTCGTTCGGACTCGCCTTCCAAACTTCCTGAAACCACCTGTGCGACAGACCCTTCCGAGTACTCCGTATCGCCAAAGAAAGAGACGACTTCAATCTCCGCAATCGATCTGCCCGGCAGTGTGATTGGAAGCCCTGACTGCCCGCTTTTTATGACTTCACCCAGCGTCTCTACGGTGAAATGGTCGCCCACTTTCAGACCTTGGCGGCCCCCGCCACTGATAAAGACGCGATCACCGTCAACCTTGAGAACGTCCGTACTCCATGGACGATCCTCCAAATTTCCGACTATCTCTGACACCATATTGGAGACCGCTGCCGAGATAGCGGAGTCATTCAAGGATGCATCATAAGCGGCTCTTGATCCGAATCCTGCGACTTCGCCTGACTCTGTAGACGCCTCACCTTTTCCGGAAGCGCTGAAGAAGGCCAAGGCGCTTTTGGGATCCACAAGTCGAGCCTCTACAGCGGCCTCTACCGTTTGCTTCTTTGTTGAGCTGAGAAAACCCACCTGGCCTTCGGTCTTCCGGCCGAATTCTGTAACCGAACCGACGATGACCGCATCCACGCCCACAAACTCGCTAGCACCGTCTTCGAGTAATGACTTTTCGAATGCGAGTCCACCAAGGTTGTCTCGCTCGAAAACCAGGAATCCTTCGGTCTCGACCAAGCGTTTGACAAGCATATCTCGTGCTTGATCTGCTAGTGGATCGTTTTCTCCATCGTACAGAAGACCTTTTCCGTATCGTGTACTATTTGAGAAGCGAACCACAGCGATCCTTCGTTTCAATGTGGGTTTCGAAACAGTCCGGACTGGTAGTGAAGCTTGGGCAGAGACGGCTGGTGTGGAAACACGTTCTGGCGCCTTTTCAACAGTCGCACACGCCGTCAATGCCGCGGCGCCACAGGCCGCGAACAGTAGATTCTTCAAAGTGAAATCTCCCCATTCTCCCCGCGATCTTTAGTGATCGCGAGAACACATTTCCCGTATTGGTTGTCGGGGTCAACCATAAAAAAGACCGATCATGAAACAATCACGACCGGTCTTTCAGTGTTCGCTTAAAACGCGAAAATATTCGGCGGCAAGTACTTACGCGGCGGCTTTTTCAGCTTTCCCGGCCGGTGGGAAGCGGTCGTAGAAGCCTTCGCCCTTGGCCGCCATGTCGCGGAGCAGGTCGCCCGGACGGAACCGGTCACCATACTTGTCCGCGAGCTTGTCGGCCTCGGCGACGAATTCCTTGATGCCCCAGATCAGGTCGATGTAGGAACAGCAGCCACCAGTATAGGGCGCAAAGCCCCAGGCGAGGATCGAGCCGATGTCGGCATCGCGCGCATCGGTGATGACACCCTCTTCAAAGCAGCGGGCCACTTCCACGGCCTGACGGATCAGGAAGCGGTTGGTCAGCTCTTTCTTCAGGTCTGGCGGGCATTCGTCCACCTTCACTTCAAGCTGCGTGTTCAGGTCTGGCCAGAGGCGTTCCGGCTTGCCCTTTTCGTTGTAGTCGTAGAAGCCCTTGCCGGCCTTGCGGCCCACACGCTCCTGGTCTTCCACGAGCCAGGCGAGGAACTGCGTCCGGTCATCCGTCTGCAGATCGATGCCAGCAGCTTCGGCGGTTGCCCGTGTCACTTTCAGCGCGGTGTCGAGACCGACCGAGTCGGAAACTTCAAGCGGGCCCATCGGCATGCCGGACTGACGGCCGACATTCTCGATGATCGCCGGCTTGATGCCTTCGGCCAGCATTTCCATGCCTTCGCGCGTATAGGTGCCGAAGCAGCGCGAGGTATAGAAGCCGCGGCTGTCATTGACGGCAATCGGCGTCTTACGGATGGCGAGCACATAATCGACCGCCTTGGCGAGGGTCGCTTCGCTGGTCTTTTCACCGCTGATGATCTCAACGAGGCCCATGCGCTCGACCGGCGAGAAGAAGTGGATGCCGATGAAGTTTTCCGGCCGCTCGGATGCCTCTGCGAGACCCGTGATCGGCAGCGTCGATGTGTTCGATCCGAAGACTGCGTCCTTGTCCAGAACGGCTTCTGCCATCTTGGTGATCTTGGCTTTCAGTTCGACATTCTCGAACACGGCTTCGATGACCAGGTCGGCACCTTTGACGTCATCATAATTATCCGTCGTCGTGATCAGGTCGAGCAAGGCGTCGCCCTTCTCCTGCGTGGACTTGCCTCGCGAGACGGCCTTCTCGACGAGACGGCGAGAATAATCCTTACCCTTCTCGGCATTCTCTTTCGAAACATCGACCAGCACGGTCGGGATGCCGGCCTTTGCCTGGACATAAGCGATGCCTGCGCCCATCAGCCCCGCGCCGACGACAGCGATCTTCTTGAACTCAGTCTTCGGATGACCGGCGGGACGGTTCCCGCCCTTGGACAATTCCTGCATCGACAGGAACAGGGACCGGATCATGGCTTTCGCTTCCGGGCGCTGCTGGGTGTTGATGAAGTAACGTGTCTCGATCCGGAGACCGGCATCGATCGGCACCTGGATGCCTTCATAAATGCAGGACAGGATGTTTTTCTGCGCCGGATAGTTGCCATAGGTCTTGGCCATCAGCATGGCGTTGGACATGGTCGCAACCTGGCCAGCGCCGGGGCTGCGATGCACGACGCCGCCCGGAACCTTGAAGCCTTTTTCATCCCAAGGCGCCTGCGCCTTCGGATTGGCCTTGACCCAGGCCTTCGCCTTGCCGACCGTTTCGGACGATGGCGCGAGTTCCTGGACGACACCCATGGCGAGCGCCTTCTCGGCATTGAAGCTCTCACCTTGCAGAATCAGCGGCAGGGCGGCCTGAACGCCGATCAGACGTGGCAGGCGCTGGGTGCCGCCAGCGCCTGGCAGGAGGCCGATCTTGGCTTCCGGCAGGCCGAATTGCAGCTTCGGATTGTCATTCGCCGCGACGCGGTAATGACAGGCCAGCGCCACTTCGAGGCCGCCGCCGAGGGCGAGGCCGTTCAGCGCGACGGCCACCGGCTTGCCGCAGGTTTCCAGTTCGCGCAGAGTCTTGTTGAGCGAAAAGCCGCGATCAAATTGCGCCTTTTTCAGCTCTGCTTCGGACATGTCCGCAGGCGACTTTCCGGCGCCAGCGCTCTGGTTCATTTCACCAAGATCCGCCCCGGCGCAGAAGCCGCTCGGCTTGCCCGACGAGATCACCAGGCCCTTGATGGCGTCATTGGACGCGACTTCCTTGGAGATTGCGATGATATCAGCGACAGCCTTTGCCGTCAGAGTGTTCATGCTACGGCCTGGCACATCAAAGACTGCGTGCGCAATGCCGTCACCATCGACGTCCCAACCGAATGTTTCGAGTTCCATATCGTGTATTCCGTTCGTCTGTATCTTGATTAAACGCGTTCGATGATCGTGGCGGTGCCCATGCCGGCGCCGACGCAGAGGGTGACAAGAGCGGTTTCCTTGCCAGAGCGCTCCAGTTCGTCGACCATCGTGCCGAGGATCATGCCGCCGGTCGCGCCGAGCGGGTGGCCCATAGCGATGGCGCCGCCATTCACGTTCATCTTTTCATGCGGGATATTGAGGTTCTGCATCATCAGCAGAACGACCGAGGCAAAGGCTTCGTTCAGCTCGTAAAGGTCGATATCACTGGCTTCCATGCCGGCCTTTTTGAGGACCTTCTGGGACACATAGGTCGGGCCAGTCAGCATGATGCCTGGCTCGGAACCGATGGACGCCATGGCGCGGATGCGCGCACGTGGCTTGAGGCCGAACTTCTCGCCCATCTCCTTTGAACCGAACAGGACCGCTGAAGCGCCATCCACGATGCCGGACGAGTTACCGGCATGGTGCACATGATTGATCGCTTCCAGTTCCGGATAGCGCTGCTTGATGACTTCATCGAAGCCCATCGCGCCCATGCCAGCGAAGGAGGGGTTCAGTGCCGCGAGCGACTGCATGTCGGCGTCCGGGCGCATGTGTTCGTCATGAGCCAACTGAATGCCGCCCATCTGGTCTTTCACCGGAACGATGGATTTGGCAAAGCGGCCTTCTTTCCAAGCCGTTGCGGCGCGCTTCTGGCTCTCGACCGCAAACGCATCGACGTCATCGCGGGAGAAGCCATACTTGGTGGCGATCGTGTCAGCGCCAATGCCCTGCGGGGCGAAGTACGTCTTGAGGGCGACTTGCGGGTCGGAAGACCACGCGCCACCGGACGCGCCCATTGGCACGCGGCTCATGCTCTCAACACCGCCGCCGATGGCCATGTCGGCCTCTCCGGTCATGACCTTGGACGCGGCCATGTTGCAGGCTTCGAGGCCGGAGGCGCAGAAGCGGTCAACCTGGACGCCCGCGGTCGTTTCAGCATAATCGGCATTCAGAACGGCGACGCGCGCGATGTCTGCGCCCTGCTCGCCTACCGGACTGACGCAGCCAAGAACAACATCGTCCACCTTGGAGGTGTCGAGTTCATTCCGGTCACGGATGGCTTGCAAGACTTGGGTCGCAAGGCTGAGTGCGGTGATCTCGTGCAGTGATCCGCTTTTCTTGCCTTTACCGCGGGGCGTGCGCACCGCGTCGTAGATATAGGCTTCAGTCATTGGAGAGGCTCCTTCTAAAACGTAAGATCAGGTTGCCGGTTTCAGGACCGGATTGAGGGTCAGGCTCGCGGTGGAACGGGCAGCTTCCTTGCCGCGGGAATCAAACAGTTCGGCTTCCGCGAACAACATGGCGCGGCCGACATTCCTTAGACGTGCTGTAACTTCGATGACGCCCTTGCGGACAGGGCGCAGAAAATGGGTGTGCAAATCAACCGTCGAAGGGAGCTTCGTCTTGCCCGCCTTCATTCCGGCGAGCATGCCAATCGTATCATCCATCATGGCGACAAGATAGCCGCCCTGGATAACGCCTGCCGGATTGCAGAACTCCGGGCGGCCTTCAAAGCGCACCCGGGTTGTCAGCGCTTTCATGTCGAGCGC
>TARA_R110000868_G_scaffold11516_6_pt1 | contig 23411 bp, 29 predicted proteins | sample TARA_R110000868 | Tara Oceans TARA_R110000868 (sample SAMEA4397489) | marine metagenome | biome: Polar Biome; feature: [SRF] surface water layer (ENVO:00010504); material: water (ENVO:00002006), including particulate matter (ENVO:01000060) such as... | depth 5 m | reverse complement strand
GTGGGAAGACTGGGCCGATCCGCCGGCGCGCGCCTATCGTGAATTTTCCGACGGCCAGGATCGCAATGGCGAGGAATACCTGCTGCGCGACGTCAAGCGCGCGCTCGACAGTGCCCACTGGAAGGGCCCGTCCTGGGATATTTTCAAATACGCCGTGCTCAAACGCCGTCCGGTGGCGATCATCACCGCGCGCCAGCACTCACGCGAGATCATCCAGCAGGGCATCCGCCTTCTGGTTGATGCGGGACATATCCCGGAAGAGCCTGACTATGTCGGCATCTACCCGGTTTCCAATCCGGAGATCCGCGACGAGCTGGGCGCCCACATGACAACGGCCGGTCTCAAGCGGACCGCGATTCGGCGCTGCGTCGAGACGGGTCTGGACCGGTTCGGACGCGATCTGCCGCACTCCTTCGGGATGTCGGATGATGATCTCAAGAATGTCGATCTGATCACCTCGGCCATGCTCGAGGCCAAGCTGGACTATCCCGACAAGCGCTTCTTCGTCATCTCCACCAATCGCCGCCGGCATGTGAAGATGGAAATCCTGCCGCCCCACAAGGATAAGGAAAAGCTGCTCGCGGCCGAGGATGATTTCTACGGCTGAGGCGCGTCTGCCGCTCAGTCGTCGATATCTTCGGTCAGCTCTTCCTTGGCGCGGGCCAGCACGAAGGCAAAATCCATCCCCGGTTCAACCGGCAGGCTGCGCTCAAGGGCGCAAAGCAGGCTGTTGGCTGCCTGATCCTCGGCCGCATCGGCAAAGCCGTCACTGTCGGTCAGGCGATTGATCGCGTCGAAAAGGACCAGGGCTTCAGCCCGGCTCAACGCGAATTGGACCTTGTCACTCAAGTCTAGCTCCGATGCACGGCCAGCAGGGGTACGGTTGCAGCGCGAATCGCGGGGATCAGCCCGCCCAGCAGGCCTACGATCAGCGCGAGCACAACGCCAGTGATGACCGATCCGCCGGTGACGGCGAAGGAGAAGACCACCTGGGTAAAGCCGGACCCGAGCGTTGATGCGCTGACACCGTTGAACATCAGATAGACGCCGAGGGCGCCGATCAGTCCGCCAGCACCCGCCAGAACCAGGGATTCGATCATGGTTCCAAATGCGGCGGCAAAGCCGGAAAAACCGATCGCCCGCAGGGTCGCGATCTCGCGCATGCGGGTATCGACCGAGGAATACATCGTGTTCCAGGCACCGGCCAGCGCACCGATGGCCATGGCGATGGAGAGCGGGATGCCGAGAACCATGATGAGGCCGGAGGTGCCGCCTGCCTGGTCGGCAAAGTAATCGACCTCGTTCTGGATATCGAGATTGAGGCGGGGTTCGTCCTCGGCATAGGTCCTCAGTTCTTCGATGGCTTCCGGGCTGGTTAGCCGGGCGCGGATCGACTGCACCGAGGTGCCGCGCTGGTAGAGATTCTGGATCACAGTGAGATCGGTCCAGATCTCGCTGTCGAAGACCGAACCGCCGGTCGAGAAAGTGCCGACCACGACCCATTCATTTGAGCCCAGCCGGATAGTTTGGCCGATGTCGAAGCCTTCGAATTCCCGGATGACACCCTGGCCGACAATCAGTTCATTCGTGCCTGGCTCATACATGCGGCCGTCGACGATGGAGAAGCCGGCGCGGAGCGACTGGGCCGCCGGTCCGACACCGCGCAGCGGCAGGTTGGCCTCGGTTTGCGAGGACCGCCTGATACCATCCACGATAACATAGAGTTCCCCGGAAACGATGGCATTGCCAGCGGCATCGCGGGCGATGCCAGGGGCTTCCTCGATCAGGCGAACCTGGTCGATGGAGAGGCCGGAATTGAGTTCCGCCTGTGCTCCGGTGCGCAGCATGACGACGACGTCGGTCGAGCCGGTGCCTTGCAGGGTCTGTTTGAAGCCATTGGACATGGCGAGAAAACCCAGCAGCACCATCACAACCAGGGCGATGGAGAAGACCGTCGCGCCTGACAGAAGGGCGCGCTGCGGGATGGAGCGCAGATTGATCAGGGTTACGGCTGCGATCTGGTTGAACATCTCATCCGTCTCCTAGAGCTTGCCGAGCGCGGTGACGATGGTCACGCGATGGGCATTGATGGCAGGAACGATCCCGGTGATGAAGCCCAGCGCCGTCGCGAGGGCTAGCCCGAGCACCACGACGGTCATTGGCATGTGTAGCCCCGGCAGGAAGCCGCCCACCGCCGGGGCAGCCCCGGCGACAAGAAGTGTTGCCACACCCAGGCCGAGCAAGCCGCCGACAAGGCTGAGCAGGATGGACTCGATCAGCACCATTCGGAATATGCGCGGTGCCGGGAAGCCGAGCGTTTTCATGACGCCGATTTCCTTGGTGCGCTCATTGATCGCCATCACCATTGTGGTGCCGACAATCATCAGAATGGTCATGAAGGCTGCCCCGACGACGAAGAGCAGGATCAGGGCAACATTGCCGAACTGGGCGGCGAAGGCCTCGTTGAAGGCCGCCTCGGTATTCGTCTCGGTCTCTGCGGGGGAGTTGGCGAACAGGGCGTCGATCTCACGGGAAATCTGGTCATTCATCGACGCGTCGGCTGTCGTGAGCACCATCCAGCCAATATTGTCGCGATTGAAGGCCAGCGCCTCATTGTAATAATCATAATGGAACATGGCGTAATTCGCCGGAACCTTGTCATCCTCGGCGTCGAAGATGCCGCAAATTTCGAAGTCCCAGCTCGCGGTCCCGTCCTGCTTCTGCCAGATGTTCGAGAGCAAGGGGATGCGTTCGCCGACGCTCCATTCATACTGGGCGGCCAGATCCGCGCCGACGAGAAGGCAGTCGCGCGTATTCAGGAAAGCGGCGCGCTGCTCGTCCGGCATGGTGAGTTCGGGATAGACGGCGAGGTAGGATTCCGGGTCGACCGCGAAGGTCTGGATGAAATTGGCCGGTTCGCGGTAATAGCCGCCAAACCAGCTGGCATGGGTAACATTGGTCACACCTTCAACGCTCTGAACCCGCGACCAGTAGGCGAAGGGCATGGAGACCGTGAAATTGATCCGATTGACGGTCACCAGACGGTTATCAGCCGCCGTCGAGGCCCCGGATGTCCACACAGAATAGAAGGCGCCGAGCGCTCCGAAGATCAGAAACGCGATCATGATCGAGAAGATCAGCAGGATAGCCCGCATTTTCTTGCGGAAGAGATTCTTCCGGATGAGGGTGAAATCATTCATTGCGCCAGCTCCGAGGCTTCCACGAAGCGTCCCTTGTCGAGATGCAGTTCGCGGCGGGCGTATTTGGCGGCCGATGGATCGTGCGTGACCATGATGATGGTCTTGCCGAGATCCTTGTTGAGCAGTTGCAGGGTCTCCAGGATCTCATCGGCAGATTTGCGGTCGAGATCACCGGTCGGTTCGTCGCAGAGCAGGACTTTCGGGTCGGCGACGATGGCGCGGGCGATGGCGACGCGCTGCTGCTGGCCGCCGGACATCTGGCGCGGCGAGTGCCGGGCGCGGTCGGACAGGCCGACAATGTCGAGCGCGGTCGCGACGCGTTCCTTGCGCGCCTTGCCCGACAGATTGGTCAGAAGCAGGGGCAGTTCGACATTCTGCGCCGCATTCAGGGTCGGCATCAGATTGTAGAACTGGAAGATGAAGCCGACATTGGCCGAGCGCCATTTGGCCAGCTTGCCTTCGGACAGCTTGTCGACGCGTACGCCCTGGCATTCCACCGAGCCGGAGGTGGGCCGGTCGATGCCGCCGAGCAGGTTGAGCAGGGTGGTCTTGCCCGAGCCCGACGGGCCCATGATGGCAATGAACTCGCCTTCGTCGATCGACATGGTGAGATGTTCGAAGATCGTGATGGCCTCGCGTCCGCGCGTATAGCCTTTGGACAGATCGGTCAGCTGGTACAGGTCACTCATCGTCAGGTCCTTGTCTTCAGTTTCTCTCCGCAGGCGCGGCAAACGGGGTCTGGATCCGGCGTCGGGCGCCGGCGCGGGTTACTCTATGAAGATCACGCGTGCGGCCATGTCCGGCAGGATACGGTCGTCGCGCTCGTCGAAGGCGACGCGGACCTGGATGGTCGCGCGGCTGCGGTCGGCGGTCGGGATAATGGCTTCGACATGGGCGGGGATGCGCCAGTCGGGATAGGCATCAAGGCGGGCCTCGACGCGCTGGCCGGGGGTGACGCGGCCGATCTGGCCTTCATTGACGTCGACCTCGATCTCCAGCGAATCCATATCGACCAGAGTGGCAACCCCAGTTCGGGTGAAGCCGCCGCCGGCCGAGGCCGGGGACAGGATCTCGCCAACCTGGGCATTCTTGGCGATGACAACGCCGGCAAAGGGCGCGCGCACGATATGGCGCTCGATCAGATCTTCCTGGCTGCGCACCTGGACGGCCGCCGCATCGCGGTCGGCGCGGGCTGCGGTGAGTTGGGCGATGAGGCTGTCGACCTGCGCCTGGCTGGCGCTGACGGCGGCACGAGATCCGATATCGCGCGCGGCCAGTTCGCTGGCGCGGTTGGCGACAATGCGGGCCTCGCCGAGCTGGGCGTCGAGCGAGCGGATGCGTGCATTGGCAGAGCCCAGCTGGGCCTGCAGAAGGTCGAGCTGGATGCGGGCGCGGTCATCGTCAAGCCGGGCGAGGATCTGGCCCTCCTCGACAACAGCGCCCTCTTCGACGAGGACATCGCGGATGCGGCCGGTGATTTCGGCGGAGACCGTCGCCTGCCGGCGCGCCACAACATAACCCGACGCCACCAGGCCGGAAGTCCGCGGTGCCGCAGGGGCGGGCGCCGGCCCGGAGGGCGTTGCGGTCTGGGCTGGAGCGCTGACAGCGGCAGCAGGGGCGGGCGCCTCTGGCGCGGCTGGAACGACAAAAAACCACATGATCGCGGCCGTTGCGGCCGCGGTGCAGGCAATCAGGATCGATACGACAAGCGCTGACATTCCCGAGCGTGCCGGCGGATCTTCCCGGTCGATGCTCAAGGAGTGGAGCTGGGCACTGCGGTCACTCATTCACTTCCCCCAATGGACGGCTTCCCGTTTGAACCATTCTATACAGGCGTATGCAGTGGTTAACACCCGGAATTGTGCGGCGGTGCGTCCCCTCATGCCCGGCGCATGGCCGGGATTGATTTGATGACAGGCCATGGCGGGCGCAAGTCCCGCCGGCAAGACTCTTTGCGTGGACGGCCACGATCTGTGCGTCAATGGCGCGGGCCTTGCGCAGCCGTGTCAGGCCCGGCTGGCGCGATCAGTCGAAATTGGCGGCGCGCAACATTTCCGCCAGATCCTGGCCGCGATGTGCAAGGGCTGTACGTTGCGCCTCGACTTCCGGACCACAAACCGGCCGGTAACGCTGCTGAACGCGATAGCCGTCATTGAAGCTTTCGATCAGCCGGTCGCGATGATTGCCTGCCTCCGGGGCTTCCATCGCCAGCAAATCGACCATGTGCTGGCGCCATCTCTGGGCCTCGAGCCCGTCGCAGGCAAAGGCGAGGTAGTGCAGTTCGCCCAGCGTATAGGCGAGATAGGGCAAGGCGCGTTCAGTATCGCCGACATCGGTCTGATTGATGCGCTGGGGTGTTGCGGCTTGTTCGTTCCGGTCGCGGCGGCCCGGTTTCTGGGCGTCGGCGAGCGACGCGCTCAGCGTCAGGCCCAGCAGGGCGGCAGTGATTATCGTGAACGTGCGCATGGGCACCATAATGCCGGGATTTATGGCGTCGGCAAGGCAGAGATCATGGCGTGGGCGCGCCCGATCACATCGCGCGTCGTGTCCCAGCGCGTGCGGCGCAACGCCTCCTCCAGCGAGACAAACACAGCTTCCGTAACATCGTCTGCAGCAACCGGCTCGCCGCCTGTCCACACGGCCGCGAAATCAGCCAGTACATAATGCCAGTCGCCCGGCTGATGCGTATCGCGCGCGCCAATGGCGTCGATGACATCGATCAGGCCGATAATGCGTGCGTGCGTGCCGGTTTCTTCCATGAGCTCGCGCAGTGCGGCTTCGCGCGCGGTCTCGCCGAATTCGATCTTGCCGCCGGGAATGGACCATTCGCCGGCATGGGGCGGCTTGCCGCGCCGGATCAGCAGGACTTCGTCGCCGCGCCAAACCACGATGCCTGCACCGGGGGTCGGGCGGCGGACATCAGCCATATTTGCCATGTTCCGAATAAATACCGAGCTGATTGCCGCTCGGATCGGTGAACAGGAAACGGCGGCCACCGGGATAATCCTCCCTGAGCAGGATCGTGCCCCCGGCAGTCTCAACGCGGCGTTCGGCATCGATGATATCCCTGGCGCGCAGCAGGATCAGGGCGCCGGTCGGGAAGGGCTTGTCTTCCAGCCTCAGCCCGCCATCAATGCCGGCATTCTCGAAGGCAGCATAGGCGGGGCCGTAATCCAGGAAGGTCCAGCCGAAGGCCTGGCTGTAGAAGGTCTTGGCCGCCTCCATGTCGGTGACGGGCAGTTCGTTATAGTCAATCTTGAGAACGGTATCGGTCATTTCGCGGTCCAGCCTCCGTCAATCGTGATCGCCGTCCCGTTGGAATTGGCACCGGCATCTGAGACCAGATAAAGCAGCGCGCCGGCCAATTGCTCGAAGGTGACGAATTGCTTGGTCGGCTGGGCCGCCAGCATGACATCGCGCACGACTTCCTCTTCGCTGATGCCGCGCGCCTTGGCTGTGTCGGCAATCTGGTTTTCCACCAGCGGTGTCTTCACATAGCCCGGGCAGATCGCATTGCAGGTGATGCCGTTCTCGGCAATCTCCAGCGCCAGCGTCTTGGTGAAGCCCAGCACGCCATGCTTGGCCGAAACATAGGCCGATTTGAACGGTGAGGCGACCAGGCCGTGAACCGAGGCGAGATTGACGATGCGGCCGCGCCCCTGGCGTTTCATGATCGGCACGGCGGCGCGGGCGGCATGGAATACAGCGGTGAGATTGATCGCGATGATCGCATCCCATTTCGCGACCGGGAAATCCTCGACCGGCGAGACATGCTGGATGCCGGCATTGGACAAGAGGATATCCAGACGCCCGAACTCGCGCTCCGCATAGGCGACCATGTCGGCGATCTCGTCGGGCAGAAGCATATTGGCGCCGTGATATCGCACCTCGACGCCGTGATCGGCCGCGATCTTCGCGCGCAGCGTCTCGATCTCGCCTGCATCGCCAAGTCCGTTCAGGACGATATTGCAGCCATTCGCCGCCAGTGCCTCGGCCATCGCCTGGCCAATCCCGCTCGTCGAGCCGGTAATGAGGGCCACCTGGCCGGAAAGATCGGTACGGAGTGAGGACATGAATCACCTGTCAGGTTTGTGCGCGGGCAAGAGACGGGATTGGCGGGTGCGGGTCAAGGGCGCGCCCGCGCGCGATTGAGCGTTCTTCGTATCGAAATGCACGTATTGCGAGCATTTATGTTAGAATGAAAACGCCGGCCACATAGGGGCCGGCGCAATCCAAGGAGGGAGCAATGTTTCGGTTTCCGAAATGCTGCCTCGTCCTCTGGGTGAGGAGAAGACGGATCGGCGGCTGGACGCTGTTGGTCCGTTTCTCCATCGCCTAAGGGCGGCCAAAGGAGACGGTCGCACCCGTCTCCGGCGGCTCTTGCACCATAACACATCTTTCGCGTGCGCGGAAGAGTTTGGCCCTTACGCCTCGACCTTCGCCTTGGTCCCTGGCGAGGCCGGCTGAGGCCGCGTGAAGAGCAGATCGCTCTCGCTCGAACCCGCCTCATCAAAGGCATAGCCACCGGCATCAAACTTCACCAGATCGGCCGGATTGCTGATCCGGTTCTCGATCACCCAGCGCGCCATCATGCCGCGGGCCTTCTTGGCGAAGACCATCAGCATGCGGGTCTGGCCGTCTTTCTCTTCCTTGAAGCTGGCCGTGATCACGCGGGCCTTGAGCGCCTTGCGGTCTGCCGCCTTGAAATACTCGTTGGACGCCAGGTTCAGGATGACCGGTTCGTCATCGCCGGCCTGCAATTCATTGAGATGTTTCGCGATGATGTCGCCCCAGAAATCATACAGGCTCTCGCCGCGGCGCGTATGCAGCTTGCGGCCCATTTCCAGGCGATAGGGGTGGATGGTGTCCAGCGGACGCAGGGCGCCATACATGCCGGACAGAATGCGCAGATGATCCTGGGCGTAAGCGAGATCCGCCTCGTTGAGTGTGCCGGCATCCAGCCCGCGATAAACCTCGCCGGCGAAAGCCATGGCCGCCTGCTTCTCGCCAGGCAGATCGGCATCGAAAGCCTGGAAGCGTTCGCGATTGAGCTTGGCCAGATCGGCGCTGATCTTCATCAGCGACTTGATCTTCGAGGTCGAGAGCGCCCGTGTCGTGCCCGAGAGAATCCGTGTTTCCTCGATCAGCGCCGGCGTTGTCGCCGGCAGCTCGCGGTCGAGGCTGTCAAAATTCATGTTCTTGGCGGGCGAAAGCAGAATCAGCATGGGTGGTCTCCTTGCCCGGAGAGATAGGCAAACTTGCCGCGGCGCGAAAGGGGCGGGCTGTGTGCGCTACCCCAGCAGCACGCGCGGATTCATGATGCCCTTCGGGTCGAGCGCATTCTTGATGGCGCGCATCACCGTCACATCGACGGGTTTGCGGGCGGCGAGTTCCTCGCGCTTCAGTATGCCGATCCCGTGTTCCGCCGAGATCGAGCCGCCGAACTCGTCGACGGCATCATAGACGCATGTCGAGATGGCGTGGGAGTTCGCCAGAAGGGTCTGTTGCGCCGCTGCATCGAGGCCGACGACGTTGAAATGCACATTGCCATCGCCGACATGGCCGAAGGCGACCACAATGCCCTCGGGGAAGATCGCCTTGATCCGCTCCGAAGCGAGCTCGATGAAGGCGGCCATTTTCGAGACCGGGATCGAGATGTCGTGCTTGATCGCGGTGCCCTGGCTGCGTTCGGCGAGGGCAATGCTTTCGCGCAAACGCCAGAAATCCTGGGCCTGGCTGTCATTCTCGGCGATCACCGCATCGCTGATCAGCTCAGCCTCAAAGGCCTGGCCAAGTGCATCTTCCAGGGTCTCACGCGCGCCGTCGACGCGGCCGAAGCTCATCTCGCAGACCACATACCAGTCATGCTGGCCTTCCAGCGGATCGCGCGTGCCGGGCACATAGGCGCAAACAAATTCCAGCGCCAGGCGCGGCATGATCTCGAAGGCGGTGACAGCACCGCCGGAGACCTGCTTGGCCAGCGACAGGAAACTCACCGCATCCTCGACCGATTTCAGGCCGCAAAAGGCCAGTTCCATCTTGGCCGGCCGCGGGAAGAGTTTCAGCGTCGCGGCGGTAATGATGCCGAGCGTGCCCTCAGCGCCGATCAGAAGCTGTTTGAGGTCATAGCCGGTATTGTCCTTGCGCAGGCCGGTCAGGCCAGACCAGATGCGGCCATCCGGCAGCACGGCTTCAAGGCCGAGGACCAGTTCGCGCGTCATGCCATAGCGCAGCACATGCACGCCGCCGGCATTGGTCGAGATCAGGCCGCCAATCATCGCCGAGCCTTGCGAGCCCAGGCTCAGCGGGAAGAGGCGCCCGGCTTCGGCGGCCGTGTTCTGGAGGCTTTCCAGGATGCAGCCGGCCTCCACGGTCATGGAATCATTGTCGCGGTCGATCTCGCGCACAGCATTCATCCGCTTGAGGGTGATCAGCACTTCGCCTTGCGGGGTCGCTGCGCCGCACAGGCTGGTATTGCCGCCCTGCGGGGTGATGGCGATGCCGGCCTCGCTGCAGATCTTTACGGCGGCGGAAACCTCGTCCGTGTTGGCGGGCTTGAGCAGGATGGGCGTCTGGCCCTGGAACCGGCCGCGCCAGTCGGTGATATGCGGTTCCAGCTCATGGCTGTCCTGGCTCCAGCCTTTCGGGCCGAGCGCGGCCTTGAGGCGGTCGATCACATCACCGGGCAGGGCCTGCGGGCGGGGCAAGGTCTGGGTTTCGGTCATGGGCCTGTTCTCTGTATCAGACCGGTCGCGGGGCGGCGGCGCGTTGCAAGCGGTCATTGATGGCTTCGCCCAGACCTTGTTCGGGAATCGGCGCCACCGCAATAGAGGCTGGGCCACGCGCGTCCAAATCACGCAGGGCGGCGAACAGGCCCGCAGCCGCTTCGGCCAGGTCTCCGCGTGGCGACAGGTTGAGATCGCCGGCGATCGTCCCGAAGCCCAGCAAGAGTTCGCCCGGTAGGGCTTGGGTGGCATCCAGACGCAGGGCGGCGCCCGGCGCGTAATGGCTTTGCAGCATGCCCGGGCTGGCCGGGGCATCGCTGTGACCGGCGGCGGCGAGCGGTCCGGTGATGGCTTCGATTTGCGCGCGTTCGAGCCCGCCGGGTCGCAGCAGGGTGGCGCGGCCGTCGAGAATGGCGATGACCGTGGATTCCAGTCCGACGGTGCAGGCCCCGCCGTCAAGAATGAGATCGAGTTTTTCGCCCAGCCCGTCGCTGACATGGCGGGCTGTCGTCGGGCTGACGCCGCCGGACGGGTTGGCGCTGGGGGCGACGAGCGGCGCGCCAAAGGCGGCCAGCAGGGCTTGCGCACCGGCATGGCGCGGCGACCGCAGGGCGACGCTGTCGAGCCCCGCATTGGCGAGGTCGCAGATCGGCGCGCCGGCAAGCTTGGGCAGGACAAGCGTCAGCGGTCCGGGCCAGAAAGCCTGGGCGAGGGCTTCGGCGAGCGGGTTCCATTCGACGAGCGTTTTGGCCATCGCGATGCCGGTGACATGGGCAATCAGCGGGTTGAAGCGCGGCCGGCCCTTGGCTGCATAGAGGCGCGCCACGGCGGATGCATTGCCGGCATCGGCGGCGAGGCCATAGACGGTCTCGGTCGGCATCGCCACAAGCCCGCCCTCGCGCAGCCTGTCGGCGGCGCGTGTGATGGCAGACGGGTCGTCAGCTGGCAGGACGGGTGCGTTCATGGAGCGGAGCTAGCGGTATCGAACCCGCCAAGGCAAGGCTAGATTGCCGCATCGGCCTCGATATGCAGCACCAGGGTGACCTCGGCCGCGATGGAGCCCCAGCCTGGCGCGCCAATGCCGTAATCCTGCCGCTCAATCGTGAGGCGCGCATCGGCGATGGCATGACCATCGGTGATGGTGAGGGTGAAGGGCAGGGTGAGCGGCTGCGAGGCGCCAGCGATGGTCATCACGCCGACAGCCTCATAACCCTGCGCCGTTGCCCGGATCTCGCTGGACTGGAATTCGGCGAGGGGATGGATAGCGCTTTGCAGCCCGTCTTCGCCGCGGACCGTTTCGTCAATGGCATTGCCGCCATCGGTACTGCCGGTCGCGGTCTCGACCCGGGCCGAGATCGCAGCGGCGTCGAGGGCCTCCGGATCGAGCGTAATGTCCGCACTCCAGCTCGCGAACTGTCCCGAGACCGGACCCTCATAGCCCGTGGTCTCGAAACGGATCGAGCTGGCCTCTGTATCGACGGTCCAGTCCTGGGCGCGTGCCATGGATGGCAGGAGGCCCAGTGCCAGAACAGCCCCGGCGGTCAGTGCAGTCACAACGCGAAACATGGGGTCAGCCTTTCATGAAGGGCAGCATGCGGCCCATCAGCCCGTCCTTGTCGAGGAATTGATGCTTCAGCGCTGCGGCGAAATGAAGGCCGGCGAGGATCAGGATCGCCCAGCCGCCCTTGCCGTGAATTTCACCGACCAGCTCATGGAAATCATGGTCCTGGGAGACGGGCAGACGTGGCAGGATGAAGTCGGGATTGTTGAACATCATTGAGGGGGCAGTCGTCGTCGAGGCTGCGACCCAGCCCAGCAAAGGCATGCCGATCATCAGCACGTAGAAGCCGATATGCGTCGAACGGGCGATCAGCTTTTCCCACCCTGCCATGCCTTGCGGAAGTGCCGGTGGCTTGTGGGCGAAACGCCAGCCGAGCCGTACGAAGCTGAGCAGCAGGACGATCATGCCGACGGTCTTGTGGGAATTATAGGCGAATTGCACCTGTGCCAGTGTCACGCCTTCGGTCTGGAGACGCAGCGCGCCGCGCAAATCATCCATATACCAGGCGTAGAACACCATGCCGATCAGAAGGACGGCGATAACCCAGTGAAGGATGATGGCCACCGACGTGTAGTTTTTGCTCTCAGTCATGTGTGTCTCCCTGCCGCAAGAATTCGGCCTCGATATGTATTCGCACAGTGTCGCCGACAATGCTCGCAGGCAAGCTGCCGACACCGAAAACAGTCCGGTCAATTTCCATGTCCCCGGCGAAGGCGATCGCATTGCGGCCTTCGAGGACATTGAAACCGCCGCCGTAGAATTCGATCAACATCTCGGCATCGGCTTCGCGACCGTTCAGGCTGAGCCGGCCGGTGGCGCGCCCATGGGTCGCGTCAATCACCTCGATGGCGCGTGAGGTGAAGACGATCTGTGGCACTTCGGCAGCGTGCAGCCAGTCCTGGCTCAGATCCCGATCGAAATCGGCATCGCCGGTCGAGAGCGAGGCGGTCTCGATGATCGCCGTCAGCTGTGCGTCTTCCGGACGGGCCGGATCGAAATCGAGGCTGGCCTCAAGCGTATCGAAGCGGCCCGTATACCAGGACAGCCCCATATGGCGCACGCTCCAAACCACGCTCGCATGGTCAGCGTCGAGCTCCCAGGCGCCCGCGGGCAGGCGCTGTGGATCAGTCGAGGGCGTGACGCATCCGGCAAGCGCGAACGCGGCGAGCAGGGCGATGAGGGCGAGCGTACGTGAGAACATGGCGGTCACACTAACCCTTAAGCCGCGACCGGAAAGCCACAACTGACAGCCGCGACAGGATAACACTGTTTCCGCGCTCGCATGTTATCGCGTCCACGCTATTGTGCGCATCGGATTTCAGGAGATTTGACATGACCTATCGCGCGCCCGTGGACGAGCTCCGCTTTACCCTTGTGGAAGTTGCCGCTGTTGACGTGTTGAAGGCGACCGGCGCCTTTCCTGATTTCACCGACGACATCACCGGCGCGATCCTCGATGAAGCCGCCAAGCTCGCTGACGGCGTGCTGGCGCCGCTCAACCGCGTTGGCGATGCCGAGCATTGCAAACTTGCCGATGGCGTCGTGACCACGCCGACCGGTTTCAAGGAGGCCTATGCGAAATTCGTCGAGGGCGGCTGGCAGGGCTTGCAATTCCCCACAGAGGTTGGCGGCATGGGCTTGCCGCGGGCACTTGGCGTCGCGGTGCTGGAAATGGTGCAGTCGGCCAATATGGCCTTCGGCCTCGGCCCGATGCTCACCTATGGCGCCATTGAGGCCCTGCTCGTGCACGGCACGGACGAGCAGCGCGCCACCTATCTGCCCAAGCTTCTGAATGGCGAATGGTCAGCGACGATGAATCTGACCGAGCCGCAGGCTGGTTCCGACGTTGGCGCGCTGCGCACCAAGGCCGAGCCGAATGGCGATGGTTCCTGGGCGCTGACCGGCCAGAAGATCTTTATCACCTGGGGCGAGCACGACTGCGCCGGGAACATCATTCACCTCGTGCTGGCGCGCACACCGGGTTCGCCGGACGGCACCAAGGGCATTTCCCTCTTCATTGTCCCGAAGATCCTCGATGATGGCAGCCGCAATGGCGTCAAGGCGATCGGTCTTGAACACAAGATGGGTATTCACGGCTCGCCGACCTGCACCATGGACTATGCCGGTGCCAAAGGCTGGCTGATCGGGGCCGAGAACGCCGGCATGAAAGCCATGTTCACGATGATGAATTCGGCTCGCCTCAATGTCGGTGTCCAGGGCGTGGGCATTGCCGAGCGCGCCTATCAGCAGGCGCTTGCCTTCGCGAAGGATCGCAAGCAGGGCCGCGCCATTGACGGCAAGGGCCCGGCGCCGCACGCCATCATCCTGCATCCCGATATCCAGCGCTCGCTGGCCATGATGAAGTCGAAGATCGCAGCTGCCCGCGCCATTTGCATTTCCTGCGCCGTGGCGGCCGATATGTCGGAATTCGCCGAGGATGAGGATGAACGCGCCGCCGCCAAGCGTCGCGAAGAATTGCTCACCCCGATCGCCAAGGCCTGGTCGACTGATATCGGCGTTGAAGTGGCCTCGATGGGGATCCAGATCCATGGCGGCATGGGCTATATCGAGGAAACCGGCGCGGCCCAGCATCTGCGTGATGCCCGCATCGCCCCGATCTATGAAGGCACGAATGCGATCCAGGCGATGGATCTGGCTGGCCGCAAGTTGATGATGCAAGGCGGGGCGGCCTTTACCGAGCTCTATGCCGATATCGAACAGACGATCGAGGCCTGTTCGACTTCCTCGCATCCCGATCTGCCGCTCCTGGCCGAGCGCCTTGAGGAAGGCCTCGACTCATTGCGCGAAGCGGCGACCTGGTTGTCGGAAGCCGATCCGGCCGATGTGCTGGCGGGTGCCACACCTTTCCTTACGCTGGCAGGTGAAGTGGTCGGTGGCTGGATGCTGTGCATCGGTGCCGTTTCCGCCCGCCGCCGTCAGAAGGACAAGATCGGCGACCCGGTCTTCGCCGCCCAGCGCATCGCCCTGGCCGGCTTCTATTGCGAAGCCGTGCTGACCCTGGCGCACGCGCGCGTCGACGACATCACCATGGGCGTCGAGATGATCAGCGATGTCGGGTTCGGGCTGGACTAGCAGGGCGCGTAAAGTCGGCGCTCTCTGCTGCTTTGGCAGAGGCCGGGGTGTTCCGTCGGGCTCACCGTCATCGAGGCTCACAATGATCGAGGCTCTCAATGATCGACCGTGCGCCTACGCCCGCGGGTAAACGGGCGTAGGGCCGGCTCAGGACTTGTGTCCGGGCGAGGGGGCGCTTGAACGCCGCCCCGCCGGACGGCCTATTCGTCGTCGATTGCGTTGTCGATGGCTTCGCCGGCATCATGGATGTCGTCGCCGGCACCCTTGATGGTCTGGCAGGACGCCAGGAACACGCAACTAAATACGATAAGTGCCAGAATACGCATGATAGTCTCCAGTGATGACGGGGGCGTCATCTGTTTCTTGATTAATCCAGTGGAATTGATGGTGACGCGTGCAGTGCCGGATTGGCGATCTGATTGCGATCAGGCTCGCCGGACGACGCTCAGCAGTAGCAAGACAGCGACGGCACCGACCGTGGCACCAATGATCGCCCCGACAATTCCGTGCAGGGCGACGATGCCCAGCAGGCCGAAGAGCCAGCCGCCGACGAAGGCGCCGATAATGCCCACGACGATATTGCCGAGCAGGCCGAAGCCATAGCCCTTGACGATAAGGCCCGCGAGCCAACCGGCGACGGCGCCGATGAACAGCCAGATAAGGAGTCCGCTAAGTGTCATAATGTCTGACTTTCTAATATATCTGACGCAGCTTGTCCAGGTGGACAGCTATTTCGCAAATATGGTCATATAGACCGAAGCGTGCGTGGTTTTCCAAGCGCAGATATTCATATGCTCTTTATTTTGTGGGCGAGCAAATCTATTCTGCGTGCAGAGGTTTTTATTTTTATTGCTTAAATATTCTGCCAGGTTCGTGGCGAGTTTTTTCCAAAACACAGTTTAAATACAAGCGCATCGGGTGACGCGCCCGGGCACCGGCAGGCGCCGCGCGCGGTGGCGGCGGCGCCTCGGACTGGAGGTGTCTGAAGCCGGGGCCCGCTAGACCCAGTAGCCTACCGTGTCGGCCTGGCCGTCGCCATTGATCAGGCGGATGAGACCAATGATCGAGCGGACCAGCACCCAGAGCCAGACCAGACCAAAGCCCAGAAGGCCGAAGGGCGACAGGATGACTGTCGCGACGAGGATGCTGCAGGCGATAATGCCGAACAGCGCGGCCCAGAATGTCCGGATCAGATAGACATAGTGCGAGTGAAGCCAGGCCGGCGCCGCGTCCTTGCGGGCATAGGCGATGATGGCTGCGATAATGCTGGTGATGCCGATAATATTGCCGATCAGCATCAGGATATAGCCAAGGCCCGCCATCAGCCGCTCGTCGCGGTCGGCAGCCCGGCTTGAACGGGGCTCAAAAACGGTCTGGGTCATGATGCGTGTCTCCTTCACCCTCGATTATCGCAATCAGGTGGCGGAGCGGCTAGCGGGAATGGCGCTGACAGCGTCCCGTCCCGGCACCTGCCTGCGGCGCGGATGCCACGGCGCGGTGGCAAAACTGCTCTCACAGGTTTCGCGGCCTTGGTTGCGGCCTGATTTCAGCGTATTCGGCTAGTTGTCTGCGCAGACCAGCGGATAGACAGGACCGGTATGCTTCAAACAGTGTTCATCTGGCTTCGCCAATATGGCGGAATAGGCCTCGTCGTCGCCGGGATGGCGCTTTATGTCGTCACGCTGGTGCTGGAGGTGGTGCTGGGGTGGCGGCTTTCCTATCCTCTGAGTGTCGAATGGATGGCGGTCATCATCATGACCCCGGCGACGGGTGTCGCGGTGCTTTATTTGCAAAGCCGCGACGAGGCGGATGAAGACGGTAGCCACGCGGTGCAGGATCGCCGCCCGGCGGTTGGCCAGCATGCTGGTCAGGGAGAGGGAGAGATGGAATGAGCCTGATCGTAACAATGTCGGACACGGTCCCGGGGCGCGAGATCGAGTCCGTGCTCGGTGTCGCACGCGGAAATGTGGTGCGGGCCCGTTTCTTCGGTCGCGACTTCATTGCCGGTTTGCGCAATCTGGTCGGCGGCGAGGTGCCTGAATACACCCAGCTCCTGTCGGAAACACGTGAACAGGCGCTCGACCGCATGGTCCGTCACGGTGAAGCGCTCGGTGCAGACGCCATCATCACCATGCGTCTCGCGACGTCTACGGTGATGGAGGGCACGGCAGAAATTCTTGCTTACGGAACGGCGGTAAAGCTGAAATGAGCCCTTTGTTCAAACGACTGGCTGGCCGTGTCGGCGATGAAGTCAAGGAAACGGCGAGCTTTCTGGGCGGCGTTGTCGCTGTCTATCTAGGCCTGGTGACCTTTGGTTTCGCAGCGTTTCACATTCCGTCGGAAAGCATGCAGCCATCGCTGGAAGTCGGTGACCGGGTGCTGGTGTCGAAATGGGCCTATGGCTATTCGCGCCACTCGCTGCCGCTGGGCCTGGGCTATATGTTGCCGGACAACTGGAATGCCCGCATCGCCTGGTCCTCGCCGCGGCGCGGCGATGTGATCGTCCTGCGCGATGAACGCCAGACCCCGCCGCACAATCTCATCAAGCGCGTGATCGGCATCGCGGGCGATGTGATCGAAGTTCGCGAGGGGCGGCTCTATATCAATGGCGAATCCCAGCCGCGCGTCTTCGAGGACATTCGCACCTATCGCGAACACCCTTCCCAGCGCGCCGTGACGGTGACCCACTATACCGAAACGCTTCCGGGCGGCCGTGAACACCCGATCTACGAACAGGATGACCGCCATGAGCTGGACAATTATGGCCCGGTGACGGTGCTGCCGGGGACGGTGTTTGTCATGGGCGATAACCGCGATGCGTCGCGGGACAGCCGCGCGACGCCGGGCCCCGGGCTTGTCCCGCTGGCTAATGTGGTCGGGCGCGCAGAGACTGTGATTTTCACCTTCGCGCGCTGCCGTACCGAAGACGGGCTTTACTGCCCGCATGGCCGGGTCTGGCGGGGTTTTTAGGATGCCGGAATTGCGCGGATTGAGCCGGTTTCTGCCCAGCTGGGCACGCGGCGGTCTCGACGAAGCGGCCGAGGCGATGCGCTTTCTGGCGGGGGTAGCAGGGCTGTGGTTCGCGATGACCTCCGTTGCCTTTGCCTTCTTCTACATTCCGTCTGAAAGCATGCAGCCCTCACTCGAGGTCGGTGACCGGATCCTTGTATCCAAATGGGCTTATGGCTATTCGCGCCATTCCCTTCCACTCAATCTGGGTGATCGTCTGCCAGACGGCTGGGACGGGCGCATCGGCTGGGCCACTCCCCAGCGCGGTGATGTCGTCGTGTTGCGGGACACGCGCCAGGATCTGACGTTGATCAAACGGGTTATCGGTTTGCCGGGCGACGAGGTCGAAGTGCGCGCCGGCCGGCTGATCATCAATGGCGAGCTGGTTGAGCGTGAACTGATCGATGTCCTCTCTTACCGGCAATTCCACGGCTATCCGGAAGTCGTCCAGGTGGCGCACTATACCGAGACCCTGCCAGGTGGTTTTACGCACGAGATCTATGAGCGCGGCGATCATGAGCATCTCGACGAGTTCGGCCCGGTTATCGTGCCGGCCGGCCGCGTCTTCATGATGGGCGATAATCGCGACAACTCGACGGACAGCCGGGCGGTTGACGGTCCTGGCTTCGTTCCGTTCTCTCATATTGTGGGCCGGGCCGAGACGGTGCCCTTCACCTTCGCCCATTGCCGCGCGGAGCCAGGATTGCATTGTCCGAGCGGACGGGTCTGGCGCGGGCTCTAATACCGCTCTAACCTCGCTTCCGATACTGGAAGCGGGGAGAGCGCCATGAGCCTCAAGGACAAGACGATATTCATCACCGGCGCGAGCCGTGGCATTGGCCTGGCGATTGCCGAGCGCTGTGCGCGGGACGGCGCCAACATCGTCATCGCGGCAAAGTCGGACACCGAGCAGGCGACGCTGGAAGGCACGATCCACTCCGCGGCGGCCGCTGTCGAAGCAGCCGGTGGCAAGGCGCTCGCCGTGAAATGCGATATTCGTGATGAGGCCGGCGTCGAGGCCGCTGTTGCGGCGGCGGTCGAGCGGTTTGGCGGCATTGACGCCGTGATCAACAATGCCTCCGCGATCTATCCGCGCGGCACCGCCGACGTCCCGATGAAGCGCTATGACCTGATGCACCAGGTCAATGGCCGCGGGACTTTCATGGTGACGCAAAAATGCCTGCCCTGGCTGGAAAAGTCCGACAATCCCCACATTATTGCCCTGTCGCCGCCGCTCGATATGCGTCCGATGTGGTTCGGTCCGCACGTCGCCTATACCAGCGCCAAATACCAGATGAGCCTGTGCATTCTCGGCTGGGGTGAGGAGTTCAAGGGCCGCATCGCCGCCAATGCGATCTGGCCGCGCACGGCCGTCGCCACGGCTGCGATTTCAAACGTGCTGGCCAATGATGAAGCGATGAAATCCTGCCGCAAGCCGGAAATCCTCGCCGAGACCGCCTATCGCGTGCTCAACAAGCCCGCTGCGAGCTTCACCGGCAATTTCCTCATCGACGACACCTTCCTCTGGGAGGAGGGCGAGCGCGATCTCGAGCAATACAGCTATGAACCCGGTATCGAGCTCTTGCCGGACTTCTTCGTGCCCGATGATGTTCCCGCACCGCCGGGCGTGAAGATAATGAACATCACGCTGGGGCATTGAGGGACATTTTCCGCGTGCCTCGCCTGTAGATTGGGCCGTTCGGGCGCTGGGGCGTCGCATTCTGCGGCGCAGCCAGCGCTCCTGCCCCGGGTGAGCCGCGATTGAGATTTGCCGCAGCAGGGCTTTCAGCACAGACTAATCGCATGAGAACAGTCGTAATCGATAATCCAGCAAGCCGGATGCACCGCGTGCCACCCGGGCATCCGGAGCATGAAGGCCGCTATCTGGCCACGAAAGAGGCGCTTGAGGGTGTCGAGGGCGTGGTCTGGCACAGCGCTGCACCGGCGCCGCGCGTCTCCATCGAGCGTTTTCATACCCGCGATTATGTCGAGCGGATCGACGCCGCCTGCCGCTCTGCCGGTGAGACGCAATGGGTGGGTCTGGACCACGACACCAAGGTGTGCCGCCAGTCATGGGATGCTGCCCTGTCGGCGTCCGGCGCGCCGCTGGACGCTGTTGACCGCATCCTGCGCGGCGATGCCGAGGCGGCCTTCTGCCTTGCCCGGCCGCCGGGCCATCACGCCGAGCCGGACCGGGCGATGGGCTTCTGCCTGTTCAACTCGATCGCGATCGCTGCCCTGCATGCACTTGATGGGCATGGGCTGGGGCGGGTGGCGATTGTCGATATTGATGTCCATCACGGCAATGGCTCGCAATGCCTCGCCGAACGTGACGAGCGGGTGATGTTTGTCTCGCTGCATCAATCGCCGCTCTATCCGGGTACGGGCAGTGCCGGCGAGACAGGGCTTGGCGGCAATGTGGTCAATATCCCGCTCGATGCGGGCACGGATGGTGCGCTCTGGCGCGAGGCTTTCGAGCGGGACGCAGTGCCCGCGCTGGCAGGTTTCCGGCCCGAATTCATCTTTGTCTCAGCCGGTTTTGACGCACATCTGAACGACCCGGTGGGCGGACTGGCGCTGCAGGAAAGCGATTTTGCCTGGGCAGCTACGCGACTGGCGGGCATTGCCGAAGAATATGCGTCTTCGCGGCTTGTATCGGTGCTGGAGGGCGGATACGACTGCCCGGCGCTTGGCCGCTCGGCTGCTGCCTTTGTGCGGGCATTGGTCGCAGCATGAGATGCGCAAGGTCAGGCAGGTGCGACGGGGCGCGCTGGCTGGATGGTTCAGCCCCCGCCTGACGATAGATGCCGATAGCCCAATCCCCATCCTCGCCGGCCAAGCCGGGCCTGATCACCATTGTCCGGCACGGCCAGCCCGATGCCAATCGCAGTGCGTGGCTGGGCTGGCGCGGCTATGAGGCGTGGTGGGATGACCGCTATCAGCCTGCGGGGCTCGTCGAGGGCCAGAGCCCACCCGATGAACTCGTCGCCACAGCCGCCGAGGCGAGGATTGTGTTTGCGAGCACACTGCGGCGCGCGATCGAAACCGCTCATGCCGTTGCGCCCGGCCGCGAGCTTGTGATCGACCCGGTTTTCGTCGAGGCCGAATTGCCGCCACCGCCTATTCCCGGCCTCTTCATGGCCAAGACCTGGGGTGTCTTCGCCCGCTGTTCCTGGTGGATGGGCATGGCGCGCGGCCGCGAGAGCCGCGTTGAAGCCGAGCTCCGCGCCGGTCAGGCTGTGCGCAAACTTGTCGAAGCGGCGCAGGATGGTTCGGTGCTGGTATGTGCCCATGGCTGGTTCAACCGGATGATGCGCCCGCATCTGCGGTCTGCCGGCTGGCACTGCATCCGCGATGGCGGCGATACCTACTGGTCCTACCGCCAATATGAGTACCGGCCCCGCTAAACTGGGCAATTGCCGCCTCGCGCGCGGCTGCTATGGTGCGATTCCATCTGGAGAGTTTTCATGCCCCAAGCCCCGAATGCTGACATCAAGGATATGAGCTTTGAACAGGCCCTCGCCGAACTGGAAGGGATTGTGAAACAGCTCGAGTCCGGTGACGTCGAGCTGGAGCGATCGATTGCCATCTACGAACGCGGCGCTGCCCTGCGCGCCCATTGCGATGGCAAGTTGAAGGACGCCGAGCTGAAAGTGGAGAAGATCGTCCGCGGCGAGGACGGCAAGCCGGCGCTTGAACCCGCCGGGCTGGACTGATCCGGTGACCGGGCAGGGCGCCACGATCGAGGACTTCCACAAGCTCGACATCCGGATCGGGACAGTTGTGCGCGCCGAAGATTTTCCCGAGGCCCGCAAGCCGGCGATCCGGCTGTGGATCGATTTTGGCGTCGAGCTGGGCGAGAAGAAATCATCGGCCCAGATCACGGCCCACTACACGCCGGAAAGCCTGGTCGGCCGCCAGGTGCTCGCAGTGGTGAATTTTCCACCGCGACAGATCGGTCCGCTGCGCTCAGAGGTGCTGACTCTTGGCGTTTCTGATGGCAAGGGAGACATCGTGCTGATGGTACCCGATCAAGATGTGCCGAACGGATCCCGTCTTTCCTAGACCGGCAACAAAACTGGCAGGCAGCCCGAAACAACAGGACAGGCGAGCGTGATGGAGAATTTCGAACAGCGTCTGAACGAGGCCGCCGATCGGGTCACGGTTGCGCTTGACGCCCTGCTGCCGCGCGCCGAAGGGCCTGAGGCCCAGCTCAACTCGGCCATGCGCTATGCGGCGCTGGGGCCCGGAAAGCGCCTGCGTCCCTTCCTCGCCATGGAATGCGGCCGTCTGGTCAATGCCGATGAACGCGGTCTCCTGCGCGTGGGTTCGGCCCTGGAATGCATTCATGCCTATTCGCTGATCCATGACGATCTGCCGTGCATGGACAATGATGATATTCGCCGTGGCCGGCCGACGGTGCACAAGGCCTATGACGAGGCCACAGCCGTCCTCGCCGGCGATGCGCTGCAGGCGGCGGCGTTCGAGATACTCGCCCATCCCGATACGCACGGCCGCGGCAGCGTGCGCGCGCGCCTCGTGGAGCGGATGTCGCGGGCTTGCGGGGCCTATGGCATGGTCGGCGGGCAGATGATCGACATTCTCGGCGAGACGACCGAGCTCGACATCTCCGTCGTCACCCGCATGCACCGTATGAAGACCGGCGCGCTGATCAGCTATGCTGCGGAGACCGCCTGCATCCTGCGCGATGTCGAGCCGCACATCCGCCGCGCGCTTGAGGGATTTGCTCACGACCTCGGCTTGGCCTATCAGATTACGGACGATCTGCTCGATGCGACCGGCAGCGAAGAGGATGCCGGAAAAGCGGTTGGCAAGGATGCCGGTCAAGGAAAAGCCACCTTTGTCACCATTCTGGGCGTCGAAGGCGCGCAGGACAGGTCGCGGCACTTGGCCGCGCAAGCCAAGGATCACCTTGAACCCTTCGGCGCGAGAGCAGACATTCTCAGAGAAGCGGTCGACTACGTCGTCACACGCCGCTCTTGAAAGGCTGGAATTAGCATGCCCACCCAAACGCCCAATCTGGACCGCATCCACTCTCCTGCCGACCTGCGCGATCTCGACCTCGAGACGCTGCGTGCCGTAGCCGACGAGTTGCGAGCCGAGACAATTGATGCGGTATCGGTCACCGGCGGGCATCTGGGCGCCGGGCTTGGCGTGGTCGAGCTGACGACGGCGCTGCATCATGTTTTCCAAACACCAAAGGACATCCTGATCTGGGATGTCGGACACCAGTGCTACCCTCACAAGATCCTCACCGGACGCCGCGACCAGATTCGTACTCTGCGCCAGGCGGGTGGGCTGTCCGGTTTCACCAAGCGGTCGGAGAGTGAGTACGACCCGTTTGGTGCCGCTCACGCTTCAACCTCGATCTCCGCAGCGCTCGGCTTTGCCGTGTCGCGCGACCTCAAGGGCGAGAGCAATAATGTCATCGCCGTCATCGGCGATGGTTCGATGTCGGCGGGCATGGCCTATGAGGCGATGAATAATGCCGGCGGTCTCGACAAGCGCCTGATCGTCATCCTCAACGATAACGACATGTCGATCGCCCCGCCGGTCGGCGCGATGAGCCATTATTTTGCCCGGCTGGTCTCGTCCAAGAGCTATCGCTCCCTGCGGAAAATCGGCAAGGGCGTCGCCAAGGCGATTGGTGTTGAGGGCCCGGCCCGCAAGGCCGAGGAATACATGCGCGGCATGGCGATGGGCGGAACGCTGTTCGAGGAGATGGGCTTTCGCTATGTCGGCCCGATCGATGGCCACGACCTTGATCAGCTGGTGCCTGTCCTGCGCAATGTGCGCGATTTC
>TARA_R110000868_G_scaffold124822_3_pt1 | contig 23429 bp, 22 predicted proteins | sample TARA_R110000868 | Tara Oceans TARA_R110000868 (sample SAMEA4397489) | marine metagenome | biome: Polar Biome; feature: [SRF] surface water layer (ENVO:00010504); material: water (ENVO:00002006), including particulate matter (ENVO:01000060) such as... | depth 5 m | reverse complement strand
TCAATTGCGACAAATAATCCATGTGAATTAGTGTAACTCCTTCTAGCTCCTCTACATCAGCATGTACATTTTTAGGAATAGACAAATCTAAAATCAATAGCGGCTTTTTTAAGTTTAAAATTGCCTTATCAACAGTTGGGTTTTGAGCTCCTGTCGCAACGACAACCACATCCGCTTTTTGTAATTCTAAGTGTAATTCCGAATAATCTTTAACAATCAAATTTAGCTTTCCTGCTAATTTTTCTGCTTTATCTTTAGTCCTATTGATAAGCGTGATATGCTCGTTCTTAGTGTGTTTAACCAAGTTTTCACATGTATTCCTTCCTATTTTTCCTGTACCAAATAATAAAATGTTTTTGTTACCAACATCCTCAACATTCTTGATGATATATTGAACGGCTGCAAAAGAAACGGATGTCGCACCTGAACTAATCTCAGTATCGTTTTTTATTTTTTTGCTTGCTTGAATTACAGCATTTACTAATCGTTCCATGAAATTATTAGCTAAACCCATCGCTTTTGATTGCGTAAAACTAGATCGTATTTGAGATATAATTTCAAAATCACCTAGAATCTGACTGTCTAAACCAGTTCCTACTCTAAAAATATGACCTATGGCTTCTTGGTTTTTATAAACAAAACCTACTTTTTGAAATTCTTCAACACTTCCATTACTGTTTTCACAAATCAATTTTATCAATTGAAAAGGGTGTTCTGCAAATCCGTAAATCTCAGTTCGATTACAAGTTGAAGTAACGATTAAACTCTCGATTCCTTCAGTTTTTGCTTGTTCCAGCAAACGGGTTTTTGCTAAAGTATCTAGGCTAAATTTACCTCTCATCTCGGCATCCGCTTTTTTATAGCTTAGACCAACAGAATAAAAATAGTGATGCTTTGAAAGGTTATTATTTTTCATATTAATACTTTTCCAGAAAGTCGAACAAAATTATCACTATAGTCTTTATAAAAGTAACGCTGTAAGTACTATTTGTGTCGCTCTGTGTTTTTTTATTTCTAAAGTGCTAAAAATTGACAAAAAACGCTATTTTTGTACTGAAATCAAGTTGTCCGGTTTAATCTATTTAGAGTCGTTCTAAATAAATAATGCTGATAATTATCATTTTATCTCAAAAAAAATGTCGCTATGGGTTCACAAGAAATTATAAAAATAGAGGATGATTTTACATTAATTCGCTTTCAAAATGACGGTGTTGAAACTTTTAATGCGCAACGCGAAGTGAGTAGTGGGCTGATTCAGTTTCACTTTGGTCTAAAAGGAAGTGCTAAATTTATTTTCAACCAAGGAAATTACGCATTGGATTTAAAAGAAGAAAAATCGTTACTTTTATATAATCCACAAAAAGAATTGCCTTTAAATTTAGAATTGGCACCCAATTCATGGGTCATATCCGTAATTATCTCCATCAAAAAATTTCATGCGTTGTTTTCTGCAGAAGCGGATTATATTACTTTTTTGAGTGGAGACAATAAAGACAAAAAATACTATAACGAAGGAAACATTAGCCCTTCTATGGCAATTGTTCTCAGTCAGTTGTTTCATTATAACTTGCATCCATCCATAAAAAACCTGTATTACAAAGGAAAAGGTTATGAACTTTTGAGTTTGTATTTCAATAGAACCGAAGATCCCAATGCAGAACAATGTCCGTTTTTAATCGACGAAGACAATGTCATGAAAATTAGAAAGGCCAAAGAAATTATTATTGCTAATATGGCCGAACCACCCGGTTTACAAGAATTAGCCGACGAAATAGGTTTGAATTTGAAGAAATTAAAAATGGGTTTCAAGCAAATTTATGGAGATACTGTTTATGGCTTCCTGTTTGATTATAAAATGGATTTTGCTCGAAAATTATTAGACAGCGGTTCCTACAATGTAAATGAAGTGGGATTAAAAATAGGCTACAGCACGGGAAGTCATTTTATTGCTGCCTTCAAGAAAAAATTTGCAACCACTCCCAAAAAGTATTTGATGTCAATCAATCCAAACACCTAGTTAAGATTGGTTTTATATATTAAACAATAAATAAAAAATAGTTAATCTCAATTTATAAAAAAGTAAGTTTAATTACTTTTACGAAACAAAAAAACATAAAATGAAAGGTGTATTATTAGTAAATTTAGGTTCTCCCGAAAGCCCAACTCCCAAAGATGTGAAGCCGTATTTAGATGAATTTTTAATGGACAAATACGTAATTGACGTTCCGTTTTTATTAAGAGCATTATTAGTTCGCGGAATTATTTTACAAACAAGACCTAAAAAATCGGCTGCTGCATACGCAAAAATATGGTGGGATGAAGGCTCTCCGTTAGTTGTGATTTCAAAAAGAATGTTTGCCAAAGTAAAACAACAGGTTGAAGTGCCTATGGCACTAGCCATGCGTTATGGAAATCCATCTATTTTATCTGGTCTTCAAGAATTGCGTGACAAAGGGGTTACCGAAGTATTGCTTTTCCCATTGTATCCACAACATGCTATGGCCTCTACCACCACGATACTAGTACTTGCTGAAGAATTGCGTAAAAAACATTTTCCAGAAATGAAATTCACATCGGTTCCTGCTTTTTACAACAAACCCGATTACATTCAAAACCTAGCCAATTCCATCAAAGGACATTTGGCCAGTTTTGACTACGATCATTTGTTATTCTCTTTTCACGGTATTCCAGAGCGTCACATTCGTAAAACAGATGTAACTAAATCACATTGTAAAATTGATGGCTCTTGTTGTAACACACCATCACCAGCTCATGAGTTTTGTTACCGCCACCAATGTTATGAAACTACGAAACAAGTCGTTAAATTACTAGGTATTCCAGAAGGGAAATACAGCCAAACATTTCAGTCTCGTTTAGCCGGAGACAAATGGCTTACTCCATACACTGACGTTGAAGTAAACAAAATGCCGGAAAAAGGAATCAAAAAATTAGCTGTAGTTACACCTGCTTTTGTATCTGATTGTTTGGAAACATTGGAAGAAATTGCAATGGAGGCGAATCATGAATTTAAAGCACACGGAGGCGAAGAATTTCTAGCAATCCCTTGTTTAAACGATGGAGACGAATGGTGCAATACCGTAAGTAAATGGATCAACAACTGGGTAATATCAAAAAATTTAAATTATTAAATGGCTGTAACTGCCGATGAATTAGGAACTCAGGATATCAAGAAACTCTTGATTAAACAAGCTGTTCCTGCATCAATAGGTATTCTTTTTATGTCAGTTAATATATTAATTGACACCATATTTGTAGGCCAATGGATCGGTTCCTTAGCCATAGCAGCTGTAACTGTCGTTTTGCCCATAACTTTCTTAATTTCATCATTAGGAATGGCTATTGGCGTGGGTGGTGGTTCAGTCCTTTCGAGAGCTTTGGGTGCCAATCATAAAGAAAAAGCACTACTTACGTTTGCCAATCAAATTTTGATGACTTTTCTACTGTCCTCTCTTTTTGTAGTACTTGGTGTTTTTTTTAGCAGTGATATGCTATTGCTATTTGGCGCAAAAGGAGCAATTATAGCACCCGCAACAGCATTTTTCTTTCCCATTATTTTTTCTGTGCCTTTTTTAGCACTTTGTATGATGGGAAATAATATTATAAGAGCTGAAGGGAAAGCAAAATTCGCCATGTTTGCCATGATAATTCCTGCTTTTGTAAACATTGGCTTGGACATTCTTTTTATAAAAATTATGAATTTAGGAATGCATGGTGCAGCTTTGGCAACAGCCATATCCTATTTTATGTGTTTTTTGTTTGTACTTTGGTTTTTTATTTTTAAAAGTGAATTAAAACTAAAAAAGAAACATTTCAAATTTAACTTTCCTATTATAAAGGAAATCACTGAACTTAGTTTTGTTACTTTTTCAAGACAAGGTGTCGTTAGTGTTTTGTCTATCATACTCAACCATACTTTATACACTTATGGTGGCGAACACGCTATAGCAATTTATGGAATAATCAGTAGAATGCTCATGTTTTGTCTATTTCCCATTTTAGGAATTACCCAAGGTTTTCTTCCAATTGCTGGATATAACTATGGGGCTGGCAATTATAACAGAGTGGAAGAAAGCATCAAAATTTCCATTAAATACGCCGCCCTTTTGGCAGCCATAATTTTTGTTTTCATTTTGATTTATGCAACACCAATTGTCGCTGTTTTCACTACAGATCCAAAAGTAATTGCCGAAACACCCGATGCTTTACGATGGGTTTTTGCCGCTTCCCCTATAATTGCCATTCAGTTAATTGGCGCAGCCTATTTTCAAGCAGTAGGAAAAGCAAAAAAAGCTTTATTGCTAACATTAAGTAAGCAAGGATTTTTCTTAATTCCTTTAGTCCTTATACTACCAAATTTTTTCGGTATTTTTGGGGTGTGGGTTGCCTTTCCAATTGCGGATGTATTGTCAACACTACTTACAGGTTATTTTCTAAATAAAGAACTCAATCTTAAATCGATTAAAAATCAAGATGGAATATTATAATTATCTTAAATCTTTACACCTCATCTTTGTAATCACATGGTTTGCAGGTTTATTTTATATTGTTCGGTTGTTTGTGTACCAAATTGAAGCCGCCCAAAAGCCTTCCCCAGAAAAAGAAATTTTACAAAAACAATATAAAATAATGACGTATCGCTTGTGGTATATTATCACTTGGCCCTCGGCTATTTTAGCGAGTATATTTGCGTTTTGGATGTTACTTTTTACTGACCTAGGAAAATCATGGTTACAAATGCCATGGATGCATGTAAAACTTGGCTTTGTATTTGTGTTGTATTTATACCATGTAAAATGCCATCAAATATTCAAACAATTGCAAAACGACGAAATAAATTACACAACAAATTTTATGCGTTTATGGAATGAGGGCGCGACCATCATACTTTTTGCAGTAGTTTTTTTAGTTGTTTTAAAAAATGCTGTAAATTGGATATATGGAGTTATTGGAATATTTACGTTTTCAATTTTAATCATGTTAGGCTTTAAATTTTACAAACGCATTCGGGAAAGAAATAAATCTTAATTATGTTCAAAGGCTTCAAATTATCAATGCTTTCACTGCGTATTCGAATATTTCTTTCGATGATCGTATTGATAATCGTAGCTTCTGTTTTGCTGGCGTCTATTTCTATTATTCAATTTAAAAACGAAGCCAAAGAATACCATCAAGAACGATTAGAACGTAAAGAAAACGCAGTACGAGAGCATATTAATTATGTCCTTTCCACTACTACTTATCCTTTGACTACAGAGAATTTAGATTTAATATTCAAAGATAAAATCCATGAACTGGCTCACATTCATAATATTGAAATAAACATCTACAGTTTAGACGGAAAGTTATTAAAATCATCCAAAGAATCCTTTTCAGTAGATAGCGTTTCTCCTCCTATTCCTAAATACATTCTAAAATTAGTGCGTTCTTCAATTGAAAAACGATATGTGGATATAAAGACTGTAAATGGAGTTAAAAACCGTTCTTCTTTTACACAAATTAAGGACGATAAATTCAAGCCATTAGGTATTTTAAACCTCCCTTATCTTGAAGATGACGGGTTTTATGATAAGGAATTAAATAGTTTCCTCATTCGTTTAGGCCAGGTATATTCCTTTATGTTAATTGTTGCCTTTGCATTAGCTTACTTTCTTTCCTCTTACATTACAAAATCGTTAAAGACTATCTCTGACCGACTATATGAAACAAGTTTGAATCAAAAAAATAAGAAAATTGTATTAGAAGCCAGTAGCAAAGAAATAAATTTATTGATTACTGCTTACAATCGCATGGTGGATGAACTAGAAATTAGTGCTGTAAAACTGGCACAAAGTGAAAGAGAAGAAGCTTGGCGTGAAATGGCCAAACAAGTGGCTCATGAAATCAAAAATCCGTTGACACCTATGCGCTTAACGGTACAAAGTTTTCAACGAAAATTTGACCCAACAGCTTCCGATGTTAAACAAAAAATGAATGATTATTCAGAAACTTTAATTCAACAAATTGATACCATGAATGCTGTTGCTTCAGCTTTTTCTAATTTTGCTTCCATGCCTGCTCAGCAAAACGAGACGTTGAATGTTGTTGAAGTTGTCGAATTAACTTTGGATATTTTCAATGAAGAGGAGATTGTTTTTAAAAGTGAATCTCCAGAAATTATTTCTAAAATCGATCGTACACAACTCATTCGAATCATAACCAATTTAGTAAAAAATGCGATTCAGTCAATTCCCGAACAGCAGCAAGACAAAACAGTCCAGGTAACGGTTAAAAAAGAAGATGAAAAAGTGTTAATTATGGTTAAGGATAATGGAATAGGAATTAAACCAGAGGATATTAGCCGTATATTTGAACCTAAGTTTACTACTAAAAATAGTGGAATGGGATTAGGTCTTGGTATTATCAAAAATATTATTGAAAATTATAAAGGAACAATTACCTTTGAAACAGAATATGGACAAGGAACTACTTTTACGGTTTCTTTACCAATAATTAACTCTTAAACTACTACAATGAGCTACGAAAACCTACTGATTACTTCCGAAAATAATATTGCAACCATAACGATTAACCGCCCTACAAAATTGAATGCGCTGAATAAATTGACTATTCAAGAATTGCATCAAGCATTTCAAGAATTAGAAAAAAGTCACGATATAAGAGTAATTATCTTAACTGGTAGCGGAGAAAAAGCGTTTGTTGCTGGAGCAGATATAGCTGAATTTGCAGATTTTTCTGTGGAAGAAGGAGTTCAATTAGCAGCTCAAGGACAAGACACTTTATTTAATTTTGTTGAAAACCTTAAAATCCCAGTAATAGCAGCTATTAATGGTTTTGCTTTAGGTGGTGGTCTAGAACTAGCTATGGCTTGTCATATTAGAGTAGCATCCGATAATGCTAGAATGGGCTTGCCAGAAGTATCTCTTGGAGTTATTCCAGGTTACGGAGGTACACAACGTTTGCCACAATTAATAGGCAAAGGACGTGCCATGGAAATGATTATGACAGCAGGAATGGTTAACGCCGATGAAGCATACAGAACAGGCTTAGTGAATCACATCGTTTCTCAAGCGGACCTTTTAGCTTTTTGTAATGGAATTGCTCAAAAAATTATGAAAAATTCTCCTGTGGCAATTAGCATGGCTATCAATGCAATAAATGCGAATTATAAAGAAGGAGAAAATGGTTTTCAAACAGAAATAAAATCCTTTGGAAAGTGTTTTGGAACCGAAGACTTTAAAGAAGGGACTACTGCTTTTTTAGAAAAAAGAAAAGCTGTTTTTACTGGAGAGTAAATCTTTATATTTATAAATAAACCGCAGATTCACAGAATATAAAGCTATGAATCTGCGGTTTTCTATTTATAAAAACAAAGTTTTCATAGAATACATTCCTCTTTTCACTTACAAAACCTAATTTTGCACTCTCCCTTTTTTGAGAAAATCAAACCTAAAATTAAACTCATGTCATACGAACCAATATTTGCCCTTTTTTGGGAAAGCGTAAAAAAAAGCATTCAAGAAGGTACTTATGCCAAATTAACTTTGGCAAAAACCATTGGTGATACCGAATTGAAAAATATTTATATACGACCCGTTTTATTAGATGAAGGTGGATACACGCTTTCACTTATGGCTCGTTATAAAACAGAAGAAATAGAAAGTTTTCACACTTTGGAAGACGCGTATGCGATTTTGTTTCCCTATATGAACAATCCATTTTTGACCGCTTTATTGTTTACAACCGAAAATGACATCACTTTTAAACTGAATAAAAAAAGAGTGGGATCTATTATTGAACAAGCGCCTACTTTTAAAAACGCTTCGGATGTAATAATAGAAATGAAAGAAAAAGGATTGATTTGAGATTATAGATTTTTGACTAACGATTTTTGATTTCAATCAGCAATCTAAAATCGTTAATCTTCATTCATAAATCATTACTTTTCCCCGTCCCACTCTGCGTAAAATTGTGCGAGAAAACCTTCCATATAGCGGTGTCTTTCCGTTGCAATGGCTTTTCCTGAAACTGTATTCATTTTATCTTTTAAGAGTAATAATTTTTCATAAAAATGATTGATTGTTGGCGCCTCATTATTTTTATACTCTTCTTTATTCATCTTTGTGTTTGGAGCAATATTAGGGTCATACAGCGCTCTATTTTTGAACCCGCCATAATTGAACGTTCTTGCGATTCCAATAGCTCCAATAGCGTCTAAACGATCAGCGTCTTGAACGATATTCAATTCTATAGACGAGAAATTCCTTTCAAAATTTCCGCCTTTAAAAGAGATGTTTTCAATGATTTTAATAACATGATCTACAATAGCTTCGTCTACATTTTCATGTTCTAGAAATGTTCGTGCCGTTTTAGGGCCTACTGTTTCATCACCGTCATGAAATTTGCTATCTGCAATATCATGAAGTAACGCCCCTAATTTAACCACAGTTAAGTCACAAGTTTCCTCATTAGCAATCAATATACTGTTCTTATACACCCTTTCGATATGAAACCAGTCATGTCCACCCTCGGCATTACTGAGTTTTTCTTTTACAAAAGCGATCGTTTTACTAATAATATCTGTGTTACTCATTTTTTATAATTTTAAAAAAAATGTTGATTTTCAAAGTTTTGACACTTTAAAAATCAACATTTATATACTTGATCTACTTATTGTTCAGTCATAAAGACTATAATCTTGCTGGTTCAACCCATTTAAAAATATGAGTTTCTTGAGGAATAACGATTCTTTCCGAAATTTTAGCCATTCTGCCCGGAAGTTTCATCAAGTAATCACGCGCTTTCTCTGCTTCATCAGTTAACCCTGAGATTTTATCAATTTCCCATTTGTCAATTAATTTTTGCATAATTTCAACATAATCATTAGCTGTGTAAACACCAATACGTTGTGCTGAATCAGAGAACAATTCAAAAGCAGAACTAATTTTTGCTCCTGATTCTCTCAAGAAATGTGCTGGCATCACAATTTTAGCTTTCATCATGTATTGAAAAGCAAGCATCATTTCGCTAGGATCAATTTTGAAAATCTGATTTACAAATTCACTATACGCATGGTGATGACGCATTTCGTCACCAGCAATCATTTTACACATTTTAGCTAATTTTTTATCACCATAGCTCTTCGCTAATTGAGAAACTCTATTGTGAGAAACATAAGTAGCTAACTCTTGAAAACTAGTATAAACAAAGTTTTTATAAGGATCTCTACCAGTACCAATATCAAAACCGTCGTTGATAAGATGCTGTGTTGTCATTTCAATTTCGCGCATGTTTACACGACCAGATAAATACAAATATTTATTTAATAAATCTCCATGACGGTTTTCTTCACCTGTCCACTGGCGTACCCATTGAGCCCAACCGTTTCTCTCTAGGTTATCTACACCTTCTACTTCCATCAACCAGTTTTCATAGGTTGGTAAAGCCTCTTCGGTAATCATATCTCCTACCATTGCTACCCAGAAATCGTAAGGTAAGTCCTTAGATATTTCACGTAACTCTTTTACTTCTTCTAAGAAATTATCGCTTTCAGAATTAGGTAAAAAATCAGAGGGTTGCCATATGTCTTCAACAGGTATTAAATACTGATCAACATAGCTTGCCACGTTTTTTTCTAAAAACTGCATTACTTCTAATCGAATGTTTTTTATTGACATTTTATATAAATTAAAATTTTATTCCTTTTACTATGGCGCTTTCAGCCTTTTCTATGATCTCTTCAAATTTAAATTCGCTAACCTTTAAAGGTTTATGAATTACAAAGGTAAGGCGATTTCCTAAACCAAGTGGAAAAAAACCATATTTCACCACTTTCCATGAATTATTTATACTTATTGGAACTACATAAGCCGATGGAGCATACTTGCACAATATCTTTAATCCGCTTTGCGCAAACGGTTTTGGATGACCCGTTTTACTTCGTGTTCCTTCAGGAAAAATAACAGCTGAACGATTGTTTTTTTCAATATACTCGGATAATCCTTTGATTGCTGGTATCGCTTGTTTTGGGTCTTTTCTATCAATAAGGGCTGAACCACCGTGCCTTAAATTATACGAAACACTTGGGATTCCTTTACCCAATTCCTTTTTGCTGACAAACTTACAATGAAAACGACGCATAAACCAAATCATAGCTATGATATCATACATACTTTGATGATTGGATACAAATATTAATGGAACTCCTTTAGGAATACTATCCAGATTTTCAAACTTATAGGTTGTACCTAAAAGATTCGTGCATTTGAGTAAAAAAAAATTTAGATAATCAACGCTCACTTTATGGGCTTGATATCCAAATAAATTAAAACAAACCCATTGAATAGGATGAAATACAACCAACGTAAGACCAAAACACAAATAATAAATGACGGATATTGGATACGAAATCAGTTTTTGCATGCTAAATAAATTAGCCACAAAAGTAATAAATTATATTTTTAGAGCTATTTAATTTGTAAACAATAATAGGTTTGACGTTTAATTGTACCTTTGCTTTTTAGAAATCTTTGCCTTTTTTTATAGAAATGAACTTCACTTATCCCAAAAACGAAAAACTTAAAAGTAAAATTACAATTGGATTATTGTTTTCTGAAGGCAAATCAGTTTCCAAATATCCTTTGCGATTGGTTTACTATGCAGATAACACTGTTGATGCTCAAAAAATAAAAATGGGCGTTTCGGTTTCAAAAAAGCACTTTAAAAGAGCGGTTGACCGAAATTATTTCAAACGAGTGCTGCGGGAAACCTACCGCCTTAACAAGCATCTCCTTATTAATAGTTTAGATAAACCCTATGCTTTTATGTTTTTTTACCAAAGCAAAGACCGCCTAACATTTGAAGAAATAAATACTAAAACAATTCAATTGTTTGAGAAGTTTATAGCTCAAATTCAAAATACCGTATCCGATAAAAAATAATTTTACTACTAGAGAAAGCGTTATTCCTCTTTTCCCTCTAAAGATTAAGGCTAAAACCTAAAGGAACTGTCAGCAAAAGTTAAAAAAAAATAAAACTGTATTCTTTAAAACTTATGAATATCCATTTCCAAAAGATATCTACTACCAAAAGTGGTGGCAAAAATTAAGGAATACAACGATATACTAGAACAGTATTTTTTATTTTTATATAATTTTAAAATGACTCCAAACTTTATCCAACTTTAAGGGTCTAATAATTAAAATGTAGTTAAACTATGGTTTTTGATAAATATTGAAATTTAAATTAATTAAATATTGGCAAACGAATCAGATTTTATAGGCAAATTAATTAGCGAAAAAGAGAGAGATAAAGCATTTAAACAGCTGCTAGATCTATATCAGGTTAGATTATATTGGCATATTCGAAAATTAGTTATTACGCATGAAAATGCTGATGATGTGCTACAAAACACTTTTATAAGAATATATAAAAGCTTAACTAATTTCTCACAGCATAGCTCTTTATACACCTGGATGCATAAAATTGCGTATAATGAGTCTTTACGTTTTTTAGAACAAAGTAAAAATAAATACCATGTTTCACTAGATGACGTAAACAAAAAATATCTTGATAATCTAATGGAAGATTCCTTTTTTGAAGGAAATGAATTTCAGCTAATTTTGCAAAAAATACTTTGTCAACTAACACATAAACAAAGGCAAATATTTAATATGAAATACTATGATGATTTAAAATTTCGCGAAATAGCCGAAATTTTAGAAATGAAAGAAAGTACAATAAAAACTTCCTACTACAATTCAGTAAAACATATTGAAATTAACATTTCAAATAGTGAACTTTCTCCCTTAAATGAGTACTAAATAAACTAATTATAAAGGGATTAATACCATTAAAAAGATAAAACACATTAAAACCTTATTACTATTAATCTATAATATTATGGAAACATCTAAAGATAAAAAATTAAAATTAAATCAATTGAATGATAAAAAACTAAATAAAATTCATCTTGAGGATTTGGGCTTAAAATTACCCGAGGACTATTTTTCTAAATCTAAAAATGAAATTTTAAGCAAGGTTTTAAACAAAAAAGAACCTCAACTAATACTTTTTTCTAGAAAGAGAATAATCTGGACAGTGGCTGCTAGTATTGCTTTAATTTTTAGTTTAACTATTTTCAACCAATATTCAAATTCAGAAACCTATAGACTTCCTTTAGCAGTATCCGACACAATTGATCAACTAAAAGTTGAAAGTCTACCTTTAGTATTGTCAGATTCTAATAAAGCCTTGAAAGATGACCCATTAAATTCTAATAGTATTATTCTTAAAGAACACGATATATTGGTCAAATCATTATTTGTTGAAGATAGCGAAATGGATCAATATGCTGAAAATTATATGTTAGAAGACATCTAGAAAAATAAAATTTAAAAAAAATAAAACTTTTTTGAAAGTTTTGGGTCTAACCAAATGAACGTTCAAAAATAAAACAATAATCTAAATACAAAGTAAAGATGAAATCATTAAAAACAATTACCGTAATGGCATTTATTCTATTTTTAGGAATTTCTAATGTTCAAGCTCAAAAAAGCACAACAATCACAACTTACACAACGGAACAACAAAAACTAGTTCAAGAACAACGTGATTTGATGAAAGCAAACAGAGAGGCATTCAAAGCTTCACTTACTGCAGAACAACAAGCTATTTTAAATGATCCAGCTTTGAGTAAAGAGCAACAACATGCTGCTTTAGTAAAAACTTTTACAGAAACTCAAAAAACTATTTTAGCTGAAAATAGAGCAAGTGCTAAAGCGCTTAAAGAAGAATTTAGAAATACAATATCAACAGAACAACGCCAACAAATACATGCACAAAACGCGACAAAAATTCGTGAATCAGTACAAGAGTCAAAAGGGCGTAATGTAAAACGAAATTAATTTATTTTTTTATATTTTATAATACAGCTAAGTGGTTGATTTTTTCAGCCACTTACTTTTTAATTTTATACCTAAATGAAAAAATATCTAGCTTTATTTTTATTCCTTTCAGGAATTTTTAGTTCTTTTTCTCAACAAACATCAAGTAAAGAAAAACAAACTGACGATGTAATTGATAGTCTTTTTGAAAAAGATCAGCTCATAGATGAAGTTTTGGCTTCACTTTCCAATTATCAATTTTTATATCTTTCCGTAAATTACAACAACGACACCTATTTTTCGGGACGGGATATAGGAATAAAACAATACAATATCAGCCCAAGAATAACCTATCTTCATTCCTCAGGAATATACGCAAACGTTTCTGGGATTTACTATAGTGAGTTTGCACCAAAATGGGATTTGACTACTGCCACACTCGGTTTTAGTAAAAGTTTTGGCAAAGCCAAAGCATTTAAATATTATGCGTCCTATTCAAGATATTTTTACAATAATGACCTTGACAATGCTTTAAAAAATGATCTTAGTATTGGTTTAGGAATTCGAAATAAGAAAAAGACTATTGGTACACAATTATCAGCCAGCTATTTATTTGGAAACGATAATTCAATTCAAGTAGCTTCAAATAGTTATATTACGTTTAAACTATTAAAAACAAATAAATCTCAGCTTAATTTAAAACCACAAATAAGTATTATAGCAGCTAATCAAACTATTGAACTCGCTAGAAGTTACGTTCAAAATGGTCAAACAATTACTGATTATTCTTATCAAAAAACATTTGGTCTAATAAATACTCAGCTTAGCTTGCCAATAGAATTTAGCATTAATTCTTTTGATTTTCAACTAGGCTATAATATGAATTTCCCTACTCCAATAGAAAATGAATCCAATCTAAAAAACACTAGCTATTTTAATTTTTCTATGGCCTATTTAATTGATTTATAGGTTATCCTTTTAGGTAAAAAACTATTTTACTTTTGGTTTATATGAAGAAGATATCAATTGCAATACGGAATACGTTTTACTAACAAATAAAGTTGCAATCAAATAGAACTAGTCTAATTAATAAAGTAGCTATAATTCCTTTTTAGCGCTTTATATAAACGTTTAGATCACTTTAGATCAGTTTTTTTTAGATTAGATTATTTACAATCCGCATTATTGCTTAATTATTCTTAATTTAGTAATCTTTAAATTAAGAATCTAAATGCTATGGCTCCTGTTTTCAAAAAAAAATACCTCATCCCTATTGTCGCTTCGGCTTTTATATTTGTAGGTGCCAGTTTCAAAAACGATTTTTTTGAAATTGCGAAGCAAATAGAAATATTCACTACTCTTTTCAAGGAATTGAACACTAATTATGTGGACGAAACAAATCCAGGAGAGTTAATGGATAGTGCCATCAAAGGCATGCTGGCCAGTCTTGATCCTTATACTGTTTATTTCAATGAACAAGATGTATTACGATTTAAAATAAACAATACGGGAGAATATACTGGAATAGGTGCTTTAATTACCCGAAAACAAGATAAATTAATCATTAAAGAAATCTATAAAAATTTTCCTGCCGATAAAGCGGGTTTCAAACCTGGTGATGAAATTATACAAATAGGTGATGTGCTTTTATCTGATTTCAAAGAGGATGCTTCACAATTGTTAAAAGGGGCAAAAAACACCAAAATTGACATCAAATATATCCGTCAAGGTAAAACGAATGCGGCGCAGATTATTTTGGATGAAGTTGAAATCAAATCTGTTCCCTTTTATGCCAAAATAGATGATAAAACTGGGTATATTGTTTTAGCTCATTTTAACAAAAAAGCATCTAATGAAACTAAAGAAGCATTAGAATCACTAAAAAGACAAGGTGCTGAAAGAATTATTTTAGATTTACGAGGAAATCCAGGCGGGCTTTTAAATGAAGCCGTGAATATTTGTAATTTATTTGTTCCAAAAAATGAAGTCATCGTCACTACAAAATCAAAAATAGAAAACCACAACAACACTTATAAAACAGCTTTTGATCCAGTAGACACTCAAATTCCATTAGTTATTATTGTAAACGGAAGAAGTGCATCGGCATCCGAAATTGTTTCGGGAGCCTTACAAGATTTAGATCGCGCTGTTATTGTGGGGAGTAGGAGTTTTGGGAAAGGACTTGTACAAAAACCAATTGATTTGACCTACAATACCCAACTAAAAGTAACTATTTCTCGTTATTATACTCCTTCAGGCCGCTGCATTCAAGCGCTAGACTATGCGCATAAAGATAAAAATGGTTTAGCAACAAGAACTTCTGAAAAAAATTATAATGCTTTTAAAACCCGTAAAGGAAGAACAGTTTATGATGGCGGAGGCGTTTCTCCTGATATCGAACTTAAAGAATCAAACACTAGTGTTATCACTGATGCTTTACTAAAAAATGATGGTATCTTTAATTATGTAACTCGTTATTATTATAAGAACCCAAATTTAGGTGATAAAATACCAACAGTAACGGATGCCGATTATCAAGATTTTAAACAGTTTTTAAAAGCAGAAAAATTCTCTTTTGATACGGAAACGGAATTGGCTTTAAAGAATACTTTGGCTGTAGCCAAAAAAGAAAAAATTGATGACACTATAATTACTGAATATCAGCAATTACTGAATGCTCTTCAAAAGAGTGAAGAAACACAATTAGACAAAAATCAAGAAGAAATTAAAAAAATTATTGTTGAAGAAATCATAAAAAGATATCAATATCAAGAAGGATTTTATCAATATTATATAAAAAATAATTCGGAAATTCAAAAATCAATCGACATTTTAAACAATACCACAAACTATAAAAACATCCTAAAAATTTAATGCTCAACTATTTAAAGTTAATTACATTACTCTCTTTTGGTTGTCTTTTTGCGCAAGAAAAAAAAGTCGAAACAATCTATTTTGATTTTGATAAATACAGCATTGACAGCCAACAAGAACAAGCCATTCTTGATTTTGTCATAAAAGCCGATACCACCGTTATAGAATCCATACAGATTTATGGCTATTGCGATGATAGAGGCAATAATGACTATAATTATAAATTGTCCGAAGACAGAGTCTGCACTGTAAAAGCAGTACTTACTTCTCATGGATTTAATAAAAATAAAATTGTAATCATTGAAGGAAAAGGACGCGTAATTATAACAGAGGATGTTTTCGAAAACTTAGCAGAAATCCGCTCCAAAAACAGACGAGTAGACTTATTAATCGTTAAAAAAAATAGCTTTGGAAAAGGAATTTACAATTCTATTCAAGAAAAACATAGTGTAGGGGATCGCATTTATTTTGAAAATATTCTGTTTCAATTAGGAAGTAGTGAACTAAGTTCAAACTCAAAAAAGGAATTGGATAAAATTGCCGAACAGCTTCAGAAAAACAAAAACATTGAATTTGAAATTAGAGGTCATGTTTGCTGTACCCCTAGCTATTATTATGATGCAATTGATCGTTCCACAAATGAAAGAAAGCTGTCTTTGAACAGGGCTAAAACGGTATTCTGGTATTTAATTTCAAAAAATGTTAATAGCCTTCGAATGACTTATAAAGGGTGTGGGAACAAATTCCCCTTAGGAAAAGGGGAAGAAGTGGACCGGAGAGTGGAGTTTTTAATTACTAAAATTTAATTACTCTTTTGTCATCTCTATATGTGGAATATCATCCTCTAAATACATTTCACTTGTTTGAACAAATCCATGACTTTCATAGAATTTTTTTAGATACAATTGAGCTCCAATCGTAATTTTACTTTGGTTAAAGTGTTGTTTAATTCCAGCTATTGCTTCTCGCATTAAATCATGCCCCCATTTTCTGTCGCGATAATTTGCATCTACAACTACTCTACCTATTGAAGCATTATCAAAACTAATTCCTTCTTTAAAAAGTCGAGCATGAGCAACAATTTTACCATCATATTCAGCAAAAAGATGCAATGCGATCTTATCCTTACCATCAAGGTCCAAATAAACACAGTTTTGCTCCACCACAAAGATCTCACTTCTTAATTTTAGTAAATCATATAGCTCGTGTACTGAAAGGGCTTCAAAGGGCTTTATTTTCCATTCTATTGTCATTGGTAATTGTTTTCTTGAGTGTGAATATAAAATTTAAAATCACGAATTTAACAAATTGTTATTTAATAATTTTAACTGATTTAATAATAGATTCTAACTCCTGCATTAGATCTCTTTTTTCTTTTGAAGGGGAGTAACTAAATCCTTCCAAAACCACAACTCTGTTGTGTTCTTCATCTATAATCGCATAATTAATAAAAGGACCCGACATAAAATCATTCTTCAACTCCCATGTGCCTTTTGTTTCATAAGCTATTTTCCCGTCTAGTTTTATCTTGAAAAAATACGGGGCATACGCTTCCTCAGTAATTAAATCCGTATTGGGCTCTTTTCCATGAATGTATAATCCTCCAATAGAATCGCGCATTCTTATGATACTTGTAACTAAATTATTTCCTTTTTTAAGTGCATTTATAGGAACTTGATAAAGTAACAAGCTTGTATTCCCACTTATAATTTCTTTTTTCAACCATATAAAGTTTTCTTCTTGTATTACGTATTGATAAGTGGTAGGAACCTCTAAATTCATATGGAATTTATTGGTAATTATTTTAGAATCTAGTAGCGATTTTTTATTAATCCTTTGACATTCTTCAATTTCAGTTTGACGGATTAGTTTGATTATTTCTGGGCTGTGCTTTTGAATAATTGCAATAATATCTCCTCCCGTTTTACCAGAAATATGGAATACATTTTGAGGCGAAGCATATTGGTCTTTATTTATTTCAAAGTTGTTTTTTTCGCCTTTTTTTATAACAATAATATTGCGACTGTCTGTCATAAATCCTTCCATTAGTTTAACTGGATATTGATTTATAGTAAAAAGAGGCTCTTCTTGTGGCAATCCAATAACTGGTGAAGCAAACTTATTTCTAACACTGTCCCCCACGTCTCCATTCCATAATTGATCATCAATAATTACCGAAATAGTATTTATTGCTCCTGTTGTTTTACGTGGAATTGTATCGTCTTCCTTTTTACAAGAAAAAATCAGTACGAGAATAATAAGTAGAAATAATAAATGTTTTTTGTTCATTGATGGCAGTATATAAAAATATTAATTACTAAATAAAGAAAAAAATACCAGCATCCCATTGAAAAAAGTAAAAACTATTTTATAGCATCTTAACCTTACAATTTACGAATGTGGCTTAATTGAATATTTTTAAAATCAATTGGCGAGCCTTCATAGTTTAAAGAAATTTTGCCTTCTTTAGATGATACTTCTATACACTCATTAACTAGTTTTCCATTCAAATACTGAGTGCATTTTCCATTATAAGATTGGATGAGGATCTTATTCCATTGTCCATAAGGATTCTCGTTACTATCAAATTTAGGAGAAACCACACTTGCACCAGCATCAATAAATATACCATTTACTTTTGCTTTTATATTATCTAAAAAAACAAAATCACCAGTACAATTCTCTTTTATTTGAAATTGGATTCCTTGTGGCCAAATATGATCGGGTGAATTTGAGGGAATATTATACATCACACCACTGTTTTTTTTACCTATAGTTCTTTTATATTTTTCTTCTATATTCCAACTGAACTCTAATCTTAGTTCAAAATTTTTATAAGATCTATTTGTCATTAAATAGCCAATATTGTCTCCATGCATTCGTATCATGCCATCAGTAAACTCATACACTTGTGATGGAGAGGTTCTCTCAGATCCGTTTTTAGTAAAAGCATACCAGTCAATTATTGCTATACTTTTTTGTTTTACTGCACAAGAATTAAACAGCAGAAGGAAAGTGAATGCAACAATTATTTTTTTGAACATTGTCTGTTATTTAAACGAAAAAACCGCTCAATTAATCCGAGCTAGAAATGAAATTTTCTTCTTTGAAAATCAATTCTATTTATCCGTTAATTTTCAATTTCATTCCAGGCTTAATTCCTTCATTTCGAATATCATTCCATCTTTTAAGATCTGAGACGGATACACCTGGATATTTTTTTGAAATGCTGTATAATGAATCTCCTTTTTTAACATAATAGTCGATTCCTTTGTTTAAAGATGCTTTTGAATAGTTTTCTTTTTTCTTAAATGAACTTGCAGTAGCGTTATCAGTAGTAATGGCTACTTCATTTTTGGCAACAATCAAAGAACTCCCAACAGCTATATTCTGATTCGATAGATCATTCCACTCTTTTAAATCGGCTATTGCCGTTCCAAATTTTCTTGAAATAATACTAAGATTATCCCCTTTTAGAACCGTATAATTAATGTCTTTTAATGCTGCTGGTTCAGGTGTAATTGCTGCAGCTACCTCTTCTTTGGTTTCTTCTATATTAGCTGTAACTTGTAACGATTTCCCAGGTTGAATTGTGGATGCTGAAAGATGATTCCATTCTTTAATAGCTGCAATCGAAACATTATTTTTTTCAGCAATAGCATTTAAATTATCCCCTTTTTGAACAACATAAAAAGAAGCATTATTAGATGATATACTGTCCGATTTTACTTCTTTTTTAATTTTTAATTTTGTTGAAGCAATTCTTTGGTTTTCTAAAATTGTTTCTCTTGAAATTGGTGCTACTTCAGGTTCTTTCTTTATTACTTTAACAACACTTTCTGTTGAGATAATTTTTAAACTTTTTCCATAAGCAATTGTATTGCTTCTTAGCTTATTCCATCTTTTTATATCGGCTACAGCCACATCATATTTGTCTGCAATAGTTCCTAAATTATCCCCGCGTCTTACTTTGTAATACTTGGTTTTTGTAAGTGTAATTGTTTGAGTTGATCCATTAGTACTTTCAACTTTCGATACTATTGCTCTTGAGCTTTGGAAAGGTTTCTCTCTTCCATCTAATTCGTGTTGAACATAAGCATATATTTTATCCTCGTTTGAAGTAAATAAAGCAATCTTTTCTTTAGGTAATCTTAAATAGTGATTTTCATCCCCATAAAAAGGAATTACATTCAACTTGTAGGACGGATTTAATAATTGAAGTTGAGAAATAGGAACATCTAACAAGTCCGAAACTTGTTTAAAAGACATTTGTTTTTTCATTAAAATGGTATCCGTTTCAAATCGCTGAACAATAGCTTTGTCCGGTCTAATTCCGTGTTCATTATGGTATTCATAAAGATACATAGTTGCTAAAAAAGCGGGCACATATCCTTGAGTTTCTTTAGGTAGGTTTTTTCTAATGTTCCAATAGTTTTGCTTTCCTCCTGATCGTCTAATTGCTTTAGAAACATTCCCAGGACCAGAATTATAGGATGCTAATACTAATTCCCAATCGCCAAATATTGCATACATATTAGACATGTATTGTGCCGCTGCTGCAGTCGCTTTTAAGGGGTCGCTACGCTCATCAATATAAGAATCGATCTTCAAGTCGTATTGTTTCCCTGTTTGATACATAAACTGCCATAAACCTGTTGCTCCTACTCTTGAAACGGCTCTTGGGTTTAATGCTGATTCAACCACTGCTAAGTATTTAATTTCCAAAGGGACATTTTTTTTAGCAAAAGCCTCTTCAAACATTGGGAAATAATAGTCAGAAATAGCCATCAATCGTTCAAAGGATTTTTTTCTGTATTTTAGAAAGGACCGAATTACATTTTCAAGACTCTCATTGTATTCAATTCTAAAAGGAGATTTTGCATTCATAGCCTCCAATCTTGATTTCAACAATTCTGTAGGCAATTCATAATCTACTTTTTCATCAATATTGATGTTTTCAATATCATTGGTGATGTCATTATACAAATCAAGATTTGTCAATTCTTTCATCCATAGGCTATCTACACAAGACGCCATTTCATCATTGACAAAGGTTTTTTTTATAGAATCTAGATAAGATAAGTTGTTTTCTACAACAACAATTCCTTTGCTTTCAGCAACTTCTTGCGAAAACAAAGGAATCGATAGTAATAGTAAAAATGCTATTGCGGTATTTTTTATATTCATGCTTTTTTATGTCAACATCCTTAATTATAAATGGTTACTACACCATTTTTTTACAAACTTAATATGTTAGAACTAAAAACTTCAATAAATATTGTTAAAAATGCATTTATTAATCTAGAATCGCAGCTATTCCTGGCAATACTTTACCTTCAAGCATTTCTAACATTGCACCACCACCAGTTGATACGTAACTTACTTTATGTTCAAAACCAAATTGCTTCACCGCTGCAACTGAATCTCCACCACCTACAAGTGAAAAAGCACCTTTTGCTGTAGCTTCTGCAATAAAGTTACCTAATTCGATAGTTCCATTAGCAAAACTTTCCATTTCAAATACACCTAATGGTCCATTCCAAAGAATCGTTTTAGACTCTTTAATTACTTTTTCAAAATTTGCCAATGATTTTGGACCTGCATCAAGACCTTGCCATCCATCAGGAATTTCTCTAACATCAACAATTTTAGTATTTGCTGTATTTGAAAAATCATCTGCCGCAACTACATCTACAGGAATATGAATTTGAACTCCTTTTTCCTTAGCCAATCTCAAGATTTCTAATGCTAATTCTTGTTTGTCATCTTCACAAATAGAATTTCCAATTTTTCCTCCTAATGCTTTAACAAAAGTAAAAGTCATTCCACCACCAATAATCATGTGATCTACTTTGTCAAGAATGTTCTCGATAACTGTAATTTTAGAAGAAACTTTAGAACCTCCAAGAACTGCGGTTACTGGTTTTTCACTATTCTTTAAAACTTTATTTAAACTTTCAATTTCTTTTGCCAATAATGCTCCAAAACATTTTTCTGTTGGGAAAAATTGTGCAATAATTGTTGTTGAAGCATGAGCTCTATGCGCTGTTCCAAAAGCATCATTCACATAAATATCTCCAAGTGAGGCTAATTCTTTTGCAAAAGCGACATCGCCCGCTTCTTCCTCAGCATGAAAACGTAGATTTTCTAATAATAAAACTTCTCCTGCTTTTAAGTTTGCAGCAGCATTCTTCGCTTCTTCACCAATACAATTTGAAGCAAATTGAACTGGAACTCCAAGAATATCTGAAGCTGTTTTTAATATGTGTTTCAAAGAATATTTGTCTTCAACTCCTTTAGGCCTTCCTAAGTGTGACATCAAGATTACACTTCCACCTTGAGCAAGAATAGTATCAATTGTAGGTTTTGCTGCTTCTATACGAGTAGCATCTGTTACATTAAAATTTTCGTCCAAAGGCACGTTAAAATCAACGCGTATTATTGCTTTTTTATTTTTGAAATCAAAATCGTTTAAAGTCTTCATCAGGTTCTTTTTTAGTTTGTTTTTTTGAAAGAGTAACAAATATAGAACTTTTAGATTATTATTAAATTTGAAAAAAGCAAAAAAAATTGAAATATAGCAACGAAATCGATGTAAATTAATAAAAAAACTTAGTTTTTAATATCATATCATTAGCATTCTCATATTCAATTCCATTTTGTAGTTAAAATCTGGTTTTAAAATTGATGGTTTTAACTTGATGATTTTGATAAACTTTGCACCCGAATATTTTTGACTAACCCAATTTCTTCTATCTTTGCTTTATGCAGTTTTCAGAAATTTTAGGACAAGAACACATAAAAAATCACCTGACAAAAAGTGCCAGTTTAGGTAGAATTCCTCACGCACAACTATTTGTTGGTCCTGAAGGAAGTGGTACTTTACCTATGGCAATTGCCTATGCTCAATATATTTTATGCAACAATCAAAACGGAGAGAACAACGGTTCTAATGAATCCTGTAATCTAAAATTCCAAAAAATATCACATCCTGATTTACACTTTGCTTATCCAACTGTAACAACAGATGCCATAAAAAAAAGCCCAAAAAGCCTTGATTTTATTGCAGATTGGAGACAATTTATTTTGCAAAATCCTTACGGAGGACTTTTTGATTGGTACGCTGTTTTGGGAGTTCAAAACAAACAAGGTGAAATAAGAGTTGATGATGCCCAAGAAATATTGAAATCATTATCTTTAAAATCTTACGAAGGCGGTTATAAAATTATGATTGTCTGGATGGCCGATAAATTAAATATTGCCGCGTCGAATAAATTATTAAAATTACTAGAAGAACCACCAGAAAAAACAGTTTTTATTTTAATTTCTGAAAATGAAGAAGACATTATTCAAACGATACGTTCTCGATGCCAAATTTTACATTTTAACGGTTTAAGCGAACCTATAATAGCAGAAGCCTTAGTTTCCAGTGAAAAAATAGACCCAAAGTTAGCTGCAAAAATTGCCCATCAAGCACAAGGTAATTATAATCTTGCCTTACATTTATTGCGGGATGACAATGATGAATTTCCATTTGAACAATGGTTTGTTACCTGGGTGCGTGCCGCATTTAAAGCCAAAGGGAATGCCGCAGCTATTCAAGATTTAATTCTTTGGAGTGAAAAAATAGCTGGTTTAGGAAGAGAAACCCAG